>Ga0307445_10000198_pt1 | contig 29990 bp, 21 predicted proteins | sample SalMarSW160330MG_FD_202147 | JGI IMG/M metagenome (GOLD analysis project Ga0307445, IMG submission 202147) | Salt marsh sediment microbial communities from the Plum Island Ecosystem LTER, Massachusetts, United States - SW1603-30 | ecosystem: Environmental > Aquatic > Marine > Intertidal zone >... | reverse complement strand
TCCCCCGGATGGGAACGGGCATGTCGTGCGCCGGATTATCCGGGCGTATGGGTTTACCTTGCAGACATGAATCGAGAGGCAAAAATGCGGTTCGGTTTTACCATCTGGCCCGCCATCCTCCTGGCGGCGGCCGGTTGCAGCGGAAGCGCGCCTTCCTGGACGGCGACTCCGGATAGGGAAAGCCTCATCCCCACGGACCATGTGAAAATAACTCCCAAGACGGATATGTACCCGCCTCTATCGCTGACCGATGAATACACAACCCCCGTCCCCTTGCCCTATCCGGTGAATACCCTCGGGGCGGAAGACTCCGCCTTTGTGTTGCCGGACGGGAATACCCTGTACGTCTGGTTTACGCCGGACGCCAATCGGCCCGCCGTGGAGCAGGCTCTCGACGGCGTGACCGGCATCTATGTTTTCCGAAAAGCCGGCGACGGGTGGGGCCCGGCTGACCGCGTGACATTGCAGGATCCCGGCAAGCCTTCCCTGGATGGATGCGGATTTGTCCTGGGAAACAGAATTTGGTTTTGTTCCGCGAGGGAAGGCCATACCGGCATGCCGTGGTATACGGCCGAATTCGTCGACGGGGCGTGGCAAAACGTGAAACTTGCGGATTTCCGTCCGGAATACGAAGTGGGCGAACTGCATATCACCGCCGACGGGCGGGAGATGTATTTCCACTCGGCCCGGCCGGGCGGGAAGGGGGGATACGATATCTGGCTTTCCACAAAGGTGGACGGCGATTGGCAGGAGCCGGTAAATCTCGCCATCCTGAATTCGCCCGACACGGACGGTTGGCCGTTTATCTCGCCGGACGGGAACGAATTATGGTTCACGCGCCAGGTCGGTCATCTGGAACTCTGGCGTTCGAAAAGGGGAGAGAGCGGATGGGGCGAACCCGAAAAGATGTTTTCCCCTTTTGCGGGGGAAGCTTCGATGGATATCCACGGCAACATCTATTTCACGCATCATTTTTATAAGGATAATTTCATGATCGAAGCCGATATTTATACGGCATACAAGACGGGTTTACTCGCGAATGCCTGAGGCCGGCAGGGTCATGGATTGGATAAATTTTCGTGTACGGGGGTAAAAAAGGCGGCCGGCCGCTTTGCCGCAATCACAGGGATTGTTGACCGGGAAATAAAAATGAAACGATGGAAAATACTCCTACTCGCCTTTTTCGCGCTTTCCGTGGCTTGCGTGGAATCGCCCATCGCCGCAACACTGACCCCGTTGGCGCCCTCCGCTGCATCGACGATCGCCCCGGATGCAGAGGAATCCTCGTTCACCATCGCGCTTGAGTATGCCATTCCCGGACTCGCCGCAGCCTATGCTCCCACCCATGTGACCTACGCGAAGCCTCAACCCATCTTCGGGATGTGGGGACTGATCGAAAAAAAGCCCGGCGAATACAATTGGGAACCGCTGGACAACCTGGTGGCTGAATACCAGGCGGCCGGGTTTACCGGTATCCAACTGCTCATTTCCGCCGAATCGCCCTGGGCTTCCGTGGATCCTCCCGCCTTGTTCCACAAGGGCAATTCCTTCCCCAAAGAAGAATATATTAATGCGTACACGGAATTTGTTGGACGTTTCGTCGAGCGATACGACGGCGATGGAACGGATGACGCTCCCGGCTTGCTGTATCCGGTTCATCATTTCGGCATCGAGCGCGAGTTCACCGGCTATTGGCCTTCCAATGCGGAAGATTATGTTCGCCTGCTGCGCCTCGCCTACCCGGCTATTCACGCAGCCGACCCGCAAGCGAAAGTATTGCTGGTGGCCATCCTGATGGTGGACGTATTCGACGGCGATCCGGATGCGGTCGAACTGCAGCGGCGCCTGTCGACGCCGCAGACCGGTATTCGCAAGAGCGTCCCGGAAATTAAGGATATCCTGGCGGCATGCGATGCCTACGACATCGTCGACTTCCACAGTCTGGGAGATTACACCGAGATCCCGCCCACGGCCGCCTGGCTGCGGGAGCAATTGGAGATGAATGGCTGCGGCGGTAAACCGTTGTGGATCGGAGATGCCTTCAGCATGTCGGCGTTGGTCGGCTACAACGGCCGGCCGGCCTGGCCCGCCACCGCCGAGAATATCGATCGGGTCATCGAGACGTTGAAACGCATCGCCGATCCGGGCGCCGCCGGCCATGCGGAAGCCAAGTCCTGGTTGTATGCCCGGATGGCAGACGGTCTGGTCAGGAAGATCATCGTCTCGGCCCATGCAGGACTGCTTGGCATCAACGTCGGCAACCTCGAGGATTGGAAAACCAATGTGCCTGGAGCGGACGCTTTGGGTGTTCCGTTGGCCGGGACCTCTATGTTCATGGGGATGATGGACACAAAGCCCACCGGACAACAGGTAGGCGATTCGCTGCCGGGTTTCCGCGCGCCGGGTTCGCCCCGTCCGGCTTTTTTCGCTGTCAAATTGGTAAACGAAAAGTTATTGGGATTCACGGCGGTTGAAAAAATTGACCTCGGCTCAGGCGTCTGGGCGTATCGCTTCACCCTGCCGTCCGGGCCGATCTGGGTGCTGTGGTATGACGATGGCGGACTTTATTTCCCGGGCGAGATTCCGCCTACCGTCTCCATCCAACTTTCCGTCGATGCCGCCAAGGCCCTCATCACCCGCACGCCGACCCAGACCGGCATGAATACTCCGGAAACCCTTGTGCTCGAATCTTCCGACGGCATTCTGCCACTTGTTCTCGATTCGACACCACTCTTCGTCCAGAAGGCGCCATAGGCTTCCGGGAATTCGCCGACCATAAGCTGGGGTTCGGCAGTTTTTGCAAAATACGTTTCCGCGGCCGCTAACGTCCTTCGTAAAGAGCGGTTCCGCTTGCACGCCCATCACGCCGGGTAAACATCGGCATGCATGGTTTCCTTGCTTCAGGATCGCGCAAGTTCCAAAAACCCCGACCTTCACCGCCCTGCTATGATTGCCCGGTGAGAAGCCCCACAGGGGCAAGTATGTGTGAGAGTCTTCGAAGGATTCTTCTTCGGTATGGGATCGGGTAAAATGTACCACATCTCATATAACCGGACGTAAGAATGAATAGGCGTCCATTGGGCAATAAAATTCCCCTTCCTAAAGAAAAAAGCTGGTAATACCCAGCGAACCACAGGGTATGACAGAACCGTGAAACCTCGCGCAGGAGCGGATAATGGGACTTACTGAATTGGTGGAGCAGGCGTGCAATCAGCTTGACCTCACATCGGAAGCGCTGCAAGAGGTCGCCGCGCGCTTCGAAGCCGCCATGCGCGACGGCTTGGCTGGACGGCCGAGTTCGCTCCGCATGCTTCCTTCCTACATCGCCCGGCCGACCGGCTCCGAGCGGGGCGAGGCCGTGGCGATCGACTTCGGCGGCACCAATGTCCGGATACTCAAGATCCGCCTGGCCGACGGACAGGTGCGGCGCGGCAAATCCAGCGCCGTCTGCCTGAAGGATCCGAAGGGCGCCTACGACTATACCCTTGCGGAAACCCGGGCGGAGGAGCTCTTCGATTTCATCGCGCGTCACGTAGTGGATGTGCTGGCGGGCGATACGTCCCCGCTGCCGCTCGGGCATACGTTCTCCTTCCCCTGCCGGCAGGAGGGCATCAATCGGGCGGTGCTGATCCAATGGACCAAGGAGATCCGGACAAGCGGTGTCGAGGGGCGGGATGTGACGCCGTTGCTGGCGGCGGCGCTGGAGCGCCAGGGTGTGCGCAACGTCCGGCCCCGGGCGGTGATCAACGATACGGTTGGAACGCTGCTCGCGGCCGCTTACCAGCTGCGGGGAGTCGATCTCGGCAGCATCTGTGGAACAGGTCACAATACCTGTTATCTGGAGCCCCGCCATCCGCTTACAGGGCAACCCATGATTGTGAATATGGAGGCGGGCAGCTTTGATGGCGTGACGCTCACCTCCTTCGACCGTATGGTGAACGAGATAAGCGTCCGCCCCGGGGAACAGTTACTGGAAAAGATGGTTTCGGGCGCCTACCTCGGAGAGGTGGTGCTGGCCGCGCTGCGCATGATGGCAGCCGAAGGGTTGCTTCCCGCCGGAAACCGAAGCTGGGATCGCGGAACGCTTACCGGAGTCGACTTGGGACATGTGCTCAAGGATGGTCCGGGGTGCGAGAATACGAAAAGCGTGATGGAAACCCGGCTGAGCCTGACGGGGCTGACGAATGAATCGCTTCTGGCGCTCCGGAAGCTGGTCGCGAGCGTCACCGGACGCTCCGCCCGGCTGGTAGGCGCCACGTACGCGGGCATCCTGCACTATCTTGATCCCGGGCTGACGCAGGAGCATACGGTGGCCATCGACGGCTCGCTCTATGCAAAAATGCCGGGTTACGAAGCAGGCATCCGCGCGGGGGTGGAGGCCTGCTTGGGGCCGGGAGCCCGCCGGGTGACCACCAGCCTGATCAAGGACGGCTCGGGCATAGGTGCAGCCATTGCGGCAATCATCGCCGAAGCCCAGGGATAGTCAATAGACCGAAGCGGTCTTCAAGACCGGCATTTCGGTCTGTCATGCCGGCTTTGTCCCTGCCGTGAAGGTGCGGGTCTTTCACCGGGCAGAATCGCGGTAAAATGCCGCAATTTTTCCCCAAGAATGCTTTTTTTCCATTAGGAGTAGAATTAACCTTATGCCCAAGGAAAGCCAGCACGGGGGATCATGGAATGGACCGCCCACATGGTGGCGGCCGGACCAAATTCCATTCGGCAAAGGCGGATCATGGTACGGTCGATAAAAATAGCCCCGTCCATTCTGGCCGCCGATTTCCTTCATCTGGGGGATCAGATCACGCAGGCGCTCGACGCCGGCGCGGAATTCATCCATATGGACGTCATGGACGGTCAATTCGTCCCGAATATTTCCGTCGGACCGGTCGTCGTCGAAGCCCTGGCGCCAATGGTGCATGCGGCCGGCGCCATCGTCGATGTTCATCTCATGATCGATGAACCCGAGCGCTTCGTTCCCCGGTTTGCGTCGGCCGGAGCCGACATCATCACCATCCAAGTGGAAGCTTCCAAGGATGTACTCGGCACGCTGAAGGCGATCCGCACACAGGGGGCGCGCAGCGGGCTGACCTTGCGCCCGAAAACCCCGTTGCTTTCGATCCAAGCCGGCATGGCGTTTGCGGACGTGATCCTGGTGATGTCGGTCGAGCCGGGATTCGGCGGCCAGAAGTTCCTGCCGGAAAGCGTGGCACGCGTGAAACGCATCCGAGAATGGCTGACGGCCGCAAACTCCAAAGCGGAGTTGGAAGTCGACGGAGGCATTTTTACCGGCAACGCCGCCGCTTTGGCGGAGGCGGGCGCCAGCGTTCTGGTATCCGGCACCTCCGTATTCCGCTCGGATGCCCCCATCGGTGAGGCTGTCCGTGCGCTGCGCGCAGCGGCGCTTGCCACTACGGTTTCCCCATGACCGATCCCCTTCGTGTCGAGTCCTCGCCGTTTGGAAAATCCCTCTCCGAGCTTTTGGATTTCCTCGGCAAGCTGGTCGAAAAATCCGCCAGCATTCGCAGCATCGAAAACCTTCTTCCGGACCTGCTCGAAGCCGCGATGACATTCAGCGGCATGCCCTCCGCCGCGATCTACCTCACCGGCGACGGCGGCGAGGTTCTGCATCTGATGGCGGAAGCCGGCCAACACAACGGACCGGGGGAGCGGCGGCGCAGGCTCGTGATTGGCGAAGTCGTCACCGGGCGGGCGTACCAATCCCGGAAGATGATCGTCGTGGAAAACGCCGCCGACGAGCCGATCCTGGGCGAGCAACCAAACGGATTGGGTATGAATTCCCAGGTCAGCCTGCCGCTGATTTCCGGCGGGCAAATTTTAGGGGTGCTGGATCTTTCCGATTCGGCGACACACCGGTTCAGCCCGGAAGAAACCGCCTGGCTGGAATCGCTGGCCGGGCACATCGCCGTGCTGCTTTTCGGTTCGCGCCTGTTCGCGCAATCCCAGACGGCGAACATCCAACTCACCCGGTTCTACGAATTCGGCAGCCGGATCATCGCCGCCACCACCTTCCCCCAGGCATTGGAACTGACGGCCAAATTCGCCTTGATGGCGACCACCGCACAGTCGGCGATCGTGTACCTGATCGATTCGGAGGGCAAGATTACCCTGAGCCATGGGGTGGATAACGCCGGGCGCGAGATTCTCGATGAAACCGTCCCGCACCCGGAATCCCTTGTTTCGGAAATCCTCGCCGGCGGGACGCCGAAAGTGCTGATGACGGATGAACTGACGCCGCCTGAGGAACGCGAACTGCTGCGCGCCAAAGGTGTTGTCACCCTGGTCGGCCTGCCGCTTAAAATCCGCAGCCAGGTGATCGGCGTGCTGTCGGTCCGCTATTCGCTCCCGCATACCTTCTCACAGGCGGAGATGGACGGGCTGACGCTTTACGCAGTCCAGGCGGCCGGGACGATCGAACGCCTCCGCCTTTTGGAAGAAAGCCGCCAGCGGGAATCCGACCTGCGGATGATCGTCGATATGGCGCGCGTCGTCACCTCGACTCTGGACCTCGAGGAGCTGTTGCAGCAGATCGCGGTCCTTTTGGTCTGGACGGCGCGGATGGACGCCTGCGTCATCTCTTCGGTCGATATGGAGCAGGGGCAGGTCCGGACGCTCGCAGCGTATTCCGCGTTCGGCGAGCGGACTGACCACGAATTCGGCGCCGGGTATTCGCTCGCGGATTCTCCGGTCAGCGGGCAGGTGCTAAAAGGTAGCGACCCGCTGCTGCTGCAGATCGACGATCCGGGGTGCCCCCCCAGCGAGGCGGCCATCCTGCGCCAGCTGCATTACGGCGCGGTGCTGATGATTCCATTATGGGCGGGCGGCAAGGCACTTGGCCTCCTGCGGCTGTTCAGCCGCCAGAATACCCGGATGTTTTCCGCGCTCGAACTCCAGCGCCTGCGGGTGCCCGCCGAGCAGGCCGCCCTGGCGCTGGTGAATGCACGGCTCTATGAGAGCGAGCATCAGCAGCGGATCCTGGCCGAGACTCTGCGCGACATCGGGTTGATCCTTTCCGGTTCGCTGCGCGCGGGCACGATCCTCGAAACGCTGCTGGAGCAAATCGGCCGGGTGGTCCCGTTCGACAGCGCCAATGTCATGCTGCTGCAGGGTGATAGGGTTCGCGTGGCTTCCCACCGCGGATACGAACGCTTCGGACTCACGGAGTGGATCGCCCGGCTGGACCTGCCGATCGAACGCCTGAGCGGCATCCAACACATGGCCGACACACGCCACCCGCACTTCATCGCCGACGTACAGACCGATCCGGCCTGGCAATCGATCGGCCCGACCTGGCACGTGGGTTCGTGGGTCGGCGCGCCGCTGGTGACGGGCGATCAACTGCTCGGATTCCTCTCGATGGATAAAGCCGAGCGCGGCTATTATTCCGCCGACCACGCCGCCCGCCTGGAAAGCCTGGCCGGCCACGCCGCCCTGGCACTGCTCAACGCGCTGACCTTCGGCGAGGTGGAACAAGCCTCGATAACAGATTTCGTCACCGGGATCTACAACCGGCGCTACTTCCATGAGCAACTGCAGCTGGAGATCGACCGCGCGCGCCGGATCGGGTACCCGGTTTCGCTGCTCATCTTCGACATTGATCATTTCAAATTGGTCAACGACACCCACGGCCACCCGGTCGGGGACCGGATCCTGCAGATGGTTGCGCGCCGGATCAAGGACGAGCTGCGCGCGGTCGATATTCTCGCGCGCTACGGCGGTGAGGAGTTTGCGGTCATCCTGCCTGGTACGCCCGCCAGTTCGCTGGCCGGCGTGGGCGAGCGGCTGCGGCAGGGAATCGCCCTGCAGCCGTTCGCGGTGGATGACAAATCGATCTCAATCACCGTTTCGGCGGGCGGGGCGACTTTCCCGGAGGACGCCAACGACGTGCATCGGCTGATCGACGAAGCGGACCGCTGGCTGTACGACGCCAAGGATAAAGGACGCAACCGAACGCGGGTGCCCGAGCCGATGCCCTGGCCGTACACCGAACCGTCCGAGCCGGCGCGAAGTGAAAAAACGCAAAAGGACGCGAAGGGGAAAACCGAGGCCGAGGAAATTAAAAACCGAGGCGCCCTCGGAGAAGATCCAGGCTGAGATAAATATCAAAAAGCCGCGGCCGACGTTCGCGGAAATTCGAAAAACCACCACAAAAAACACAAAAGGGCACAAAATAGCGTTGATATTACAAACCCAATCGAAGATAGTTTGTTTATTTATGCGATGTGTGCCTATTGTGGCCAATCTACAACTGTCAGAAACGCAACTTTCCATAAAAAAACCACTGCGAGAAGCGGTGGTTTTTTTATCCCTGTATCCGTGCTCAGCGATGGCGGTTGTATTTTGTTTCGGATTGTCATCCTGAGGCCGGGCGAAGCGAGGCCGAAAGATCTCTTCTAAAAACCGAATTGAGATGCTTCGCGCCGGCTCCCTCCCTAAAGGCGTCCGGTATTCGGGCCGACGCTCGGCATGACATTTCGGTAGGGATTTCTTTTTACGATCTCGGTGATTGATAATTCGGCGCTTCCTTGGTGATCATGACATCATGCGGGTGGCTCTCGATCAACCCGGCGTGAGATATCTTGACCAGGCCGGTTTTGTCCCGCAGGTCCGCAAGAGTCGCCGCGCCGGCGTAGCCCATTCCCGAGCGCAGCCCGCCGACCAGCTGGTAAATGTACTCCGGCAGTTTTCCCTTGTAGGCGACCATTCCCTCGATCCCCTCCGGGACGAGCTTCCCGCTTCCGCTGCCTTCGCCCTGGGCCGTGGCATACCGGTCGCGTCCAAAACCCTGCATCGCGCCGAGTGAACCCATCCCGCGATGCTCCTTGAACCGGCGGCCTTCGTAAAGCACCACCTCACCCGGGGATTCCTCGAGTCCGGCCAGCAGTGCGCCGAGCATGACCACGCTGGCGCCGGCGACAAGCGCCTTGACAATATCCCCCGAGTATTTAATGCCTCCGTCGGCGATGATCGGAATGCCCTTGGGGCGCGCGGCGCGCGCGCACTGCCAGATGGCGGTCATCTGCGGCATGCCCGCCCCGGCGATGATACGGGTGGTGCAGATCGAACCCGCCCCGACTCCGACCTTGATCGCGTCGGCCCCGGCGGCGATCAGCGCCTCGGTGGCCTCGGCTGTGACCACGTTCCCGGCCGTCACCGGAAGTTTCGGCCACTTCTTTTTTATCCGGCTGAGAGCCTGAAGCACGCCGGCGGAGTGGCCGTGAGCGGTGTCGATCGCCAGCAGGTCCACGCCGGCATCCACCAGGGCTTCGGCGCGGGCTTCAAGATCCGCACCCACCCCGACCGCCGCACCCGCCCGCAGCCTTCCCTGGGAATCGACCGCGGCGTTCGGGAAATCCATCTTCTTCTGGATGTCCTTGACGGTGATCAATCCCTTCAACTTGCCGCTGGAATCGACCAAGGGAAGTTTTTCGATGCGGTGCTTTTGCAGAATGGCTTTTGCCTGCTCGAGGGTCGTCCCGACCGGCGCGGTGACCAGCTGTTCGCGGGTCATGAATTCGGAGACCGGCTTGTGAAAATCCCCCGCTTCGAGGAAGCGGATGTCGCGGTTGGTCAGGATCCCGACCAGCTTGCCTCCGCTGCCTTTTTCGGTGATCGGAATGCCCGAAATGTGGAATTTGGCCATCAGGTCTTCTGCTTCCTGAAGCGTGGCGGAGGGATCCAGTGTGACCGGGTCGGTGATCATCCCGGATTCGGACCGTTTGACCTGTTCGACGAAGGCCGCCTGGTCCTGGACCGAAAGGTTGCGGTGGATGATCCCCAGCCCGCCTTCCCGTGCGAGGGCGATCGCCATCCGTGCCTCGGTGACCGTATCCATCGCGGCCGAGATGATCGGGATGGTGAGCGGGATATCGCGGGTAAGCCGTGCGTGCACGTCGGTCTGGTCCGGAAGGACCGAGGTGTACCCGGGGACGATCAACAGATCATCGAAGGTCAGCGCTTCATGGGATTGGAAGAGTTCTTCGTTCATGTGCCTCCTGGGTATATCTGGTGGTCGAGTCCCGCCACGGCGGAGCCGGGGCAGGGCTCGACCACCTGTTAGCAAAGTGGGTTGCGGTACTTCGCAACCCACTTTGCAGCATCAATGCCGGAAGTGTCGGACGCCGGTGACGACCATGGCCATCCCAGCCGCGTCGGCCGCGGCAATCGCTTCGGCGTCGCGCACCGATCCGCCGGGATGCACCGCCGCGGTGATTCCGGCTTCCGCGGCCACCTGGACCGAATCCGGGAATGGGAAGAACGCATCTGAAGCCATCACCGCGCCCTGGGCTTTTTCCCCCGCGCGCTGGGCGGCGATGCGCACGCAATCCACGCGGTTCGGCTGCCCGCCGCCGATGCCGACCGTGGCTTCGCTGTGGGCGAAGACGATCGCATTGGATTCGACGAATTGGCAGGCCTTCCAGGCGAAGTGAAGATCCTTCAGTTCCTCCGCCGTCGGAGCGCGCCGGCTGACAACCTGCCATTCCGGTGTCCCGGCCGGATCGCCGAAATCCGAAGCCTGCATCAGCACCCCGCGCGTCACCGAGCGGAACTCGAATTTGGGTTCGATGACCATGTCCGGCATTTCCAGCAGCCGGCATTTCTTGCGCTTGGCGAGTTCCGCGCGCGCGCCGGCGGAAAATCCGGGCGCGATGACGCATTCAATAAACAGGTTCCCCATAGCCTTCACGGTGGCTTCGTCAACCGTCCGGTTGGCCGCGACCACGCCGCCGTAGGCCGAGACCGGATCCGAGGCAAGCGCGCCGCGGAACGCATCGGGAAGCGCATCCGCGCATGCAATCCCGCATGGGGAGACATGCTTGACGATCACCACGGTCGGGCGTTCGTAGGTTGTAACCGCCCGCCAGGCTCCGTCCAGGTCCAGCAGGTTGGTGTAGGAAAGGCCCTTGCCTTGCAGCACCTTCCCGCCCAGGGGGCCGGCGCCGGGTTTAAAGGTGTAGATCGCCGCGGTCTGATGCGGATTTTCACCATAGCGGAGTTTCTGCTGCGGGTGGGCAAGGATCCGCAGCGGCGCATCGTCGCCGGCGAGGTAGCTATCAATTGCCGCGTCGTAGTCGGCCGTTATCCCGAAGCCCTTTACCGCGAGTTTCCGGCGCGCTGCTTCGTCGACCGTACCCGCGCGCAAACCTTCCAGCACCGCCGGGTAATCGGCCGGATCACAGCACAGGATCACCCGCTGGTGGTTCTTGGCCGCCGCGCGAATAAGGGTCACGCCGCCGATATCGATGTTTTCGATCGCCTCGTCGAGCGAGACGCCGGGTTTGGCGACTGTCTCTTGGAACGGATACAGGTTGCACGCCACCAAGTCGATGTAATCCCAGCCGAGTTTTTTAAGTTCCCCAAGGTCCGATTCGCTCGCGCGGGCGAGCAGGCCGCCGTGAATCGCCGGGTGGAGAGTCTTCACCCGGCCGCCCAGGATCTCCGGCGAGCCGGTGTACTCGGCGACTTCAGTGACGGGGATCTTGTTCTCGCGCAGGAGTTTGGCGGTTCCGCCCGACGCCAGGAGAGTCCATTTCAGCGCCTGCAGGCCGCGCGCAAAATCCACCAGGCCGGTTTTATCATGAACGGAGAGGATCGCTTTCGGCATGCGCAACCTTCCTTGGTTTTATTTTGTCATTGCGAGCGACCGTAGGGAGTGAAGCAATCTCCCCTGTATTGAAGATCGGAGATTGCTTCGCCTGCCCCGGTGGGGTAGGCCGGGGTCGCTTCGCTCCTCGCAATGACAGAGTCATTCGGATTATTTATCCTCAATTACCTGCTTGATCGCCGCGACGAGCAGCCGGTGTTCGACGGAATGGACCCGCGCTTCAAGCGTCTCGAGCGTATCCTCGGCGAGGATCGGCACAGCTTCATGGCGCAGGACCGGCCCGTTATCGATCCCCTCATCGGGCACCAGATGGATCATCACGCCCGTGTCGCGGATTTCACCCCGCTGAAAAGCGTCAAAGGCGCGTTCGATCGCGTGGGTGCCGGGAAAGGTGCCCGGCAGGGCTGGGTGCAGATTAATCACCCGGCTTGGAAAACGGTTCAGGAAGTTGGAGGTAAGCACCCGCATCCATCCGGCCAGGATCACCCAATCCGGATGATATGAGGCTACCAGGTCCGCCAACTGCGAATCATACTCCCGGCGGTCCTGATCCTTCGGACGGGGTTTCGCGACCGCCGGCACGCCCGCGCGCCGCGCGCGTTCGAGGCCGAAGGCGTCGCTTTTATTCGAGACGACGGCCGCCACGTCCGCGGGGAGGCTGCCTGAAGCGCAGGCATCCAGAATGGCCTGCAAATTTGTCCCGGAACCGGAAATTAGAACCACCAGGCGGGCTTTCTCAGCCATCAGTTCCCTCGCTTGCGTGATGCCATTGCGAGCGGCCGATGCAAGTGAAGCCATCTCCCCGATTTATGGAAGAAGGAGATTGCTTCGCCCGCCCCGAACAGGCCGGGCTCGCAATGAAAAATCGTAAACTAATCCGCTGTCCCGTTAATGATGGAACAACCGGATCCCCGAAAATACCATCGTCATGCCGTATTCATCACAGGCCTGGATGACGGCGTCGTCGCGGTTGGAGCCGCCGGGCTGCAGGACGTAGCGCACGCCGCTTTGCGAAGCCCGGTCGATCGAATCGCGGAAGGGGAAGAAGGCGTCGGAGCCGAGGACGACTTCCTGCAGGCCGTCCAGGAAGCGCCGCTTTTCAACCGCCGTCAGCGGATCCGGCATTTCGGCGAAGGTTTCCTTCCAGCCGCGCTTTTCGGCCGGCGTGACGTCATCGCGCAGGAATTGATCGATGGCGTTGTCGCGGTCGGGCCGCTTGACCCCGGGGCGGAACTTCAGCCCGAGCACGGCGGGATGCTGGCGCAGACGCCATAAATCCGCCTTGACCCCCGCCAACCGGGTGCAGTGGATGCGCGATTGCTGCCCCGCGCCGACTCCGATGACCTGCCCGTCCACCGCAAAACACACCGAGTTGGATTGGGTGTACTTGAGCGCGATCCAGGCGATCAGCATATCGCGCACGGCGTTGTCCGGCAGATCCTTCTTGCGGGTGACGATGTTTTGGAAATCCGCCCGGCTCACGGGACGGTCGTTGCGGCGCTGCTCCAGCGTGATCCCGAACACCTCCCGGCTTTCCACGGGTTCCGGCGCGAATTCGGGGTCGATCTTCAGGATGACGTATTTGCCGCCTTTCTTGGCGGAGAGCTTCGCCAGCGCTTCGGGCGCGTAGGCCGGGGCGATGATCCCATCGGACACCTCGCGGCTGATCAGAGACGCCGTGGAGGCGTCGACCGGGTCGGAGAGGGCGATCCAATCTCCGAAGGAGGACATCCGGTCCACGCCGCGGGCGCGGGCGTAAGCGGCGGCCAGCGGCGAAAGCTCGAGGTCGCTCACCCAATACGCTTTGCGCAAAGGCTCGGAGAGCGGGATGCCGACCGCCGCGCCGGACGGGCTGACGTGCTTGAAGGAAGCCGCGGCCGGCAGCCCGGTCGCCTGCTTCAATTCTCTCACCAGCTGCCAGGAATTAAGCGCGTCGAGCAGGTTGATATATCCCGGTGCGCTGTTCAGCGCCTGGATCGGGAGTTCACCGTTCTTCCGGTAGGCCCGGGCCGGAACCTGGTTGGGATTGGCGCCGTAGCGGAGCGTGATTTCCTTTGACACGATATCTCCTTGTTATTTCAGAATGACCTTGCACTCGCCGGCGGTCAACTCGCCGACGATCCAGGTTTCCTCCGGGATCGCCGCGCGCACCCGTTCCGCATCCGGTGATGCGGCCGCCACCAGCATGCCGATCCCCATATTGAACACACGGTACATCTCGGCCGGGTTGACTTCCCCCCGGCGCTGGATGACCGAGAAGAGCGCGGGAACGGGCCACGACCCTAGCTTCACTTCGGCGCCGATCCCCTCCGGGAACACCCGGATGGGATTTTCGATCCAACCGCCGCCGGTGAGGTGCGCCAGCGCTTTGATGGGCGAAGCATCCATCGCCAGGAGCGGCGCCAGGAGCGGCAGGTAGGAGCGGTGCGGCGCGAGCAGCGCATCCGCGAGCGGCATGCCGAGCTCGGGCAGAACCGTATCGAGCGGCGTGCCCTCGAAAATCTTGCGGATCAGCGAGTACCCGTTGGTGTGCGGGCCCGTGGATCGTATGCCGATGAGCACATCGCCCGGGCGCAGATCCTTCTTCGGAAGGATGCGTTCGCGGTCGACCGCGCCGACGATCGTTCCGGCCACGTCGAATTCGCCGGGCTGATACACCCCGGGCATCTCGGCCGTTTCACCGCCGATCAGGGCGCAGCCCGCCTCGCGGCAGGCCTTGGCCATCCCGCCGACGACGTCGGCGATGATCACGGGATCCAATTTGGAAGACGCAAAATAATCCAGGAAGAAAAGCGGGCGCGCGCCCTGGACGAGGATGTCGTTAATGCAATGGTTGACGATGTCTTCACCGAGCGGGGCGCAGCGGCCGGTCTGTGCCGCGAGCTTGACCTTGGTGCCCACGCCGTCGGTCGAGCCGACCAGGACCGGGGCGCGCATTTCCCGCAGGATCCCGCTCGCGTCGAACAGGCCGCCGAACGCGCCGATGCCGGCCAGCACTTCCGGCCCGTACGTGGATTTCACCGCGGCGGTCATCATCTGCACCGCCCGGTACTTAACGTCCATATCCACGCCGGCGGCGGCGTAATCGGATTTTTGCGCGGGGGCGGGAGTGGGTTTAGGCATGGAGTGTCGTCGTGACGGCCCGTCGGCCGATATCCTTGCGGAAGTGCATCCCCTCGAAATGGATCGGCCCGATGGCCGCATAGGCCGATTTTAACGCCTCCGCGATATTTTCGCCCCATCCGGTGACGCATAAAACGCGCCCGCCGGCGGTGACGATTTGGCCGTCCTGTTCCCGGGTGCCGGCGTGGAAGATAAAGGCGTTCGCCGGAGTTTCCTCGAGCCCGGCAATCGGCCGCCCGACGGGATACTTGCCCGGGTAGCCCTCCGAAGCGATGACGACGCATGCCGCCGCGCCCTTGCTCCAGCGGATGTCCACGTCCGCCAACCGCCCCGTCGCGCAGGCCATAAGGATCTCGAGCAGGTCGCTTTCCAACAGCGGCAGGATCACTTGAGTCTCCGGATCCCCGAACCGGCAGTTGAATTCGATCACCTTGGGCCCCTTATTGGTGAGCATCAGGCCGCCATACAGTACGCCGACGAACGGGCGTCCTTCCTCACGCAATCCGTCGACGGCCGGCTGGAGCACGCTGCGCTCGATTTTTTCGGCCATCGCCGGGGCGCACACGGGGACGGGAGCGTAGGCGCCCATGCCGCCGGTGTTCGGCCCGCGGTCGCGGTCGAAGACGCGTTTGTGGTCCTGGGCGGGGATGGTGGATTTCAGCGTCGTGCCGTCGGTGAACCCGAACAACGAAACTTCCGGCCCGCTAAGTTTTTCCTCGAGCACTACTTCGTTGCCGGCGGAACCAAACACCTTATCAATCATGATCTGGCGCAGCGCGGCCTCCGCCTGCGCGGGGTTTTCCGGAAGGATCACGCCTTTGCCGGCGGCGAGGCCCGAGGCTTTGATCACCACCGGCCGTTCCAGATCCTGGATGTAGCGCAGCGCCTTGTCGAAATCGCGGAATACCAAGAATTTTGCGGAAGGGATTTTGCGCCGCTGCATGAATTCTTTGGCGAAGACTTTCGAACTTTCAATCTCCGCGGCCGTCCGCGACGGCCCAAAAACGGGCAGCCCTTTGGCGCGGAAATCGTCCGCGAGACCGGCGGCCAAGGGCGCTTCCGGTCCGATCACCACCAGGTCGATCTTTTTTTCAAGCGCCGAGGCGACCAGGGCCGGTTTCTCTTTTACGTCGATGGGCAGATTGGCGATCTCCACTCCCGGCGCGTTGAGGCGCGCGGTGCCGGCGTTGCCGGGCGCGATGAAAAGTGCTTTTAGGAGTGGAGATTGGGCCAGTTTCCATGCCAGCGTGTGTTCCCGCCCTCCCGAACCGATCAGCAGCACTCTCATATCGCGCTCCTTTTGAAGGTCAGGATCCGGTCCCCCGGCAGGAGATCAGGCAGCGTCTCCATACCCGTACGGCCGGCAAGGATGCCGCCAAAGGCCGGTCCGCGGGGTGAGGCGGCTGATCGGCGGCGGTGGAGATATTTTATCCAGTAGCAGCATGGTTGGGTAGTAGGCGGCACTTTCACCGGATTCGATGAAAACGCTAATCGAATCGACCGCCTTTGAGAATTCGGATTTGGTGCGGAAGCGATGCGCCACGGCTCCGGCCCGGACCGGCGCCCTGGTGGGAACGCGGAAGATCTTGGTGATGTTTTCCGCTGAAATCTGTGGCATCGGGAAAGGCCTTTTTATGAAAAGAACTAACCGGCCTGGAGACAGGCCGTTAAGCATTATGCAACCCGATCTTTTCCAAAGGAATTTGCAAAACAGAGAACCGGGGGGGCGGTAACTTTTCCGCCGCTTTTTGGAATTGTACCATAACCCCAAGGGCAGGTTCCCCCGTTTGCCCCTCGATAGATGATCTCTTTTGTTTGAGTGTTACGGTGGCAAATGGGAGGACAACCGGGGGGCGTTTCCTTTCGCGTGACCGTTCCAATCCCCTATCCTGCGTTCTATTCATAACCACGCACGATGAAAAAACCTTCCCGAATTACGGGAAGGGGGAGGAGGCATCGAACTCAGAAAGAAATCGCACGCCGCCGGATGGCCGATTCGCGCGCGGCGGTTTACCCGGCTTCGCTTCCGGTCACGTCCGTTTTAGATTTCTGGGAATCCTTCCTGACGTTCCAGGCCTCGATGAACGCCGGTATGACGGAGATCACGATAATGGCCAGGATGACCAGCTCAAAATTTTGTTGCACGAAGGGGATATTGCCGAAAAAGAAGCCCAGAAAGGTGAAAACGGCCACCCAGGTTATTCCGCCGATGATATTCCAGCGGATGAAAAAGCCGTAAGGCATCTGACTGATTCCCGCCACGAACGGCACAAAGGTGCGGATAATCGGCACAAAACGCGCCAGGAAGATCGCCCGGCCGCCGTGCTTTTCAAAAAATTTATGCGTCCGCTCCAGATATTCTTGTTTAACCCATTTGACTTCGCCGCTGTATGCCTTGGCTCCGACCCGGTGGCCGATCCAATAATTCACCGTGTCTCCCGCAACGGCGGCGACAGAAAGCAGGAGGAATATCGCCCAAATATCGAGCGCGCCGCGGGCGGCAAATGTGGCGGCCGCAAAAATGAGTGAATCTCCCGGCAGGAAGGGAGTCACTACGAAGCCGGTCTCCAAGAAGATGATCAGGAAAAGCAGTGCCAGAGTCCAGGCCCCGTAGCGCACGATAATCTCGCTAAGGTATACATCCACATGCAGAAGAAAATCGATGATCTGGAGGATCAGGTCCACGTTGTTTTTCCTTATGCCGGAATTTGTCGGGTGATTATACCCGCACCGGCGGCGCGGGGGATGAGTGTTCCCATAAAGATCGCGGAGTGCGCATGCGCGCCATTGTATGCCGGCCCCCACCAGAATCCTTCCCCGCTTTCATTGTGAAAACGCACTCTCCGGAAAAGCCAGCGCGAAGAAAAAGGGGGGACACCAGGAGGATCACAGCACCCGCCGCTCCTTCAGCGTCGCGAGGATCTGATTCAGTTCAATCCCGTACTTGCGGGCGATATCGCGCGCATAGCTCAAGCCCTGCGGCGGCCCCGGCCGGATTTCATACGTGCGGCGGACGGAAGACGCGCCGTCCTCCGCGCCGGCGATGGTCTCGCTTCCGGCCACCAGGCTCGCCGCCAAGCTGTCGCCGGGGGTGTCTTCGTTGATCCGGGCGACGTCGCCGAGTTCGTGCAGATGCGTTGCGTAGATCGCGTGCGCCCCGATCATCCGGATCGCACGCACAACGTCGCGCGCCAGGTATACGCCCTCGCCCGGGCTGGTGGTGGATAGCGATTCGTTCAGGAGCACCAGGCTGTGGCGGGTGATTCGGCGGAAGACGTCGTGGAGCCGGCCGGCTTCCTCGCCCAGGCGCCCGGCATCCAGGTTCGGTTGTTCCTCGGTCGGGAAGTGCGAGAGGATTCCCTCCACCGGGCTGATCCGCGCACGGGTGCCGGGCACGAACAAACCCGCCTGGAACAGGACCTGCGCCAGCCCGACGGCCCGGGTGAAAACGGTTTTCCCGCCGCGATTGGGGCCGGTGAGGATGAAGATCCGGCCCTGCCCGCCGAAATGGATGCTGTTGCGGACGATGGATTTGGCCAGGGGTTTCGGCCCCTGCGCCGCCAGCAGGTCCAGGGCCAGGTTGATGTTGTAGAAGCCGTCGAGCTCGCAGACGCGTTCCGCCATGGGCGCGATCTCCGGGCGGCAGACCGGCAGGCCGGCGGCGAGCAGCCGCTTCATCATCCGCGCGCCGTTGAGGTAGAAGACCACCTCGTCGCCCAGCCCGGCCAGCGGGCGGGTGTTGACCTGCAGATACTGGGTGAGGATCTGCGCGATCGGTTTGGTGATGTCTTTGAGGATGATGTCGAGGTCCTTAAACAGCGGGTACAGCTCCGGAGCCTCACGGGTGAAGGATTCCATACTTCCAAGCGGTCCGTAGAGGCGTTTAAACGGTAGTTCGTGAAGGGGGGCGATGCCCTGCTCGTCCTCGCGGCTGTCCTTCCCGAACAGTTTGCTCAGGAAGGTGCCATTGGTGAACGGTTTGTGGCGGATGGAAAGCAGGGTTGCGCCGATGGGGCGCAGGCCTTCATCGAGGTTCACGCCGATGGAAATCCCGGCGATGTTGTCGTAGCGGGCGCGCAGATTCGGCAGCTCCCGCGCCATGGTGAGAAAAGCCTGTCCGCCCCGCACACCGGAAAGATACTCCAGCAGCTGCAGCAATCCGGCGGATTTGAGTTTCCCGCGGTTGGCGGAAAGCGCCGCCCATAATTTTTCGATGCAATCCACATACAGTTCCAGTTCCCCCATGCGGTAGAGAATTTTTTGGAGCGAAGTCTGCCCTCCGGGGGGCGGCCCGCCCAGACGCTCGATTTCCAAAAGCGGGGCTTGCAGCGATTCGAAAACCGCGGCCACTTCCGGAATGTGGAGGAAGTCTTCGAGTACCTCCTGCCGGTAGCGGATGATGTCGGTATCGGTGGTCAGCGGCAGCAGGAAGGAAAGGATCGACGGCGTGTACCGGGGGTCCGGGCTGAGGTATCCGGCCAGGGATTCTATTCCGAGGTCGGCCTGGGTGCGTTCGCCCCAGCGCGGCCGGTCCGAATCAGGCGAGGGATCGCCGCCTTCGGGCCAAAGCAGACTGAAGGTATCGGGGAGATTCATCGCTTCCATCGCGGGAATTCCTTTTCTCTAAGAATAAACTCGGCAAGCGGTGCTTGCACACCAACACTTCGTACGGGTGTCAACCGATCGAATGTTCAAAACCGGTCTTGGCTTGTTCGGGCTCCACGTCCAGGGGATAGATTCCGGTATAGCAGGCGTTGCAGTAGCCGGTGGCGCGGCCGATGGCGCGCATCATGCTCGGGAGCGACAGGAAATGCAGCGTATCCGCGCCCACGTGACGGCGGATTTCCTCCACCGACCTGTGATGCGCGATCAGTTCTTCGGAGGTGCCGAAATCCACGCCCATGAAGCAGGGGTGCGTGATTGGCGGGCAGGTGATGCGCAGGTGCACTTCGCGCGCGCCGGCTTCCCGTAAAAGCCGCAGCAGGGGCCCGGACGTGTTCCCGCGCACGATGCTGTCGTCGATGACAACCACGCGCCGGTCGCGTAGATTCTCCTCCAGCGCATTGAACTTAAGCGCCACACCCTGCTTGCGCAGGCTGTCGGTCGGTTCGATGAAGGTGCGGCCGATGTAGCGATTCTTGATGAAGCCGTCGTTGTAGGGAATCCCACTTTCACGGGCGAACCCAATCGCCGCGGGGATGGCTGAATCCGGGACCGGGATGACCACGTCCGCCTCGATCGGCGCTTCGCGGGCGAGTTCCGCGCCCAGCCGCTGGCGGATGTGGTGCACACTACGGCCGTCCCAGATCGAATCCGGGCGCGAGAAATAAATGTGCTCGAACGTGCACAGCGCGGAAGGCGTCACCGGCGGAAGCGCCTGCAGTACGGAAAGGGCGGTGTTCGAAAGGCGGATCACTTCGCCCGGCTTAACCTCACGAATGGCCTCGCAGCCGATCGTCCGCAGCGCACAGGATTCCGACGCGGCGGCATGGCCGCCGCTCTTCAAGCGGCCGACGGAAAGCGGGCGGAAGCCCCACGGGTCGCGCACGGCGAACACACCCTCGCGGGTCAGGATCACCAGCGAATACGCTCCGCGCCATTTGGGCATCGTGGCGCGAATCCGATCTTCCCAGGTCGCGCCTTCCGCGCCGGCCAGCAACAACGTGATCACCTCGCTGTCGCTTGAGGAAAGCAGGCCGACGCCTTTCTGCAGCAGTTCCCGGCGCAGGGCGTAGGTGTTGACGAGATTGCCGTTGTGCGAAATGGCCAGGGGCCCGTAGCGGGTTTCGATCAGGAAGGGTTGGGCGTTGCGCAGGACCGAGGAGCCGGTGGTGGAGTAGCGGGTGTGGCCGATGGCGTATCGGCCGCACAGGGACCGCAGATTCTCCGGCGTAAACACCTGCGAGACCAGGCCGGTGTCTTTGCGGATCCGCGCGGTTTCCCCATCGCAGACAGCGATTCCGGCCGCCTCCTGGCCGCGGTGCTGGAGGGCAAAGAGCGCGAAGTAGGCCATGCTGGCCACATCTTCGCTGGGGGCGAAAATACCGACGACCCCGCATTCCTCACCCGGCCGGTCTTCGAAGTTCATGTTTTCCTGCATGGGAGATGCTTTCTTCCGTCCGCGGAATTCCCGCCGGAATAAAACCGGACACGAAGAACCCCTTCCGCCTTCGTGCCCGGTTTTGGATCGTGAACGGATGCCGCGCCCGTATTTTACCCCTTTGCGCCGCTTACGGTTTTATCATCGGCCATAACCTTGCCGGCCTGGGCCTTCTGGTATTCGGACACTTTCACCGCCACGGCCGGATCGGCCAGGCCGAGGATTTTGGCCGCCAGGAGCGCGGCGTTGGCGGGTTCGAGCACGACCGCCGGAGCGACGCCGGAGGGCATGCGCAGCGAGGAAAAGATATCCCCGCCGCCGAAGGCTTCGCTGGCTGGCGGGCAGGCGATCACCGGCGCCGAAACCAGCCCGTCGGCGAACGCCGAAAGCGCGTTACTCCGGCCGGCGACGGTGATGTAAACCTTGGGGCGCGGGTCGGTTTCGAACTGCCGCAGGATTTCCATCACGTGCCGGGGCGTCTTGTGCGCCGAACCCACCCGCAGGACCGTCTCGAGGCCGAGCGCATGCGCCGCCTCGTCGATTTTACGGCAGTGTTCCTCGTCAGCTTTCGAACCCATCAGGATGACGACCAGCGTTTTTGGCATGGTGGCTCCATTTCCTCCCCCGTTTGCGAAGCAAACGGGGGAGGATAAAGGAGGGGGATGCCCTCCTCGATCTTCCTTCCAGTTGCCTGATATGGTAAAGGAATCCCCGTCGCTGCTCTTTCCTCCCCCATTTGCGTGGGGGTAGGTTTTTTTTTGAATCTACTCCTTCCCCCACGCTAATGGGGGAGGAGTTATATTATCCCCGCCCGCTTGAGATTTTCCACGATCCGCGGTTCGGCCGGATAGGCGGCCGGTTCGAAAGTCAGGCCGGTGAGCATCTCGAAGATTGAAATATAGCGCTGGCCGGCGGCGATCCACAAATCGTCCGGAAGCGCGGGCGGCTCGCCGTCTCCGCGGTAGCCTTTCTCCGCGTAGGCCAACCGCACCAGTTCCTTATCGAAATTATCCGGTTCCTCGCCGGCTTCGAACCGGTCCGGATAGGAATCAGCCTTCCAGAAGCGCGAGGAATCCGGCGTATGGACTTCGTCGATCAGCATCACTTTCCCGTCGGGGGAAAGGCCCATCTCGTATTTGGTATCGACCAGGATCAGGCCGGCCCGCGCGGCCATCTCCTGCCCGCGGCGGAAAACCGCCAGCGCGGCGGTGCTGGCCTGCTCCCACGTTGCCGCGTCGAGCAGCCCGCGCTCGACCACTTCGGCGCAGGTCAGCCGTTCATCGTGCGTGCCTTCATCGCCCTTGGTGGTCGGGGTGAGGATCGGCTCGGGCAGCGCCTGGTTCTTCTTCAGACCTTCAGGAAACGTATAGCCGTATATGCTGCGCTCACCGAGCGAATAGCGGTACCACAGCGCGGTGGTGGTGACGCCGGTGATGTAGCCGCGCACGACGATTTCGACCGGGAAGCGTTTGACCGTCCGGGCGACGATGGCGTTCGGATCCGGAATGGAAACCATCTGGTTGTCGATCAGGTCGCGGGTGATATCGAACCACCAAGCCGAGAGCTGATTGAGCACCTGGCCCTTGAAGGGGACGCGCGCCAGGACCCGATCGAAGGCCGAGAGCCGGTCGGTGGTGATGAACAATTTACTGGCTTCGTTGAGCGTGTACCAATCGCGGACTTTGCCCGTTTTGCGTTCCGGCAGGGGGAGATGGGTTTCGTTGAGCGCGAGCGGGAGCACGTCGCGGATTTGTTCGGAGGAAATCATCATCGGTCTCCTGTCAGCGTACGAACGGCCCCGCGCCCGGCTCCGGAGAGGAGTGCTGCGGCCGCCGCTTTAAGCAAATCGATCAGGATGAAGGGCGCGATGCCGGCGGCAAATCCGGCGGTGATATTCCCGTGAAGGAAGAACACCGTCAGCCAGGCCGCACCGACGGCATACAGGGCAAGGATGCCCGCCGCGCCGGCGAGCAGCTCCGCGCCCGGGAGCAGGCCGCGCGCGCGCTCGGCGACCCAACCGGCAGCGTAAGCGCCGGCGACGAAACCGAGCAGGTACCCGGCGGTGGGCGTGGCCCACACGGCCGGGCCGAGCATGCGCGCGTCGAGCGGAAGGCCGGCGGTGATCGCGGCCAGGTAGGCCAACTGGCTCAACGCGCCGTCGCGCGGGCCGAGGATAAGACCCGCGAGCAGGACGACCAGAACCTGCAGCGTGACCGGAACGGGCGTGAAGGGCAGGTTGATTGTGGCGCGGGCCGAGACCGCGCTGAGCGCGGCGAAGGCGCCCACGGCCGCGATGCGGGTGAGGGCGCGGGAGGAAAGGATGGCGCGAGGCTGGGATAAAAGCATGATAACTCCGGGATAAGAATGATGGACTAATTATAAAGCACGAAGGGGAAGGGGCAGGTTTTCAGGGGATTCCGAATGCTTGTGCCGTCGTTTTTCGAATCGGCGCACAAAGGTAATGATTCGCCAAGGAGCTCTTTATCGTATTACCGCGACATCCTCTTTATCGGGATGGGGGAGGTCATGTGCTGCGGCGTTGGGAAAACCGCCTATGAAATTCCCCAGAGCCGGATTGTGCCGTCTGAGGATGCTGAAGCCAGAATCGAGCCGTCAGGCGTGATATCCACGCTGTTCACCGTTGCGGTGTGTCCTGCCAGCGTCTGAAGAAGGGCGCCGTCGGAAACCCTCCAGAGTTTTACGGTGAAGTCATATGACGCCGAAACCAGTGCCGATCCATCCGGAGAAAAGGCAACACCCAACACTCCGTTTTCATGACCTACCAGTGTGCGCAACAGCATTCCGTTGGAGGATTGCCATATCCTGATCATATAATCGTTGCATGCCGCGGCCAGCAAGGTGCCGTCCGGCGAAAAATCGACAGACCATTTAGGGCCGTTGAAATCATCCCCCAACCTTTGCATCAGCATACCGTCGGATATCCGCCAGATATCGATTTGCAGATCCGAACCAATCGCCAGAAGTGTCCCGTCCGGCGAAAAAGCCATGCCTTCGATCCGATCGCCCTCGCGTTCGAGGGAACGAATCCAAGCGCCGGTCGATACGTTCAGAAGAAACGCCTTCCCGTCGCGCGTCCCGTAGGCCAGGATCTCTCCGTCGGGCGAGAAGGCCAACGCTTCAACGATTCCGGACCGCCCCTTGATGGTGCGCAGCAAAGCGCCGTCGGATGCTCCCCAAAAATGTATATTTTCGTTTGATCCGGCGGCAAGGATGCTCCCGTCCGGTGAAAAGGCGATGTCGTCCACGCTGCCGGTTTGCGTGGGAAGGGTGCAATCCATTCCGCCGTCCGCGACCTTCCACAGTTCCACCGCGCTGTTGTAGGTGAGTGCGGCCAGGATCGTGCCATCAGGGGAGAAAGCAACCTTGGAATAACTATCCGCATGCCCTTTCAAGGTCCGAAAGAGCGCGCCGTTCGGTTGTCTCCAGAGTCTGACCGTACCGTCCTTGGAACAAGAAGCCAGGATTCTTCCATCCGGAGAATACATGACGTGACGCACCAACCGCGTGTGGCCTTCCAGGGTTCGCAGGAGAGTGCCGGTGGAAACCTGCCACAACTCAACGGTATTCCCCGTGCCCGAGGCGAGAGTCATCCCATCCGGCGAAAAGGAGATACTATCGACTCTTGTGGAATGTCCTGTAAAGGTTTTCAGGATCGTGCCGTCGGATACGCGCCAAAGGATTATGGTGTTATCCAATGATCCCGAAGCAATACTCGTTCCATCCGGAGAGAATGCGACACTCTTCACGTAACCCGTGTGGCCTTCCAGCGTGTTAAGGAGAGTGCCGTCGGAGAGCCGCCATAAACGCACGGTGTAGTCGTCCCACCCCGAAGCAAGGATTGTCCCATCCGGCGAGATGGACATGCTCAGCACAACACCCATGTTGCACTCTATGGCGCGGAGTAATGTTCCATCGGATACCCGCCATAGGATCAACCAGCCTCCGTTACTTGCAACCAGTGTCGACCCGTCCGGAGAAAACGCCACGTTTTCCGCCCACCACATCGGATCTTCTTCTCCCAGCGTCTGCAGGAGCGCGCCGTCAACTGCCCTCCAAAGTTTAACCGTTTGATTCTGCGATGCCGAGGCGAGTAGGGAGCCGTCCGGAGAAAAAACCGCTTGATAAACATACGCATTCGTCTCAATAAACCCTATTTCTTGCAGGGATTCTGTTTCATAAAGGTATATCCCAATTGATGAGGCAACCGCCAGGATTTCTCCGTTCGGCGACCAACTCACCGAATTTACGGACCCCTTTCCCCAACGAGTCAGTTGGGAAACCTGATTTGCATTCCCCGAAGTGATCATGGATAGAGAACCGGGGAGAAGCCCGGCGAGGGTGCTTGTCGGAGCAGATGAAACGGTTTGGGTTTTGGATGGTGTCTGGGTAGGTGAGGACGAAGCAGTATTCGAGGGCGAGTATGTATTGGTGGACGTAAACCCCAGAGTCGAAGTAAAAGGAGGGGTGTGCGATTGTGTGTTTTCCTGTATCCTTTGCGGAGGCTCAGCCGCCGAATTTTCCGGCGAGCTTCCGGGGTTGCAGGATACGAGAGCAAATACAATTATGAAAATCAATGGGATTATCTGCGGTTTGGTCAGCATGGGCATTCTCCGCATCAATGAATTTCAATAATTAGTATATCTGGCCTGAGCGAAAAACGCGTTTCGGGTGTGTGACAATCCTGTAACGCCTGAAAAGAGCTGCTTCGTTAGGACGCTCCTTGTAGGTACCCGGAATAGCGCGGGCACCCACGAGGATGCCCGGACGAACTACTACTGCGTAAGGGTGCCTTGAGATCCTTCGCCCTGGAAAATCACCAGGGCTCAGGATGACATATCAGCAGGGGCAAGCCATTGGCTTGCCCCTGCTGATATGTCACATCTCTTCCGCGTAATACACTCCGTTTTCGTACAGCGCCAGGCCGAGCTCGCCGGATTCGTCGCGGCCGAAGCGCGGATGCTGCCATTGGTGGATGTGATCCTCCGGGTGCGGCATGAGCCCGAGCACGTTGCCCTTTTCGTTGCATACGCCGGCGATGTCGGCCAGCGACCCGTTGGGGTTGAGCGGATACTCGCCGTCAGCCGGTGATCCATCGGGGAAGACGTAGGTGAGCGCGATCATATCGTTGGCGCGCAGGGCTGATAAATCCTTGGCGTTCTTCAGGATGAAGCGGCCCTCACCGTGCGCGACCGGGCAATACACCAGCTCCTCGAATTCCTGGGTCCAGATGCACTTCTGCGAAACGGGTTTGAGGTGGACCCATCGGCATTCGAAGCGTCCGCTTTCGTTGAAGGTCAGCGTGGCGCTGATGGGCGGAGAGAGTTTGCTTTTCGCGGCCGCGGCGGGCTTGGCTTTTGGCTTCGCCTTGGTTTTGCTCTTCGTTTTGCTTTTTACCGCGGATTTGGCAGCGGGTTTGCGGCTGACGGAACCGGGTAGGATGCCGCTTTTAACCAGCGCCTGGAAACCGTTGCAGATCCCAAGCACCGGCCGGCCGCTTTCGACGAACTCGCGCACCTGGTCGGCGAAGTAGACATTCATCTCGAGCGCCATCAGCTTGCCGCCCCCGAGCGCGTCGGCGTACGAGAAGCCGCCCGGGATGACCAGGATCTGGTATTCCTTCCACTTCACGCCGCCTTCGCGCAGCTGGTTGAGATGGACGATATCCGCTTCGGCGCCGGCTTTTTCAAGCGCGGCGGCGGTCTCGATATCGCGGTTGATGCCGTTGGCATGCAGGATCAGGGCTTGGGGTTTCATGGGTGAGTGTATTCTCCGTTCGTTATCTGTTTAAGCGACCATGGACGATGGACCATAGACTGTCCTAACCCCCTCACCCCTGTCCCCTCTCCCCCTTCCCCGTAAGGGGAAGGGGGAGAGGGGCGCCGAAGGCGGGGAGAGGAGGTTGGGATAGTCTTACTTTACATTCCCCTTCCATGCTTTGATCAGATCGTCGACCGAAAGCGAGAGCAGGGATTCATCGAGCGTTGAGACGGTGAGCCGGCCGTTGGAGACGGCCGCACCGAGCCGCCGGGCGAAGTTGCCCATCCCGCCGGTGAAGCAACTTTCGAACTTGACCGCGTTTTCAGGTTCGACCTCGACCAGGAAGCGGCTGTTCGATTCGCCGAACAGCGCCAGGGTGGTGTCGTTGTCGTCGAGGTCGAGCAGCATCCCCATCCGTCCGGCGATGCACATCTCGGCTGCCGCAACCGCCAGCCCGCCTTCGCTCAGATCGTGGCAGGCAAGCACCAGCCCCTTGCGAATCGCATTGTGCAGGCATTGGTAGAGCGCCGGCGCAAAGTCGGGCAGTTCCGGGGCGACTTCGCCCTCGCCGCCGCCCATGACCTTGTGGAAATGGCTGCCGCCCATTTCGTCGCGCGTCTCACCCAGCAGGTAGATCGTGCTGCCTTCGGATTTGAGGTCCATCGTGACGATGTCGAATACGTCGTCGATGATCCCGATCCCGGAAATGAGCAGCGAGGGCGGGATGGCGTGCTGCTTGCCGTCGGCGCCGATGTATTCGTTGTTGAGGGAATCCTTGCCGGAGATGAAGGGCAGGCCGAAGAGGGTTGCGGCGTCGTAGCAGCCGCGGCAGGCATCGACCAGCGTCCCGAGCACCTCGGGCCGCAGCGGGTCGCCGAAGCAGAAGTTATCCAGCAGCCCGATCCGCTGGGGGTCGGCGCCGACCGCAACCGCATTGCGGACGGCTTCATCCACCACGCTCAGCGCCATCCGGTACGGATCGACCTTGCCGATCTCGGGGTTGAACCCGGCCGAGAGCACGATCCCCTTTGTGCCTTTCGTGCCGGCGGGAACCAGCACGACCGCGTCGGAAGGACCGTCGTTCTCGATGCCGGTGAGCGGTTTGACGGATGTCCCGGCCTGGACCTCGTAATCGTATACGTGGATCGTTTCGGCCTTGGTGGCGATGTTGGGGTGCGCCAAAAGCGCCAGCAGCACCTGGTTGTTATCCACCTTGCGCCGGCGCGGCGCATCCGCCGTCTTCTCTTCGACCGGCTTGGGCAGGACGGCCTTGAGTTGGCGCACCGGCTGGCCCTCGTGCAGGAAGCGGTTTTCCAGGTCCAGGACGGTGACGCCGTTGTAGCGGACGACGGCGCGCTTTTCATTGGTGAAGCGGCCGATGTCGGTCAGCGCGACGTCGAAGATTTTGCAGATTTTTTCCAGTTCGACCAGTTTATCGGCCGGGACCGCAAGCACCATGCGTTCCTGCGCCTCCGACAGCCAGATTTCCCACGGCGCGAGCCCGGCGTACTTGAGGGGTACCTCGCGCAGTTCGACGTCGGTGCCGATTTTGGCGCCCATCTCGCCCACGGCGGAGGAGAGCCCGCCCGCGCCGCAGTCGGTGACGGCGTGGTAAAGGCCGCGGTTGCGCGCGCGCACGAGCACCTCGATCAGGCCCTTCTCGGTGATCGGATCGCCGATCTGGACCGAGGCGCCGGAGACTTCGCCGGTCTTGGCGTCCATGGTCATCGAGGAGAAGGTGGCGCCGCGCAGGCCGTCGCGCCCGGTCTTGCCGCCGAGCAGGATGATGTGGTCGCCGGGCTTGGGCGAGCGGACGTGCTTGCCCTTGGGGGCGATCCCGACGCAGCCGCAATAGACGAGCGGGTTGGCGGTGTAGGCCGGGTCGTACCAGATCGCGCCGGACACGGTCGGAATGCCGATCTTGTTGCCGTAATCCTCGATACCGGCCACCACGCCGGAGCGGATCCGGCGCGGGTGCAGGACGCCCGCCGGGAGCTTGTCCGGGTTGGCGTCCGCCGGGCCGAAGCACAGCACGTCGGTCGAAGCGATCGGCTTGGCGGACACGCCGAGGATATCGCGGATCACCCCTCCCGTGCCGGTGTTGGCGCCGCCGAAGGGCTCGATTGCCGACGGGTGGTTATGGGTCTCCACTTTAAAGGAAACCTCGTTGCCGCCGTCGAAATCGATAATCCCGGCGTTGTCGACGAAGGCCGAGCGCACCCAACCGGCGCGCGCCTTTTGAGTCGCGGCGCGGATGTAGGTATCCAGCAAGCCGTTGATCTTTTCGTCTTCGCCGGCGACGGTGATCTCGCCCTTGAAGGTTTTATGGCCGCAATGCTCGCTCCAGGTCTGGGCGATCATCTCGAATTCGATGTCGGTCGGGTCGCGGTCCAACTCAATATAGTAATCCCGGATCGCGCGCATTTCCCCGGGGTCGAGCGCGGCCAGGCGCGCGGCGTTGAGCCGGGCGAGGCCCCGATCGTCGAGCTTGCGGATCGGGAGGCGCTCCACCTGCCCGGAGGATTCGGCCGGGCGGGGGAAGACCGGTTCGATCGGCCCGATCGTGAAGCGCTGAATTACATCGTTGGCCAACAGCCGCTTGGCCAGGGTCGTGCGCTGTTTGGGGGAAAGCGCGCCGCGGATGATGTAGCGCGTGCCGGTGGCGGCGCGTTGGACGCCTTGGATATCGAGCATGTGGGCGCAGCGGACGATCTCCTCGGCCACCGGGTCGGTCACGCCCGGGCGCAACGCGACCTCGACCACGAACGCGCCGGCCGGGGTCTTGGCGGGCTTATCGCGCCAGGCGCCGGTTTGGACGACCGGGTCGGTGAGCAGTTCAGCGCGCAGCTGCTCGCGCTCGGCGGAGGTCAGTTTTCCTTCCAGGAAGTAAAGCAGCTCGCGCTCGATCTTGCGGACGGCTTTGAGCCCGAGTGCGTGGGCATCGGCAAGGAGTGAGTCGGCGGCCGGGTCGGATTTTAGCGTGGTGCGGACGACGAGGGTGTGGACAGGCCGGATGGCATCGGTTCTCACGATAGGGTCTCCCAGGAAGCCGTCCGCCATGGCGGAATCGGCCAGGATGTGGATTGGTTCTTTAATGGAAGGCAGCAAGACCGACGCGGTCTTTAAGACCGCGTCGGTCTTTAAAACCGCATTGATCTACCCGCTATTCCGCCGGATTATATCGGGAAAGGGCGGGATGCGTCAATTAAGCGGGATATTAAGGTTTTGTTTGGATTATCCAACGGTGGCGGCGGGAAATGTATGGTCATTTAATGGTAGTCGAGCACCCCCGGCGGCCGTAAGGGCGAACCGGGGCAGCCCTAAGAGCGTGTATTGGGACCACGCCCTAACACAACCATGTGCTGT
>Ga0307445_10000197_pt1 | contig 30026 bp, 26 predicted proteins | sample SalMarSW160330MG_FD_202147 | JGI IMG/M metagenome (GOLD analysis project Ga0307445, IMG submission 202147) | Salt marsh sediment microbial communities from the Plum Island Ecosystem LTER, Massachusetts, United States - SW1603-30 | ecosystem: Environmental > Aquatic > Marine > Intertidal zone >... | reverse complement strand
CAGAGAAATAATACCTCATAAAGTATAAGACAGAAACCAGCTGGGCTATCACGGTGGCCAGCGCCGCCCCCCTTATTCCCATGCCTAGCGGTATGATGAATACCGCATCAAGGATGATGTTTAATACGGCGCCGATGACCATGCCTATCATCGGTATGCGGGCGTTGCCTTCGGCTCTTATCAGGTTGTTTGATGCCATGGCGAAGGACATGAAAAACATGCCGATGAGAATTATTGTCATGTAGTCTCTGGCATAGGGCAGGACAGTCTCTGACGAGCCAATAAGCCTGAGCCAGAAGTCCGGATTGCTCAGGCCTGCTGCTATTATTATGGCTGATAGCACGATGGTGGCGGTTATAGCGTTACCAACGGCACGCTCCGCTCTGGGGATTTTGCCGGCTCCGATTAACCTGGAGACCACTGAGGCGCCACCCATCCCTGTCAATTGCCCAATCCCTATTGCCAGCATTTGAATCGGGAAGACGACGGTAAGCCCGGCAATACCAAGGGGGCCGACGTAGTGACCGATAAAAATCGTGTCTATCACGTTGTATAGCGTCATGACGAACATGCCGAAAAAGGCGGGCAGGGATAGCTTTAGCAGTAACCGGCCGATTCGGTCGTCATCAAGCACGCTTTGATTCTGGTTGTTCACAGAGCTAATATCACATCCTTATTAATTTGCATAGTGAAATTGGCGCTGGATTTTGCCTGCTATAATTTTGATAATAAATCTCTCAGTTTTCTGAGTGAATTCGATAAGTCATCCAGCTCTTTATCGGTAAAGACGGAAAGGGTTTCCCTCATTGCCTTTCTGATGCTGCTATTATGCTCCTCAAGAGTAGTTTTGCCTTTATCAGTGAGCACAATATTAATCATCCTTCTGTCCGTTTTATCTGTATGCCGTTCGACTATTTTCAAATCTGCCAGCTTATCTAACAGGTGGGTCATCTGCGGCCTGGCTATCTGTAGCCTCTCCCCTATTTCGGCAACGTGGAGGGTCCCTGCTTCATCCAGCTGTTTCATTATCCCAATATGAACTGGTGAAATATCCACGTCCATAGTAAGAAGCGCCGTCCTTAGCAGTTTTCTGCGGATTTCTCTAAAGATAATGGGTGGAATGGATAATAAGTCTTCGGTGACGCTGTCCAGTGTTTTGCTGCTCATGCTGGAACACCTCCTGGCCCCATTCTTTTACAAAGTTAATAGTTTATATTATTAATAATACTGGACTGAATATAGGCTTGTCAAAGATTAAGTTTTATGTAAAGTTATGGGGGGTAAGGAGGTTTCTTCTCCCCTACCCCGGGGCGTCACCGTGAAGTGTAGAAATACCGGGCTCTCTTCCTGAAGATATAGCCGGCTACCAGACCGGAAACCAGACCACCCAGGTGGGCCTGCCAGGCTATACCAGGCAGGAAAGACCAGATAACGAAAAAGACGAGGACCACAACCCATAGAGGTAGCGGGACAATGAAGTATAACAGGACCCTCAGCTTGGGCATCATCACAACCAGTACGCCCGCCAGAGCGAAGACCGCCCCCGAGGCACCTATGGCTATGGAGAGAGGCGACGGCGGCAAAAGGAAAAAGAAGATATTGCCCACTATCCCCCCGACAAAGTAAACCAGCAGGAATCTTTTCACCCCGATTAAACGGCACAGAAAGCTGCCGAAGAAGTACAGGGTTATCATATTGGCAAAAATATGCCAGATACTCCCGTGTATGAAGAGGTTTGTCACGATGGTCCAGGGTCTGGCTAAGAAGCTTGCCGGCTGAAATCCAAGTAGATAAAGAACAAACTCCCGGTTTATGAGAGTGGCGATAAATAGCAGCAGGTTTATGCCTATTATGAGCCATACCGCAGTTGGCCTGGAACTTCTATATGCCATTACTACCTCATTATGTCAAGTATTTACGTGTTTACTATTTCTCCCCTGACCTCTTTGCCGATGGTTAAGATACCGAAGGAGTTTTTTGCTCTGCCGGGGTTGAAGAAAAGGATGCCGTTCTTTACCTCATTCTGGGCATGGTGGGAGTGACCGTAAACAATAATATCAACGTTATCAAACATCCCCCCTACCCTTTCGTCAATGCCGTAGGGGCTGCCCCAGCCGTGAATAATCCCAATCCTTTTTCCTTTTATTTCCAGTATTTCCTTTTCGGGGAGGAGCTGCTTGAGCTCCTCCGAGTCCATATTACCCTGAACCGCTTTTACCTCTCCCAGTTGTTTCAAGCCATCAAGCACATCTCTGGCGACGAAATCACCGGCATGGATTATCAGGTCTGCTCCGGCTAAAGTGCGCAATATAAGGTCGGGAACTTCAGCAAAGGAAGTGACATGGGTATCCGAGACTACTCCTATCTTCATATTATCTTATCAAGGGCGGAGGAGTAAGCCTGGTAGGTTGCGGGGTCAAAAAGGACGAAAACCACCTTTTTGACCGAGGTTACCTGCCCGCTTAGATATGAAACCGCTGCCTTAACGGCCACCCCTGCCGCCTCTGTTGCCGGATAGCCATAAACACCGGTGCTTATTGATGGGAAGGAAATACTGGTTAGCTTTTGCCCTGAAGCCAGTTTCAGGCTCTCTCTGTAAGCGCTTTCCAGCAGAGCCGCTTCGCCCTTATTTCCGCTATGCCAGATAGGGCCAACGGTGTGAATAACATGTTTTGCCGGCAGGTTGCCTCCGGTGGTGATGACAGCCTTGCCCGTGGGCAGACGCCCCTGTTTGGCGACGATTCGTTTGCAGTCCTCCAGTATAGCCGGGCCTCCGGCCCGGTGAATGGCGCCGTCAACCCCACCTCCGCCCATCAGTCCCGGGTTAGCCGCGTTAACTATGGCATCTGTAGCCTGCCTGGTGATGTCTCCCTGGATAATGGCTAACCTCGCCTGATTTACTATCACTTCTCTGACTTGCTTATTCATCAGTTGAACTCTAATGCTTCATTATAAGATGGATAGGACGGAGAGTCCAGTTAGGATTTGAGCAGGTTGCGTGCGGGGTTGGGATTTGTTAAACTAACTTGATTGTGATGGGCCGTTAGCTCAGTTGGCAGAGCACCTGACTTTTAATCAGGGTGTCGCAGGTTCGAGACCTGCACGGCCTACTAGCTTCAGAAGACCGTCCCTGCCGAGGACTTTTTAGAAGAATCTGGGTGTCAGAACACTAGGTCTACCGACACCCAGATTTTATCGTTTTTGCCACCAAATATCAATAATTTAACAAAATATAAATTTGTTTAATGGTAATAAATTTAGGTTCAAAAATGAATGTGAAGGGGAGCCTCTCGGCTCCCCTTTTTTTATGGTTTAAATTCATTTAAAACCCCTTGACAATAAATCTGAATGGGCATAAAGTCAACTTAAATGCCATTATACGACTTTAGGCTAAGGTTCAATTTTGCAGAGGCGTATCGTATTAATTCAGAAGCGGAAAAGATTGAACTCTTAGACTTGTCGCCTGGAGAAAAAATCACGCTGGTTAGTGGTTTAAGTGAAACGCCAATAAAGGAACAAAATCACGTTGCAGTTTTAGGGAAGTCATTTACATCAGAAGCTGAAGCAAGAGAGGCAGCAGAAAGATGCAAGCGAGCGCTTCTTTATTGGGCTGTAGAGCAACGATTAGGTGCAGATTTTGGTGATGGGAGACAGCGAAGTTGGTTCACGAAAGCTGGCTTGAAGTATTATGAGCAAAAGTATGGGTGTCCTATCAGGAACGATCTACACGGCATAGATGTGTATGAACATGTAGAAAAACTGAAGTTCGCTAGTTTCAATGCAAAGGCGGAGGTGGGTAAGCAAGTAGACCGACTAATAAATACTTTCCAACGTGAGTACATGAAGAGTAGACACTTTACAGAAAAGCAATTGCTTGCAAGCGAAATTTACGTGAGTTCCTTCTTTGATATATCGGCTCGGAGTAGATTTATAACGCTTGTAACAGCAGTTGAAGCATTGTTAGAGCCGGTAAAGCATCCTACAGAAGTAGAAGAATTAGTTGAAGATGTCAAAGTTAAGGCGAAACATTTGGTTGTGGATAAGGATACGAAAGCTTCAATTATTGGCAGCTTCGATAGGATAAGATATCAATCGAGAAACCAGGCTGGGCGAATGCTCGCTAACCGATTATTGCCCAATGAGATTTTTGATGAGCAGGCGTCTGATGATTTCTTCTCCAGGTCATATGATTTACGAAGCCGGTTACTTCATGATGGAACAATAAAGGAAAAAGAAGGGGATGTTGGGGAACTTGCGAACGTTATGGAAGCGTTTGTTCATAAGCTACTTCTTGCAGCATTGAATAACGAGTCTCAATAAGGTGCTGTTGCTGACTAATAGTCCCCCCTCTGCTTGAGAGAAAACTAAACCAAACCTCTCCCCCTGTCAAGAGGTGGATTAGCTCGATATCCTAGTCTTCGCTTCCTAAGTGTCCTTGTATGACGCCAACCGCCGAGAAATGGGGTATTTTTTTAACACACCGTAGCTGAAAACAAATTTTATCTACTTCTTCGTTTGTAAGTAAGATCTCCTTCTTGCTCTTAATATAGTCAATACGTTTGTTATTCAAAACGTTCTCCGGCATTTGTGTTTTAAATTGACACTTACCCCAGAAAATAACCATAGAGTGAATTTTACTGTGGTTAATGCCAAGAAACTCAGCAAGGCTTTTGGTATGAAGGTAGTTCTGTCGCAGTGGATTTTGAAACTGGTATTTCTTTTTATAAATTACTTGCGTCCATCGTTCGTCATAAGGTCTTCCATATATCCAACCGTCTTTGTTCTTAGTTTCAACAACAAATATGCCATATTTGGAGACGATAACGTGGTCTATCTGGGTTGACATTGAGTTTAATGGAATAATAACATCATTGAAAACGTGATATTGCTTAGAGTCTAAGAAAAGTGACTGGACAAACTTGGTCCTTAGTTCTCCAGTCATTCCTTTAATGATTGCCTGAAGTGACACCTTTTTAACAGCTCCTAAATTAATGCTCAAAATGATGATAGGCATAGACTTAGGTCTATGTCTATGGTACTTTTGGGGTAAATAATATGAGAAATACCGACTATAAGGAGTTCAAGTTGGATAAACGACTATTGTCTGAAAGCATAATTAGGGTAAATGTAGAGAAGTGTGAAGAAAAATTTGTCCGGGACAGCGATTATCGTCAGCCTGTTCAATATATGGGCAATATTACATTGAAAGATATAACTGAGCGCGATGTGTACATGATCATTGAATACTACCTGTATACATGGGCCAGAATGGGTCGCGTGCTGGGTAGAGACAAGTATTTAGGTTGGCAAGCAAAGCTGAATACTAGCATCCGAACAGGTCAAGCTAAATTAGAAGAGTTCCGCTCTTGTGAACTATCTACTGTAGAGTTGAGTGAATACCAGGTAGATATTATGACGCTTTACAATTCCTTGAATTCAATAATAGGGCCTATCGCAACCGCAAAAGTGCTTCATTTAATATGCCCAAATTTTTTCCCACTTTGGGACAATGGCATTGCTGATGGCTTGCGTGTGGAGTACGCTGGTGTTAATGATCTAGAGTCGTTTTCAGCTCAGGATTATTTTGAGTTTATGAAAGCAATACAATCCTTGCTTGGTAAATACGATGAATTATGGTCCTCTTTGTCAAAGCTATATAATAAAGGCAAGTTAAAGATTGTTGATGAATGCCTTTGGTATATAGTGCGAACCCCTTTTGCTTTACTTTAATTGTATCCAGTTAGACTATGTGCCATTAAATTCATTTAAGTAGGAAAGGGCAGTACCGGTGGCTGTTAAAAAGATAGGTAAAACAGGTTCTCCCCCATTTCTCCAATTGGAGGACAGTGATGGTTTTTCTGGTGATCTTGGGGAAGTGAAAACCAAGGTGAAGTACAGAAAAGGTATGATTGATACAATCAAAAACAACTTAAGTATTTGGATGGCTAATAGTGCTTTTGAGCCAATAAGAGGACAGCAGCTTGACTTAGCAATTGTAGTCAAATTAAGTCCTTATAGGTTAAAGAATCAAGATGTTGATAATATAGCAAAAGTAATTTGTGATGCCTTAAAGCAGCGAAAGGGTGATGAGCGTTTCTTGTTTGATGATGATAGCCAGATAATTCGTATGCTAGTTTGGAAAATACTAAGAAAAGAAGACAACCAATGGGATACCGATAGCTATGATATTTCTTTCAGGGTTCACGATGGCAATAAGCAAATGAATTTGATAGAACCTAAGGTAATATGAGGATTGTTTAAATACCGACTTTTACGAATTGCTTTTCAAGCTTGTTAAATTCCAACGGCACAGAAGCCTTGATATCCACCTTATCTCTAGTCGCTACTACCTGGATATCTAAAGCATCGAGAGCAATTTAGTCCCTGCACATATCGTTGCTATGATAAATTTCGGTCCATTAACTTGCCGATTGTGAGCCCGATCAAGTAACACCCTGACTTAGGTTCAAGAGGTTATTTACCTACTCGTATTTATAGCTGTTAGGAATTAGAGTTGCGCCATTCGTCGTTAAGCCTGTCCATCGGGGAGTACTTTTGATGTTGAGTGGTGATCTGTGAACTGGTGAAATGAAGATAGTGATTGACCATATCCAGTGTGGTATGACCAAGTATTTCTTTAAGTGAAAAGATATCCCCACCATTGAGCAAATAATTTATAGCAAACGTATGGCGGCATAAATGCGCATGAAGCCTATCCACACCCGAACTTCTGGCTAATCTGGAAAACACCAGTTTTATGGTGTTGACCGTTATTGGTTTCCCAGACTGGGTGAGAAACAGGCTATTACAGTTCGGACTAGCTGGTTCTGGCCTTACCTTGTCAATGTAACTCCACAAAGTCATCTGGACGTATTTACCGATAGGAACTATTCTCTCTTTAGCGCCCTTCCCCATAACCTTAACGAATCCATTTGCCAAATTAAGGTTATTAAGTGTGATACCAGCCGTTTCAGAGGCTCTTAGTCCTGTATCTAACAAAGTGACTAAGATGGCATAGTTACGGGTCCCGGTGGGTAATTTCTTATTTATGCAAGCGGTGATCCTTTTTATCTCCTCAGGAGTTAGAGGCTCGATTATTAAAGTTGGGGCCTTCGGTATCTTGAGGTTCTTAAGTCTATTCTCATTAGTATAACCCTCAGCGTACAGCCAGGATGAAAATGCTTTCAGTGCTCGAACATGGCATTGTACCGTTTTGGGGGAAATTAACTCCGTCTGCGCAGGAGTATTGGGATGCCCCTGAAATTTTGGCTTGTGGCGCAGGTAGATAATGTATTCCCTCACCGTATCAATGTTAAACCGTGAGGAGTCTGAGGTATATTGCCCTGTCTTGAGAAAGCAAGAGAATAATGTCAGCATATTATTGTACCAAGCTGTCGTCTTTGGGCTTTTACCCTCAGCGACATTACTTAGCTCATACCGTTTGATAAGTTCCTGTATATCCGGAGTATCGTTGCGATTCATGACCTCTAATCTTCTTTTTGGTCTGCTGATTGACTATTTCGACAAGGAGGCAAACATCGCCGGGGCCCTTATATTCCGATGAATTCGACCTAGTCTCGAGGCTTCGTTACATACCTTGGTGCTAGTAGGCTATATTTGGCTGCTATAATTTTCACTATTAGTAATACCTCCCAAAGGTCTTTATTCATACCTACTCCGGCCTGTTACGCTAGGGCCAATGACCCTATCGATAATCTTGGCAATAAGACTATCAAGCTCCTGTCTTCGGCTATTTATAATGGTCTGCGCCGCTTTTCTATAAATTTCATTACTGACATTTTCTATTTCGGTCTCTATCTTGTCTTCATGAGATACTTGTATTTCTCCATATTTATTGATTACCCGTGCTAGCACTTTTGGGTTTTTCACGGAGGCATCCAGCAGTGCCGTACTAGCTATTCTATCTAATGAACTTGGCACTTTTCTCCGACGCCTATAGCCAGAGTGGAACCAGCGCATTATTAGAGCGAATATCATTGTTGCTTTCTCCCTAATATACTTTATTACGATTAAACTCCTGGCTAGTGTCCACCTCGCTCAATGTAAATATTATGTAATGTCTCTTGCACAAACTTCGGATCCTTCTGACCAAACAGTTCAGCAAACTTAACCACCTCCAACGCTGCTAAAAGCCTATCCTCAATTTCAGTCCGCTCCCGTTCTATTTTGTAATTAGGCCATCGCCCTTTCATCGCCTGCATCAAGCCCCAAGGTTTTTGCATTCGGGAGATAACTTCATTCCGGGACATATCAAGGCTCGCAGCAAGTAAATCAATTACTTGTTCGCTAAACTCCGGACTTTCTCTTAACCACCTCCGGATCGTAGAATATGGTACCGTGTGATGTAATTTCCTGTAGTCCGCATGGTACCTGCACGCAGTTCGAAAGGATATTGGTATTTCCTTGGTGATCTGGGATGGTCTTTTTCCCTTAGAGAAAAGTGCAAAAGCGCGTTTTCGGCCTGACAACCCGCTCGCGTCTTTCTTAATGGGATATCTACGCCCCTTGAATAACCACAAGCAATTGCCTCCTAATATGAAATTCACGTGATTTTCGGTTATTAAAGACTGAGCACTTAATCCTCCTGGCTATCATCATGGCCATTTTCCTCATCCGGTTCTAGCGCATTCCCAATTAATTCTTCAACCTGGTCAATACGAGCTAAAATTTCGTCAAGCATTTCCCTAAGCGATTTCATTTATTCAGACCTCCTTCCTACTGATTTAATACCTTTCTTCAGATCGACCAAAGGGTAGAATTGATTTTTATCAATCTTCAACAAATCAATCTTGTTTGACTACGCCATGGCTCACATTATGATCGCTAGCCTAAACATAGGTAGACTGATTGCTAATGAACCTCTGGTTTCGATTATCTTCTTAACATGGGCAACGGTCATATTTAACCACCTATCTTCATGGTATAATACGAGGTGTTTACAAAAGGAAGGCTACGTTTACACAAATACTGGAGAATTAAATACTCCTAGAGCACATTCGTTCCTGTCAAGTGGGTACTCATGGGAAAACGCGGTAAAACAGTAGATGAAAAAACACGGCAAAAAGTCATGCAGCTATGTAAGACTTATAGTGCCAACTACATAGCGAAGCACCTTGATCTTAGTAAGAGTGAAATCTACAAGATTATTAGGCAAGAGAGGAAGAAGCCGCTCCATTTTGCCGAACTTTCTAGAACTTCTTTACAGCTTGCGGATGTCCTCAGTCAATATCGCGATAATTATGCCGAAATCACTCCATATGTATACCCAGAAGGATCGAGACAAGTCCCATTAGACGTATTTCTATCCAATATTCCTTATCTCGATGGTGGGCTACCAGTGGACAAGGTCAGAATCTCAAATCTTCTACGCCATCTAAAAGTCGACACTCCTGGGTTAGCTGATATAAACAACTGCTCTGATTTAACACCTAGCATGATTACTGAAGACCTAATTTTGGAACTCAGGCGAAGAGGAAGTATGGGGTATTTCGCTGGTAAATGCCCCGAATGTCCCCGTTAGTCAAAATCACGTCCACTACAGGAATCCTGGTTAGCAAGTTATAGAGGGGATTTTGCCATATCGAACAACTCCTCATTTTCTAGTAAGTCGTAGGTAATTGTCTGCATGAAATGCGTGAATTTGAGAACAAGGTAGCTGTCGTGGAGGAATAGCTGTAGACTGCTAAACAGATTTTTACAACGCATAATTTGGCTAATAAGAGTATGTAGCGGTATTTATGGTAGACAAATTAATATAAATATGAATGTTTGGTAAGAAATATACAATATTTGTCTTGAATAAAGGCAAAGGTATCATAGTATGATGACACAGTATGATACCTTTACTTCAAAAAGTGCTTTTAAATGTACCCAAAATGCATATTAGATTCAGTAAAATGTACTTACGGGGTGTAAATTTCCCCTTTTCTCTGATCTAAAGGACTCAAAAATGCAGGAAATTTAGCAAGCTGCTAACTATAGAGATGATAGGGGGTGCTTGGACATTGTAGGCAGGGCAGGAGATGGAGACCACGCGGGTATCAAATCATCAGGTTATGAGCCCGATCAGCTTCAACCGCTGATGCCCTCATTGCATAAAATGACGGATTGTGACTTGGAATTACGGGTAGTGGGAGAGGCCGAAATGAGCGAGGAGGTAAAGCTCCCAAAATAAATGCACAATGTATAACTGGAGTGAAGTCATGGCAGGGGTAGTAAAGACTATATCAATAGTATTTTAATAGTAAATTACTATTTCGTCTGAGGGGGTCTAGGCATCATTCTATTCTGCCTCTATTGAACAATCCTCGGTTTTGTTCAACCTCACCCTAACTACAAAGCTTAAGGTAAAATTTCAAGGAAAAAGTGGATTTACCCAGGGCCATTCTCAGGCGTTCTCAGACTATCCATCTACGCTTAATGTTGCGCAGGCTTAACGCAAAGAGGACGATGCAGAATGCCCCAAGGATAATGAAGTTTAATGCAAATGACATTATATGCTCGCCGTTTACCGCTCCATGGAGAATATCGACACCGTAGGTTATAGGTAGTATATAAGAAAGCGGGCGGATAAATACCGGAAGTGACATTATGGGAAAGAATAGCCCACATAGGAATATCATCGGGAAGCGGAAGAAGTTGGAAAAGGTCTGGGCTTCGAAGATCTCGCTTACAGAGACTGCAATAAAAAGCCCAAGGAAGGTTGATACGATGCCGATGAGGATGATAGCCGGTACAACCAGCGGCCAGGTTATTCCCGACAGGTCTGCCAGGAACGCGGCAATTACTACGGGAACGAAGGCGTTGACTACACCGAAAAGGATAGCCCCGGAGGTCTTTGCTAGCATGAGCAGCTCCAGTGAGATGGGCGCCAGGAGCAACCTCTCAAAAGAACGGCTCCTTTTTTCGAACGTAATAGTTACCGCCAGCATCGAGGTAGTCCCGAAGAGAATTGAGATGGTCATAACCCCCGGCAGGAGTGCCAGGACGGTTTCCAGTCCACCACCGGACCTGATGAAGAACATGCCTGTCCAGGCCAGCGGAAAGATAATGCCCCAGCTGATGTTGGGAGGCTTGAGGTAATAAGCTCGCATATCCTTGGCCAGGATATTCCAGAAAGCAATCCAGCTTTTCACTGATTTCCCTCGCCTCCGGCTTTTTCCTTCTCCTTTCGCATCAATTCTGCTTCAATGCCCGTAACCTGGACGAATACGTCCTCCAGTGATGGGAGGTACCGTCGTGCTTCAATCACTTGAATCTCGCGTTCTTCCAGAAACCGTGTCAGGGGGCCAACAGTAACCGGCTCCGGCGATTCGACCTGAATTTGCCCCGAGGAAGTGGATTGAAACTGATACTGTGGGAAAGATGCATTCATTTCTTCAGTTAAGTTGGCCCCAGAATTAGAGATAGAAAGAAGCAGTACGTTTTTGCCTTGAACGGACTGTAAAAGCTCTGCCGTGCGGTCAGACCGGACAATCTTACCGTTTACGATGAAGGCAATCCGCTCACAAAGCCTCTCAGCCTCCTCAATATAGTGGGTGGTGAGAAAGATAGTGGTTCCTTTGCGGTGGAGACCGGCGATTATTTGCCTTACCTGACGGGCACTTGAAACGTCAATCCCTGTGGTCGGTTCGTCGAGAAAGAGAATAGGCGGCTGATGAATGATGCCGGCGGCAAAGGTTAGCTTGCGCTTCATTCCCTTGGAATAGCCGGCGAACTTCCGGTTGGCTGCATTGGTAAGGCCGAAGGTATCCAGAAGCTCCCGCGCTCGTGTTTGGCGCTCGTTTTTACGCATGCCGTAGAGCGCCGCACAGAAGCAGAGATTCTCGAAGCCGGTTAGCTCGGGATAGAGATTGCTCTCATCAGGAACCACGCCTATCAGGTGCTGGGCCGCCTTTGGATTCTGTGTGCACTCGATGCCACCGATGCGGATTGTCCCTGTGTCCAGCCGGGCTAGGCCTGTCAGCATGTTTATAGTAGTAGTCTTGCCGGCGCCGTTGGGCCCGAGAAAGCCGAAAAGCTCGCCCTTGTTTACCCTAAAACTGATATCGTCTACGGCAAGAACCTCGCCATAGCGCTTGGATAATCCTGATACCTCTATGGTCGCACCGATAACCGATGGTGTATGCGGCACGCCTAATCCTTTTTACCTATCTTTGGGCAATATTCTTGGCACGATCGCTTTTCGTCCAGCCTCTCCATACTTAGAGCTGCTGTGGTGAGTTCACGGCATTTATCCAGCACATCCTGATTGACGAAGTAATGTATATGGTAGCCTCGCCTCTCTCCCTTCACTAATCCAATGGCTTTCAGCAACCGTAGGTGCTGGGAAACCGCAGATTGGGTCACCCCCAGAAGACCTGCCAGGGCATTGACACAGAGTGCATTCGGGTCCCGCTGGTGGCAAAGAAATCTTATCAGCTTGAGACGGGTCGGGTCAGCCAGTGCCCCGAAGACTCCGGCCTGTTCATCCATGTTTTCAAGAAATTTGTCCGGAGCATCCATTGAGATTATAAGTCCTCACTAATATACTTATATTATGCTTTGTACTTGCCTATGTCAAGACCACAGTTACAGATGCGCGTAAAAATGGAGTCGAGTTCCAAATTTTTATGAAATCCTGCGAAAGTTCATTGGAGGGCCGATTTTGAGATCATCCCCCGTATTTGTCAGCTTTAAGTCACAAGAACTTAAATTGTTCAATGGTCTGTTGCACGAGTTATCGGAATGTTCAATCTTATATTCGCTTGTTCTTCCTATCTGCCTAACAGTCAAAGAAGAGGGGCGAGAATTCAAATCTTCGGCCTCTCTGCCATATGCAGTTTCACCTGCAGAAGCCATGTGATATTTGTGTGCACGCCAGGATACTATATCACCAGGATACTATATCAATAGTAATTTTATAGTAAATTACTATTTCTTCTGACAGGCCTGGGCAGCGCCACATTCTACCTCTGTTGAACAAACCTGACATTTGTGCACTTTCACTAAATATATATAAGTGTAGATTATCAGCTGGTCAGTGTCCTATGCCAAATTGAAGTATAATATAAAGAGATAATATGGTCTTTTATCGGATATAAATTGGATACTAAGGGAATGAATATCAATATTGGAAGATATTCTAGTGACGTAGAAGCGGCTTTGGCTGATATGAAACGGCGAGATGTGGTCAGACGTCTGTGGCGAAAAGATTATCATGTTTGGAATTCAGATCCTACCGAGATTGCCAATCGGCTTGGTTGGCTGGCTGTTACAGATTTGATGCGGGAGAAAGTGCCTGTTTTGGAATCTTTTGCAAGTGAAGTACGAGGGGCCGGCTTCCGTCATATCATTCTTCTGGGTATGGGAGGCAGTAGCCTGGGCTCCGAAGTATTACGAGCTATTTTGGGCGGTGTCCCAAATTACCCTGAATTTGTTGTGCTGGACTCTACATTACCCAGCTGTGTCCGATCGGTAGCTGAGGCTATTGACCCGGCGCGTACTCTTTTCCTAGTTTCCTCTAAATCCGGCAACACCATCGAAACCCTTTCCCTTTTTCACTATTTCCGAACTTTGGTAGCATCCGCTATAGGAAAAGAGAAAGCAGGGGGAAACTTTGTTGCAATTACTGACTATGGTACGCCGCTGGCCGGGCTGGCTGAGGAGACAGGATTCCGGCGGCTTTTCCTAAATCCGCCCGATATCGGTGGGCGCTACTCAGTCTTATCCTATTTCGGCTTAGTTCCAGCTGCCCTTATGGGTATTAACATTGAGGTTCTGCTTGACCACGCTGAAAGTATTCGAGACCAATGTATGTCGCATATAACGATTCATGAAAACCCGGGTTTCTCGCTTGGAGTGATAATTGGCACCATGGCTCTGCTAGGCAAGGACAAGCTTACCTTGGTCACTTCTCCGAGCATCAGCAGATTTGGGCTCTGGTTAGAGCAACTTATTGCTGAGAGTACTGGCAAGGAGGGTAAGGGTATAATCCCAATTGTTGGTGAGCCGATGATGGAGCCGACTCAGTATGGTAATGATCGACTTTTTGTCTATTTACGACTTCATGGTGACTCTAATTCAGCCACAGATGAGGCGATTAGGCATATCCAATCGTCAGGGCAACCAGTGCTTGTTTTGGAAATGCGAGATACATATGACTTGGGAAGCGAATTTTTCCGTTGGCAGTTCGCCATAGCAATCGCCGGAGCTCAACTGGCAGTCAATCCTTTTAACCAGCCAAACGTGGAGACAGCAAAGCGAACAACAAGGCAAGTATTGCAAGAATTCCTGACTTATGGTCACCTCCCCCAAGTAAAAGTTGCGCATTCTCTAGCTGGCTTACTAGCTGAGGCGAATAAAGGTGATTACCTGGCTATATTGGCGTATATTCGGCAGACATCCGAAGTGGATGAGACACTAATAGCTCTCCGTGAAAAAATCTCCGCACTGTATAATATTGCCACCACAGTAGGCTACGGACCACGCTATTTACATTCTACAGGGCAGATGCATAAGGGCGGTCCTCCTATAGGCCTATTCCTGATTATTAACACTGGTTATCAGAAGGATTTGCCTATACCTGGCCAACCTTACAGCTTCGGAACACTAGCTGATGCCCAAGCGATAGGAGATGTCGAAGCTTTACAGTCGTCAGGGAAACGGGTTGCTATGATTCATTCCAAACTGGAGGACGCAGTAACTTCATCAGCATTGTTGTTGGACGGAAATTTCAGACATCCTTAGTAACACTCATTTCAGGTCAAACTGGAGGGTATCCCCCGGATTCAGATCAAAAGAGTTCTCTCTAAAGCCTATTGTAATCGGAGCCTTAGCAGTGGGGCGGGTGCTTACCTTTAGCCGGTTAGACTTAACTAGAAGGTTTATCCAGTGCTGGCGATAGAGAACATCAAACTGCACCTCTTTCAGTTCGTTGGGCAGATGTGGATTAAGCTGGAGCCTGTCTTGGCGGGTCTCAATACCCAGGTAGCAGCGCTGGATGAGGTCAACGGTACCGGCCATGGCACCGAGGTGAATACCTTCTGGAGTAGTTCCTCCCTGAATATCGGAAACATCGCTTTCTAGGGCCTGCTTGAAGATGTGCCAAGAAAGCTCGCGGTTGGCGCGGGCTAGGACCCAAGCATTCACCACTCCACTTAAGGTAGATCCGTAAGAAGTGCGCTTGAGATAATAATCGATGTTTCTATGGATTGTGTCGTTCTCGAAGGGATAGTTAAGGCGGTGAAATAGCTCGCCCAGCTCATCAGCGGAAAGAAGGTAGAATAACATGAGCACATCGGCCTGTTTGGACAGCTTGTAACGGTTAGGAGTGTCCCCTTCGGCTTCAAGAATGCGGTCCAGACGCTGAATATTGCCGTATTTTTTGCGATAGTTCTTCCAGTCAAGCTCCTCAAGCTGGTCGTAGCCCTCAAACTGACTGATGATACCGTCGTCATGAAAAACGACGCGCATCTTACGGCTGATATCCTCCCAGTGCTCCAGCTCTTCCCTCGACAGTGATAGCTTATCCATCAAGGTCTGGCGCCGCATTTCGGGCAGTTCAAGCGCCTCAAGGGCACGGCACAGTACCCAGACTGCCATAATATTGGTGTAAGCGTTATTGTTAAGTCCCGGCTCTTTGGAACCGGGATAGGCGTCATGGAACTCGTCCGGCCCCATAACCCGGTGAATCTCGTAGCGGTCCAGAGAGCGATTGTAGCGGGCGATGCTTGCCCAGAAGCGGGCAATCTCGGCCAGCATCTCGGCCCCGTAGAAGGAGAGAAAGTTGATGTCTCCGCTGACCTGGTAGTATTGCCAAACATTATAAGCAATGGCGATATTGATGTGGCGTTGCAGCGATGAGTTATCTGGCAGCCAGCGTCCGGAGCGCGGATTCAGGTGTAACCGTTGGCTTTCCTCACGCCCGTCACTGCCGCTCTGCCAAGGATACATGGCCCCCCGGTAGCCTGCCTGGCTGGCTGCCCAGCGTGCTTCGGGAAGACGGCGGTAGCGATACATCAACAGGGAGCGGGTGATATCGGGGATACGTAGGTTAAAGAAGGGAAAGATAAATAGCTCGTCCCAGAAGATATGCCCCCGGTAGGCCTCGCCATGCAGCCCCCGGGGCGGAACGCCGGCATCAAGGTCAATGGTACGTGGCGATACCGTCTGCAGCAGGTGAAAAATGTGCAGGTGGAGGATCATGGCCACTCGTTCACTGTGATTAAGGATAATGCGGCAGCGTCGCCAGAGATGGTCCCACCTGAGGATATGGCGCTTGAGCAACTCGTCAAAGTTATCGGCTCGCTCAACCTGCTTGCGTGCTTCGAGGCCGCTTTCCGATATAGCTTTATCTCTGGAGGTGTAAAGGGCCACAATCTTCTCAATGGTGACCGCCTTGCCATCCTCAAGCTTTAGTGAGAACTCTTGGGCAACGTAGTCTGGCTCTGCTATCACCTTCGGCCTGGCCTTTAACTGCTCGCCGTTGTAGAACAACCTGGTTCGCGCCGCTTCGGCGACGCGGACATGTGACTGGTTCGTCTCAACCTGGAGATAAATCGTTTCACTATTAACCGGCTTTGCCTCAATTGGGGTGAGATGACGGTTATCGAACTGCTGGTAACGCTCCACTCCGTTGTTAGTCACCCGTCCATCCAGAGCAGAACGGATGGAGATGCGTCCTGACCAGTTCTCGGCAACAATGGTCGTTTCCAGCCCGGCCAAGTGCTCGTTGGCCATACTGACGAAGCGGCGTTGGAACAGTCGCGTCCTGCGGCCTTCCTTATCAACAAAACGGACCAGGCGGCTGAGCACGCCTTGGCGCAGGTCCAGCTCTTGGCGGTACTCCAGCAGGTTAACCTCCACGACATCAAACCAGTCGCTACCTCCAAAGCGGAAGGTAAGTGGCAGCCAGTTGGGTAGATTTACCAGACTTTCATTTTCGATGGTCTCCCCGGCGATTTCAGTCTGGAGGCGGTTGTAGCAGCCGGTAACATAGGTCCCCGGGTAGTGCACGTCATTGGCGCTCGATTCGGCAGCTGCCCCACGAGTGGCGAAGTAGCCGTTACCCACCGTGCACAGTGCCTCGCGTAGCCCCTCCTGTTCCGGGTCGAAGCTTTTGTAAGCCATCACCCAGATTCCCTTAGCAACCTCTTTCTCGGCCAGCGCCACCAGTTCTTGTAGGAATTTAGCCACTTCGTCAGTGTCCTGCAGGGTATAGTGGGCCGCCGTCTGCTCCTTTTCGCCGACGGCGATGGCAATGCCCCGGTCACCGATGGCCCGGAAGGCATCCTCGTCGGTAACATCGTCACCTATGTAGAGGGGAAGCATCCGACCACCGTTACCATAGAGCACCTCAAGCAGGTAAAGTAAGGCTCTACCCTTGTCCCAATCGATATTGGGCAGCAATTCAAAGACCTTCTTGCCCGCCGACTTCCGCAGTTTCGGATAGTGCGACAGCACCTTATTGTAACGCTGCTCTAGGGTACCGACGTTGGCCATCTTGACCTGGCGGTAATGGACGGCGATGGCAAACTGCTTGCGCTCGACCCTAGCCCCGGCTATATCTTTGACAATAGTATTCAGTTCCTTCTCGGCACGCTCCAGCATGGGCAGGAAACGCTTGCCCATCTTCTGGTCACGGAACTTGCCACCCGGCCCGATGATATCGAAGCCGTGGCTACCAGCATAGGCGATGTCGTCAATGCCAACCATCTTCTGCACGTCTCCCAGGTCACGGCCACTGACGATGGCTACTGGATAATGCTCGGCCAGTTGTCTGATCACCTTTCTGGTCTCGTCGGTAAGAAGAGCCTTTGACGGGTCTTCAACAATTGATGTCAGCGTGCCGTCATAATCGAGGAAGATAGCCAGCGCCTTCCCACGTAGCCGGTTAAAGACCCTCTTACCTAAGGCGGAAGGCAGACTCCCGCTGGCCTGGGATTCAAGTTGGGATAGGTCTTCGACCACTATGTCAGCACCCTGCTTCTTAAGCTCCTGACACTGATTAGCATGGTTTACACCGATAACCAGCCTGAATTTTCCCCGACGGCCAGCCTTAACGCCGGCCAACGAGTCCTCGACGATAGCTGCCTTCCCCGGCTTTACCTCAAGCCTCCGGGCGGCCTCCAGAAAAATAGCCGGGTCGGGCTTACCCTTCAGGCGAAGTTCATCGGAGTCAACACCGTCCACCCTGACATCGAAGAGCCCGTCAATACCGGCTGCCTCCAGCACCTCTTTGGCGTTGCGGCTGGCCGATATTATGGCGGTGCGTATGCCGCCTTTCTTTAGCTGTTTCACCAGTTTAACCGAGGACGGGTAGGGCTTTACCCCCTGTTTCTTAATACGCTCTAGGTAATAACTGTTTTTACGGTTGCCCAGCCCACATACGGTCTGTTTATCGGGGGAGTCATCTGGGCTGCCGTAGGGCAGGGAGATGCTGCGGGACTCCAGAAAACTCTTGACCCCATCATAGCGGGGCTTACCATCAACATAGCGGCGGTAGTCAAGCCTAATATCGAATGGCCGAAACCGCTCTCCCTGCTGTTTGGCATGCTGCCTTAGATACTGGTCAAACATCTGCCTCCAGGCGGTGGCGTGGACATTGGCGGTATTAGTTATCACGCCGTCCATATCAAAAATCACGGCATCGAGTTCACTTAGACTGACTTTCTTTGTCGACATTAACTTATCACCGGTGTTTAGCCGCCTTCTCATTTTCAAGCCTGGCTTTGCCTTAGCTGAGGAGATTTCTCCAGAGCTACTTTTTCACTATTGCTGCCAACAGAGATACCACCTGGCTTGGTGAGCCAAGACGAAACTTAGCGGTGGAGGCATCAACCCCAACCTTAATGGTCCAGGCTGCCGACGGCAGCACTTGGAAAATATCCTCATCGGTCACATCATCGCCTATAGCCAATATGAAATCCCACTCTTTTCGGGAAACCCAGTGTAGGGCTGCCTGCCCCTTATTTACGCCGCTATTTTTTACCTCTACTATCCGGTTTCCCTCCAAAACCTGAAGGTTGAGATTGGCAGTAATATTGGAAAGGTCATTTACCACCTCTCTGGCTCTCAATTTACCCAGCTTGGGCTCGGCCTTCCTATAGTGCCAGACCAGGGAGAATTCCTTCTCCTCAACGAAAGAGCCCGGTGTCCTGTCTACATACCGCTCGAGAAGGGGATACAGTTCCTCCTTCCACTCTCTGGATAGTCTTCCTCCCACCTTCCAGGGCTTACCCTTTTCTCTAGTCCAGGCGCCGTGTTCTGCTACCAACCCTATCTCCAGACCACCGAACCACCTGTCCAAGGTGTGTCGGTCACGCCCGCTGATCAGAACCACTTCATTACCGGGATCATCGACTAGTCTTTTGAGTAGTCTTTTCACCTCAGCATTCGGCTTGGCCCGCTCCGGCTTAGTCTCGAAGGGGGTAAGCGTGCCGTCGTAGCCCAAAATTATTAATCTCTGCGCGCTCTGCTGAAAATCGCTGACTAGCCTGCCTTGGGCCTCATTGCTCAGTACTCTGGTTCTCATCTCGTCCTCAAGTTGTCTCGTGTGGAGCAGCCTATCGATGAACTCGTCTGCCCACCGCTCTACATTGTAGCGCTGCAGTCTTTTCTGCATCACCCGATTACGCTCTATCTGCTCCTTCTTGGGCATGGCCAGGGCTTCCTCCAGCGCCTGGACGATTTCTTCCTGGTTGTTAACGTTGATCACAATAGCCTCCCCCAACTCCTTAGCCACCCCAGCGGTCTCGCTGAGAATCAACACCCCTCTGCCATCAGTCTTGCTGGTGATATACTCCTTAGCGATGAGGTTCATGCCGTCACGTAGGGGAGTAATCAGGGCGATATCAGCCAGCTTATAAAGAGCGACCAGGGAATCAAAGGTCAGGAAACGGTAGAGGTACCAGATGGGTGTCCAGCCGATGGAGCCATAGCGGCCGTTGATTTCGCCAACAAGCTCATCTACCCGTTTTTTCAGCCGGGCATACTGCTCCACTTTAACTCGGGAAGGGACCACCACCATAACCAGGACCAGTTTCCCCCGGTGCTCCGGGTGCCTTTCCAGAAAGAGGCCAAAGGCCTCCAGCCGCTGGGGGATACCCTTGGTATAGTCTAGCCGGTCTATTGACAGGACTACCTTACGATTTCCCAGATCTTCCCGGAACAGGCCAGCCTGGTGGCGCACCGCTGCACTCCGGGCGGCACCGTGAAAGTGCTTGTAGTCTATCCCCAGGGGAAATACGTCCGCTTTGGTTGCACGGTGGTCAGTGGTGGTGATCTGACCCATGAAGCTCTCATAGCCCAGCAGGCTGTGGACGCTGTTAAGAAAGTGCTGGGCATAATCGTAGGTGTGAAAACCGATGAGTTCGGCTCCCATCAGCCCTTCAATCACCTGCCTTCGCCAGGGCAGCAGACGTAGTATCTCAAAAGAGGGGAAAGGAATGTGAAGGAAGAACCCTATCGCCGCCTCCGGTAATTTTTCCTTTAACAGCCTGGGCAGTAGCATCAGATGGTAATCATGTACCCAGATAATATCACCGGGCCGGGCAACTCCGGCAACCGCCTCGGCGAAAAGCTGGTTGACCCGCTGGTAGGCTTGCCAATAGTCGGTATTATAAACGGCGTATTCCGGGAAGTAGTGAAAGAGAGGCCAGACAGTGTTATTGCAGAATCCGTAATAGTAGTCTTCGATATCCTTCTGTGAAAGAAGAACAGGGTAGTAGTTTTCAGAGGATAGTCTGGTCTCTACCTCCTGCTCCTCCTCCCCGGACAACTTCTCCAGCTCAATACCGGGCCAACCTATCCATACGCCGGAATGGGATTTGTAGAAAGCACCCAGCGCTGTAACCAGACCGCCGACGCTGGGATTAAAGAGTAACTTGCCTCTTCTTTTCCCTACACTAACTGGCAGCCGGTTAGATACAATCAGCAACCTGCTCTGGTATTCCTGCGTCATAATTAAGGTCCCAATAAGTAATTATAACATACGCTTGTTGTTCCGATTGGGCTTGTCACTGCCGAATGTTATGCTACAATTATGAACCCCTATGTTGAAGGTTGTTGGGAGACAGAAGAAGGCCGTGTAGGCACAAGTAAGATAGTAAATGTCATGATTTTGTAAGCTTTTCTTTCCCTGTTTTATAACTTTTTCATCAGATGCCGTCTAAAATGGTGAATATAATTCAAAAAAAGTTTGAGGGTGAAAAATGGAATCTAAAAAGATTGGTTCATTGATAAACGACTTGGTCTGCGACGACGTAATCACCTGCCAGAAAGCCAGACGGCAGCTGGTGGCTATCGGGCATAGGGTAGTGCCATCTTTAGTCAAGGCACTGGGTAGTAAAAAATACTGGGTACGCTGGGAAGCGGCTAAAGCCCTGACCCAAATTGGCGACTCCACTGCCACGGCGGCGCTGATTGAGGCTCTGGAGGATAAGGAGTTCGACGTCCGCTGGCTGGCGGCTGAAGGACTGATTAATATCGGGCAGAATGCGGTAGTACCCTTGTTAGAGGCGTTAATTGAAAACTCAAAGTCAACTTGGTTGAGGCAGGGGGCTCATCATGTCCTTCACGACATGAACCGGGGTGACCTGGATGAGGCACTGAGGCCGGTAATGAGCGCACTGGAAGACGTTGAGCCCTCTGTGGAGGTACCAGTAGCGGCACGTAAGGCTCTTGATACGCTGGCGTCAGAGCCACAGTGAGCACACCGGATAGCGGTCTTTCTTTAGCCAGCTTCGCTTTTTATCAATAGCCCCGAATGTTCTCGGCTAAAAAATTTGTAGGCAGCCAGTTTTACACGGTCGTTTATAACAAACCAAGCTAGGGCATAAGCCCATACAAATCCCGCCCACTGCCAGCCTAAGGGAGTCATGAATAGCCCGTAGACGGCAATGAGAGTAGCCACTAATTGAGTGCCCAACACCGCCATCAGCAAGATAGGCGCTGGTTTGATTGACCAGAACGGGCCACGGGTTCGGGCGACGAAAACGGTTAAATGCCCGGCAACCGAAAGTTTGAGGTACATGAGAGTCTGAAGTACCTCTCGGTTCAAATTAAAGACAGTTTCGCCGAGGTAGAACAAGCCAAACGATGCGATTACTCCTATAATGCCCAGTGCCGTGGCAACGCCCAATACAGTTTGCATGCTCCATGATTCCGGCTGGCTGGAATAACGGGTATTATCGTAAGCGATGGATAAAATGGCGCCGTCATTCAGTATAGCCAGCAGCACTATCATAATTGCGGTTACGGGATAGAAGTTGAAAGTTAGGATAGCCAGCGTCAGGAATAACAGCGTTCGGATTGTCTCGGCAATCCGGTAGATGGCATAATTATTCATACGTTGGAAAATCTTGCGACTCTCCTTAATAGCGTCCACGATGGCTGAAAGCCCAGGAATAAGCAGGACAATGCTGGCCGCTGCCCGGGCGGCATCAGTGGCACCGGAAACAGCAATACCTGCGTCAGCTTTCTTAAGCGCTGGGGCATCGTTGACTCCGTCACCGGTCATGCCCACGATGTGTCCCCTCTTTTGTAGAACATCAACTATATGATACTTGTGCTCGGGGAATACCTGGGCAAAGCCATCAGCCTGTTCAATGGCATCTTCCAGCTGACCTCCTTGGTGCTGTTTGGTTTCATCAAATACCGAGGCGTCCATAACGTTTGTCCCCAAGTCTAGTTGTCCCGCGATTTCCCTAGCGATAGCAAGCTGGTCTCCGGTGAGCATCTTAACCTTTAAGCCCATATCTCTGGCGGTATCTACAGTGGCTTTGGAGTCGTCTCTCAGCGGGTCAAAGAGGGGTATTACTCCCATGAATCGCCACTTACCCTTCTCGTCAGCGCGAGCTACGCCCAGAGACCTGAAGCCGCGTGAGGCGAATTTACTCACCGCTTGGTTAACCTGGTCTGCAATCTTTTCAGCATCAGGGTCAAGGGCCAGTATTACCTGGGGAGCGCCTTTGCTTACTCTAAACTCTTTCTGGTCAGAGTCTTTTACCTGGGCTTCAGTTCGTTTGCTCACCGGGTCAAAGGGCTTAAAATGCACAATATCGTATGACTTCAGCTCTTTTTCGTCCTTGATACCGCTTATAACCGCTAGGTCAATCGGGTCCTGGTCCTCGGCTCGGGAGGCGAGTGCACCACCGAGTAAAACTTCTTCCCGGGTAAAGTCTTTCAGGGTAAACGGCTCTCCTGGTGTAATCTTGTTCTGAGTAAGCGTGCCCGTCTTATCAGAACAGAGAATATCAATACCGGCGACTTCTTCAATAGCCGGTAATCTGGTCACAATAGCTTCCTTAAGCGCCAGGGCACGGGCGCCAAGTGCCATGGTAACTGACATTACCGCCGGCATAGCTACCGGGACAGCTGCGATGGTTAGCACCAGGGCGAATTGCAACACCACCAGCAGCTGGTCTCCCCGGACGAGGGCCACGGCCAGGATTAATATGGCTAAAGCGATGGCTATCACTATAAGATAATCGGCAATTTTCAGCACCGCTTTTTGCAGATGGCTTCGGGTCTTGGTGGTCTCAACCAGTTGAGCGGTCTTCCCGTAATAGGTATTTTGGCCGGTACCGTAGACAAGTGCCTCAATCTCTCCCTGTTTGATAATAGAACCGGAGAAAACCGCTTCATCTGCCTTCTTCTCTACTGGCAGCGACTCACCGGTTAGAGCCGACTGGTCCACCTGAACCGGATCTCCCTCCAGCAACTTGGCATCGGCGGGTACAATCTCACCTATGCGCAGCCTGACAAAATCCCCAGGCACCAGTTCACGGGCCGGTATTGTCTGCCAACTGCCCTCGCGTTTTACCCTCGCCTTGGCGGCCAGCTTCTCCTTCAGGGCCTCAATAGTATTGCTTGCCTGATACTCTTCTCGAAAGCCAACCACCGCGTTAACTACCAGTAGTGCCAGAATAACACCGAGGTCAGGCCAGTGGCGCAGTATGCCGGATAGGGCTGCCGCAACTATTATCATTATCGGAATCGGCCCCCAGAAGTAGGCAAGGAACTTAAGTATCGGGTTAACCCTTTTCTCGACAAGCTCGTTATATCCGTACTTAGCTAACCGCTCCTCGACCTGTTTTTGGCTCAGCCCCTCCGGCGCGAATTCCAGCTTTTTCTCCAGCTCGGCCAGAGACATATCTTTCAGATTAACAACGGCTAAATCAGTAGGGTCAACCTGTTTTTCGTCCTTGTCTCTAAACGTCATTTCGGTTCCGTCCGTCTATCTATCTAGGAGTCTGTAATTTCAACTATATGCCTCCCCAACACAACCTGTCAATTAACTCACCTTGCTTCAGGCTGGAGCGTAGATTCGCCTTATTACATCCTTTAAGATATGCATGCAGAAATCAAGGTTTGGTTTGGCTACTTTTGGATAACATTTTACGGCCGACTATCTTTTGTAGTATTAGTTCAGCCAGAAAACATAAACAGACAACTATTATCAAGGTAATAAGGGTAGTCATGGAATGCTTAGAAAGGTAATATATCAAGAGGATGAAGGCTAATAAAATAAGCAATGTTGAGGCTAGTATGATGTATTTGTTGCCACCTGTTTCTTTACACAGCTTTAAATGGGCGATGTTTACCGAACCATATATTATCAAGAAAGCGGCACTGCCGAGCATAGCGATGCCACCCAGCTGGAAAAAGTTGGCAAATATCAATACCAGCACAGCCGTGATAAAAAGGCCTTCTGTGCTACCATGCCAGGTTCTTCGGTTAAATTGAATGGGCAGTTGCCCGTTTTTGGCCAGAACATAGCTGATATTAGCCCCGCCGTAAAGGGTAGCATTGATGGCCGATGCTGTGGAGAATAGGGCAGCTATCGCCATAACACCAAAGCCTATATTGCCCAGAAACGGCTTAGCCGCGGCGGCCAGGGCATAGTCTTTAGCCTCTATAATTTTATCAACACCCAGATTGCCCAGAACTGTAAAGGCGATTAAAGCATAGATAGCAATTACTATAATAATGCTTAAATATATCGCCTTTGGTAGCATCTTTTTGGGTTCAGTCATGTCTTCCGTGGCATTGGTTATAAGGCCAAAACCTTCGTATCCAAGGAAAAGAATTCCGGCGGCAAAAAGTATATTACTGGAGCTAGGCCATTGGGAAGCTGTAAGTAGAGCTGGTTTAATGAATATTGAGCCCACAATTATGAATAAAACCAGAATAGCCAGTTTCACTCCTACTATCAAGATCTCAGACCGGCCAACTGCTTTCGCCCCAATTATTTCTACTAGCACGAAAACCACAATTATAACGTTCATGAAAATATAAAGTAATACGCTGGTATTTAAATTCGGGAAAAAGGTGACTGCATAACTGGCAAACGCCCGGGCATATAGCGCCAGAGCAAAGATATATCCCACCCAGAGCAAAATATTAAAGCCACCGCTTATAGTTCCGCTGCCAAAACCTCTAACCAAGAATTCAACGGGACCACCGGCTGAGGGGAATGTAGAACCGAGCTTTGCATACGAGTAAGCGCAAAATAAAGCTACTACACCGGCAATAATAAAGGAAAGGTATACCGCATTTCCCGCAATCTGAGCTCCGACCCCAAATATGGAGAAAATGCCAGCGCCTATCATACCACCTATGCCAATCGAGATGGCAGCTACTAAGCCAATAGGCTTTCCTTTGCCGCTAGTATTAGTTTTCATTATTCCGAAGTCTAGCACAACGAAATATGATTTGGTAGGAGCCAAATCATAGCAAAGGTTTTGGGGAAGGTTTAGTCAACAAAACGTAAAAGCAAACTCAATAGTGCTACTTATCGTACATTACAGACTACTATAGGCATTAGTTTTGGGCAGGATTTGCCGCTAAGCGTTTCACTTAATAGACCTTTAAATACTATATCAATAGTAATTTTATAGTAAATTACTATTTCGCCTAACAGGCTTGGTCAGCACAACAGTCTACCTCTACTGAACAGAACTGACTTTTATTCAGTGTTCAAGATTAGGCGTTCAGAATGTAGTTACAACAATTGAGAGGGAAGTGGTATTGGCTAAGTTCTAGCTTAATCTTTAAGTAAGCTCATCTATAGTCAGGAATTTCCTAGTAGTCTCTACTTGATGAACCAGTCCAACTATCAAAGAATTAACCAAGGTTGGAATACCCATTTTCTTTCCTAAGTTCACGATTTCCCCATTCAAGTAATCAACTTCCGTGCTCGTTCCTCTCTTGATACTCTGCAAGGTGGAACCGAGCACCGGTACTTTGCCCAGCGATTCGGCTATCTTTTTTAGTAAGGTTGATGCTATTGGCTGTGGTTCTCTAGCCATTGTTTCTATCGGTCCTATTGGGAAACCCGGTACGTCCGCGGTCTTGATTCCGGCTGCTTTGATGACTTTTAAACCTTCTTTCAGCAGGTTGATGGTTAATTCTCTGACCTTTGGGTATTGATAGCTATCCTGATAGGACAATCCGGTAACGGCCGGGACAGCCGTTTGCAAATTCCAAACGAGCTTGGTCCAGTGCGCAGCACGAATATCTTCACTTATATCTGTACCTATTACTTTATTAAGCAACGCTGAAAGAGTCTGTAATCGGTTCCCTTTGTTGCCGAAAGGTTCTCCTATTAAGAGGGCTGTTCTGCTGAAAGGAATAGAGTATAACGCTTTACCCGGTTCAAGGAATTGACCATTAAATGTAACAACGCTGCTGATTATTGTCTCTTTTCCCAAAAGCCCGGCTGTCTGGTCATCGCTCCTAACTCCGTTTTGCATGGTTACTACCTGGGTACTAGATAGAAATGGCTGCACTTTCCTGACTGAAGACTCGACATCCTGGGCCTTTACAGTTAGCAAGGCTAAATCCGGTTTGAAGTCAAGATTTTCTGCAGCTTCAACCTGAATTACCGTTTCCCCAGATTCTCCCTCGAGGATTAACCCTTTCTGGTTTATTGCATCAACATGAGTTTTCCGACCTACTAGAGTGACATCTTCTCCAGCTTTAGATAAAAGACCACCAATTACACTTCCGATAGCCCCCGCACCAATAACAGCTATCTTAATAATAATAGCGACCCCCTTACCCAAATTGAAAATAATTTGAGGACTTCCTGCACATTGGAACTTAAGTCTAGTCCGCTACCAGAATGTTGTCAATCTCCTGAGCGTAAGTGAACCCCTGCCCGTGCAGTTATTATGGGGAGCTATTATGCTTCTTCTCCAAAGGAGTTAGGCGATTGAACTAAAACTCAGAATGTGCAATTTGCCTGTTAAAACTCGAGGGGCAAAACTAGTCTGGGCGTGGCGCGATTACGGCAAAAAGTCCGAGACGATTAATAGAAGCCGATACAGTGTGCGGCCCTAAATCGACCGTACTTGGAAATAAAGTCCAAGCACCAGCGTATTCATCCCATGCCCCAATAACCAAATCTTTTTCGACAACACCCCTTGGAATATAGTCTGTCAAATAGAAGAATTCGAGGGTGATAGGTCGGCTGAGAATCACTCCATCGGGGCAAATCTCAAAGGAAAGAACGCTAACATATTCTTCCAACGCTTCTGGCGGTGGTTCCTCATATAATATGGTTATCATGCTAATCAGCTCTCCCTCTTTGGTAGTTACGATGGTGTCCGGGTCAATTTTAACTGTAGCGAAACCTTTAAAGGGTGAAGCCGTGACTGACACTTCACCGGTCTCAATTGGTGCCGTAGATGGCGGGATACAGTCGTCAATACCTTCGGTCGCTTGCTCAATTGCTAACATGGCACTGGCGACGTCGCCTTTTATGAGTGCTGTCTGGGCTCGAGATATCAACACCTCGGCATCGTTAATTGCGTTATCCATTTTCCTGTTCGGATATCCAAAACTTTCCAAGTCAACAAGCTCTTTGAAGCGCTGGGTTTTGTTGATGAGAACATCTAGTCTTGTGCAGGCTTCTTCGAATTCAGCATGAGGCTTTGTCAATTGGGCATAATGAATGTTATCCGATATCAGAGCGCATATTGAAACTACCATTGCAAGTATTGCAATTAGTGTAGGCCAGTGCTTCTTGATCCATCCTGAATGGATGGAACTTCGCTTACCATCGGATTCTTTGGCCTTCTGTGTTGACAGGTCAGCCAGAGGCTGTATAGGATCGGAGGATTTGGTTCTTGAACGCGGCTTCTCTCTGCCAGCCTTGTGGTCGAGTTTCCTAGCTGGGCTGTTACTGCTCTCTTTCCTAGGCATCCTCATTATAATAGAATCCTATTATCTCAACGTCAAGCAGCGTACTTAAAGTGGGACTTCTTTTTGCCAGGCAAATTTTTACACCACTTTTACAAAAGTAGGCATTTCACTTTTAAAGCGACGTATATGGTAACAGTAATAATGGTTTGTTCATCGCAATGCTGATAAGGATACTCTAGGATTTTGGTAAGAGAACATGTATTTTAGTGACACATCCATTATAATAGTAGATAAGTTAGCTTCGAATAGGGTCATTAAAACGAATGTTGAACTTATTCAGATATCACGTAGCTGCTATGGCGGCTATCCATAACAGGAAGAAATTACAGCAAGATCCTTCTGGGAAATGGGATTTCGTATTCAAAAAGCCAGCCGCTCGAGTAATATTATCAGATAATGTAATAGAAAAAGAGGTCAAACTCCATGCCGGTTTCGATATCATTGTGATCCTTGAAGACGTGAACGAGCCTGATAACATACAGATTGCGACATCCCTAGTTGACAGGATATTAGACACTATCAGCTTCAGTACGGTGGCTCAATGTGAACCACCAAAATTACTAACAGATATTACAATTAAAAATGATGGTATATCCGAAGGTCAGTTTTTTGAAGGGCCGGACCCAGACAGTAGCATTATCATTGGAACTCCAAGAGCTATTAAGGAAAATGTATTTAAAGAAATCTGGAAAGCATGCGATGGAAATCCAAATGAAGAAAGAATTTTAAGAGCTCTCGCTTGGTTTCGGAAGGCTATACGTGAACAATACAATATAGACCAGTTCATTTCTCTCTTTATTGCGATAGAGGTTATTAAACCTTTGTTGAGGGACATACTTAAGACTAGGGTTAAAGATCCGGATGAATGGGAGGGAGTCATCGAAATATTTAAAAGGAAAATTAACACGGTTAATTTTGGTGATATAGATCTAGCACGCAACGAGCTACTGCACGGCTTCAAACCATTATCACCTGAATTCCGCTCACGAATCTCAGACTATCTTGAACCGCTAAGAAGAGCCATAATCTATGGATTAGGTGACATTCTTGGTCTATCGGGACAAATAACAGATCTAATTTGTAGCTATAGCCCACGACGGCTTTTCCTTAAATCTCAAACAGGACTTAAGGGACGCTTCCGAAATTTACCTGAATTAGATGTGTTATTGAAGCGCTTTCCTGAGATCGAAATTAATAGAAAACCAATGAGATTTTCTATCGACACTGATGGGAAATTACATATTATGTTTGATACAAGCCAAAAGTTTACGCTTCCCGAGAAGACCGTCTTTGAGGCAGATACATTTGTAATGAGAGGGTCTAAAGGGGCTGGGGTGGACTTAGCCGGATTCGAATTTAACGATTGACAAATCCAGCTCGATCAATCGAAATTAGATGCTTCGATACTCTGGATCAAATAGAATTATCGTTATTGCATCAATCTAATTCTAGATCGCTTATAAAAGCTTGTTTTGTTGCTTTCGTCACAAAAGAGGCATTTGTGTGACGTTTACTTGTTGTTATCTTTAGTGCTTTCCGAAGTCGAGCCAGAGCCGGTCATACCACGAGCGGTGCTCCCGCAGCACGCGTAGCAGCGATGACGATATTTCAATCCGCCGGCGGCCGTAGTCGGTCTTGGTATCCTCTATCTTGATAACGCCCCCCGCTTGCTGAGGGCTCTGGTTACCGAGATAAAGCCCCTTTCCAGGTCGATATCCTCCCAGGTCAGGGCTAACAGCTCCTCCAATCTCATGCCGGTAGCGAAGGCAGTGTAAAACAGCACACTGTAAATACTTCCCCATATAGCTTCCAGAAAC
>Ga0307445_10000196_pt1 | contig 30034 bp, 31 predicted proteins | sample SalMarSW160330MG_FD_202147 | JGI IMG/M metagenome (GOLD analysis project Ga0307445, IMG submission 202147) | Salt marsh sediment microbial communities from the Plum Island Ecosystem LTER, Massachusetts, United States - SW1603-30 | ecosystem: Environmental > Aquatic > Marine > Intertidal zone >... | reverse complement strand
TTTTGAGCGTTACCCTGTTCGAGAAAACCCTGCTTTTACAATTAGTTATGCTCAAAGACTACAATATTTCCAATGACTACTATGGTACCCAATTGAAATTATTCGATTATTAACCGGACACTTGTGGTTCAAGTTCATATTTTTCTACAGACAGTCAATAAATTTGTGTAACGAACTCTTCAGCCGCTGCATTCAGCCGTTGGCTGCAAGAGCATCGTTATGTTCTGAGATGTTTACAAAGCATTCTGAATATCAAATGAGGAAATTTCGTGTAGCCTGTTTGACATAGAAGCCGCAATAGATCGAATTTTATCGGCAGAAGTTCTGTCTATGTCTACCAGATTCTCAATAGATTCAAAATCAGGCCCCCCTATTTTCTTTGCTTGTTCATATCTGGCTGTATCCGTTCTATCACTGATGAAATAATCAAATAAAAGAATTAGTGAGATGGCTTCCTTAATCATTGTCAGCCCTTTAATGTCTGATAAAACAGCCCCTAATTTATCGTTTGATAATGATGGATCAGGCCTGTTCTCGGGCCGCAACCCCAATATATTAACCGTTATTGCTGCTGCTTCTTTTAAGTCTTCCGAGGAGTAGTGTCCACTTAGTTCATTTTGGAGAATGGATACTATTACTGCATAGAGACTCATTTGAATTGCTGTTAAACCTTGAGAATAGCTTTTCTTAAGCCTCTTCTTTCTCCAAAGCATAAGCTCCTCCGGGGTCATATAGAAACGTAACAGGCTAAATTGCTGCTGTCTCTTGAATATAAGAGAAAATAAATTCCCCGCAGAAGTCCAGGAACGATACACATAAATTCGAAACGAAGTCACAGATTCGATCAGCTTCTTGGCGAAGGTCTGCTGATCTTGGGATTTTCCAAATATGGCGACATATTACACTGTCAAGTATGTCATCAGAAAGTTCAAAGCGCCATAAGCTAATGTGGTTGCCTCTGGTAATTTTAGAACAACTGGTTCCGGATCTGCCGGCGCGATCTTTTAATGCTCTGTCAACCAGTTTGCGATCATAGTGAAAGATTGTCTTGTGCCTTACTTTCATAACGTAATCTTTGAATTTTTGATGATCAGGACCATTTTGTAAAGAATTTACCAGATTGTGGAAACATTCCTGTGCCTGGTGAGTTAAACGCTGCACTCTTTGAGAAAAATTAATATCCTTGTAGACTTCATCAATTAACCCCATAGCCTCCTTAAGGTGACCACATTGTAACCTTACAAAGTACATTTGAGCTCCCTTTGAGACATGCTCACGCATAGGGCTGTTCTCTTCTTTAAATGTTGAAAGGCATTGATTTGCTAGAGCAATATCGTTGCAAGCCATCATTAAACGTATAATAAGGGATGCCTCTGGACCTGTTGATAGCAAGCGCTGAAGGTCAACAAATATTGTTTGTGTGCGACTCATGAGTAAACCATTGAATTATGGGGGTTACACGCCCGGTGTCAGCGGACGCGTGGTAGTTGGGCTCCACTGCATGTTTGCCGATTAGTTGATATCACCAAAACATTAGAACCAGCGGTGGCCAGCTAGCCTTGGATCAAAGTACTCAAAAGCTTGTCAATCTTTTCTTCGAGACGCCGGTTAGCAGCCCCAACGAAGTACGAAAGACAAAAAATGTTGACTATCGGTATGAGCCCTAGGATAGTCCAGGCTAGGACATGTCTGCCCTTTTCTTTGGCCAGCAAGTGAGCCACCACACCGCATGTAACTGATACCAGCAGCAACGGCATGAATGGAGCCATGTGACCCCCAATACCTCCCATATACCCTTCTCCTTTACTTGATGATTATTAAGGAACCTAACGAATCACTCTACGAATGTACGCTTTTGCATGTTTTGTTTGGCAGATTGTCAAGTTTGAAGGGGATAACCTTGATGATCCACACCTTCATCAGGTCTTATTGTGATATCACCTCTTATGCTTCCGTCAAGCCTGTGGCAGATTCCTTGCCAGGATTAATGATCGTCGACCAAACGATCTTTTCATAGATTTGTAAGCGATATCGCAATTCTTGTCAAACCCGTTGGCTAGATCGAGAGGTTAGGCGGGTAATTCAGAAATAGGAGGGAAGGACTCTCGTCATAAGGGTGAACTTGGTCATGAATGTTATACCCACCGATCAAAACCTATCACAGCGCACATTTGCCAGTTCGTCCTCAAAAGCATCGTCCCTCGAATCAGCATATTCTTCTAAACGGAATTTGGCACTGCAAGACCCGCAGCGCAAATAAACACCATGTCAGGAGCGATAAACCGTGAGTTGATCACCACATTCCAAACAGAGAGGTGGTGCTTTTGTCATGTGCCTTCATCCTCTCAAGAATCCAAGGTGCCTTTTCCCAAAAGATATAGCGTCTACCTCTACCACATTTCATGCTAGGATGCCATGGGCATAGCCATTTCGTAGATGTCACTTGAAAACCTACAAAATTCAGACTTTCAAATAGTTGTCTATGATAGCAGGTGTCAACAACAGCCCAGTGCGGCCCCACATACTGGGTGGCTTGAGGGCTGGGGGAGAAAAACACTCGGCTACTCGATTAGGCAGCGCAAGTTAAGAGGAGGAAGCCGATGATAGCTCCGAGAATGAGGCATGCGAAACTAAGGTATCCCACAACGTAAGGCCACCGAGGTTCGCGTGATGCTTCCGCGTATCTACGGTTGAGCTCTTCTAGGTCGATCTTGTTTCGGTAGTAGAGGTCAGCTCCGTCAATCCACGCCCGGCTTCGTCTACCGAAAAAGTGAACGCGAAACGCCTTGATTATTCCAACAAGAATTAGACCGACAGAGAACAGTGCTAGCGCAATGAGCGGGCCAGTAGGCCGGTCGGTTTCTGTGTTGCCCAGAAAGCTTAAGATCGCAACAGCCCCGCCTGCGTGCGTCAAGAACAGGTAGTTGATTCCAGCGTCGATCGAGCTGAGCGCCTCAGAACTAGCGCGTTTTGACTGTTCATCGATGCGCGAAAATGTAAAGAACTGCTGTTCTGGTTGAAGTTCATTGAACTTAGTCATTTCGTCCTTCCCTTTGCGGCTTCTTCAGAATGCGGCCTAAAAAGTGTTATATCGACTTTAACCTTCACGCATCGACTTCGCAGGATCTTTCCTTTCGGACTTTGTTCTGCTTTTATTACGGTCCTGTTTAGTTTCGTTTAAAACTCGGACCAATTCATCGACTCTTTGTTCAACGACTTCATATTGCATTTCAAATACCCCAGATTGGGAAAGGCAGTAGGTTTTTGAACAAATGATCAACCTTTCTTATCCAGCACAATATTACTATTGAACTGATTCTCCTTTTGGATGAAAACCTCAACCTCGCCCGCTCGTTTGAGATGGACAACTGGCTTTCGAGATACCTTGCCAAAAGCTACTTTGTCACGACAGGTCAGATTGTGTAAGCATATCAAAGAAATCTTGCAGCGTGCAATCCGGCAAGCCGTTAGGAGATACGGCTACTTCAGCCCGGTTTGTCCGATCAGCAAGGCTTACAGTTGTCAATAATTCGGACGGTTCTGCGACGGTTTTAAGTTGTGTCAACGCTGCATTTTACACATCTCTTCCAACCTTTTCAGTATCGTATCCTCCGTAGTAGCAATCTTGGATGACATCATTATCAACTTCACTGACACTAGGAGCACGCCGGCTTCCAGTAGAATGTCGTGAGTAAACCCTTGAACCAAGAGGGCCAATGCAAAAAGTATAAACGTTAGAAGGACAACTACGAGCGACGCCAGATCAAAAGGCCTTTTAATTTCGAACATGGGTCATCACCTCACATAACAATAGTCATAGCTCTTCTAAACCCTTGACGAGTCCCTTTGGATTTCCAGTTTTTACCATGACGGGAACGACTGTTAAACCGATTCAATATGTCCTTTGGACTATCCGAAATCGTGCAGGGAAAAACCAAACTATAGCTTGCCATACACAGTGTTTTGGGAATATGGTCGGTTTCAAAAGCACATCGAAGCTCAACCAGCAAACACCACCCCCCATACACCGAAATCTTACAACCTGTCAAATTGGCACAAAAAGTCCCAAATCCTGATAGGAAAAGGGTCATGGATGAGGCCGCATCGTCCAGCCTGTGTGGATGCAGGGAGGCTCTCTATTTGGATTGTATCTGCGGTGTGGGGTCATCCAGAGTCGGGGTGTATTCTCTCGCTTGGCTTGTCTATACATGCCGAGAGAAGGGTCACCTCCGACTCCAGACTGCCCCTAAGGAAGGAGGAAGGGTTGAGGGGTGAAAAGTTTCAAGGAGAAGAATTCCCGCAACCTCTGATGACAATATAACTCAGCAATGTGGAGGAAGTTTGTTCAAAGTGTGTGAATTTTGTGGTTTTGCCCTTCTGAGGCTGAGGAAATGTGGGCGTGGAATCGTCATGGTGGTGGAGATCAGATTAAACCGGGGGCCACAGAGTTTAGACAAATTAGCCTCAGACACACGCAGACTAACGCAGACATTTTGTCCGGCCGACTTGGCCGAACGAAAAATGCAATCCGCGATCCCGGCCTTTCGAAGCTTTTTTCCAAAACGCCTTGGACTTAGCGGATAGTCTTTGATAAATAACCGTTTGGCTAGAGGGTGAGATAGCGGATAGGGGTCTGAGGCCTGGAGCTGTACATCTATTTCCAGGTTCTGAAACCCATGGGTGACCATTGAAGATCCGCGCAGTCCCGATAAATCGGGACAGGCAATGCACTGGCTTTAGGGGTCAGTAAGCAAGGGGAGAACCCATGCAAGATGATATTGCGGCTGCGTTGACCCAAGAGGTCAGACAAGAGGTCGTTGAGAATTATCTTTATGAGAGACGATTAATTGAGGGGCAGATTAACTATGTGAAGGAATTGGCCGAACACGCTGCTCAACTGCAGGAAAAGCTCTACAGGCGATTTGCCCGCGTGTATGACTTGCTCCCTGAGGCCAGATTCCTGAATGAATTTATCCGGTTGGTTGAGGTGGAAGAAGCCCCTTGCATTGACAGGTTTGGCGAAACCCCCGAGTATCGAAAAGGCGTCCGATTTATCAAAGTCCACGGCCTCACCGATCGGTCGAGATTCAGGAAGCTCCTCGTAGAGTCTTATCGCAGGCTTTTTTCGTGGAACGAGGCATACGTGGCGGCCTACGAAAACCTTAAGGACGAATGTGAAGCGGTCAACGATAACCTGAAAAAATTTGAAAACGACTATGACCTCCTTGCCATTCTGAACTTTCTGAAAGACTTGGACGTTGAAGGGATTGAAAGGAAACACTTTCTGGGCGACAATTTCACCCCGGAAGAAATGGGTTCGATAGAAACCAGCCTCCGTTTCAAGGCGATCCGTATGGAGCAATTCAAGCTTATTCCCCCACCGAGTCTTCCCGAGCTCAATGCTATTAGAAGACAACTCAATGCCCTGGCGGATTCTATCTGCAGCCGGTGCGGCGACAGGGTAGAGATGCTCATCAAGTAACAATCTATCCTACGGCCTCTTGGAGAGCCCCCATGATTTCCGGATAGCGGAAGCGGAAGCCATGCTTCCGTAACTTGGACGGCATGACCTTCTGGCCTTCAAGGAGGATGGACCCAAATTCTCCCAGGGCGAGGCGCAATGTGAAGGCCGGTGTCTTCAAAAAGGAGGGCCTTGAAAGAACCTTGCCCAGGGCCTTGGCCAAGTCTTTGTTGCGGACCGGATTCGGGGAACACAGATTCACCGGGCCGTGGATATCTTTGTTTTCGAAGACGAAGATAAATGCCCTTAACAGGTCTTCCATATGAACCCAGGAAAACCACTGCTTTCCACTTCCCAATGGGCCGCCTACGAATTTCTTGAAGGCTGGAATCATTTGTCCCAGTGCACCCCCGGTTTTACCCAGTACAATGCCAAAGCGGGTAATAACGACCCTGGCCCCCTTTTGGGTGGCCTTGTTCGCTTCAGCTTCCCAGTCAATGCAGACTTCGGCCAGGAAGTCACTGCCCGGGCTGTCGTCTTCTGCGAGTTCTTCATCACCCCGGAAACCATAGTATCCCACTGCCGAGGTGCTGCAGAGGAGGGCTTCTTTGTTCTTGTCCATGGCCTCCACCACGTTTCGGGTGGTCAGGACGCGACTGTCATAAATCAGTTGCTTGGTCTTGTCGTTCCATCGCGTAAAAATCGAGGCCCCGGCCAGGTTGATGACGGCGTCCTGGCCCGCGATCTCTTCCTGCCAAGCCCCCTTCATCGTGGTGTCAGCAGGCACATAGGTGACGCGTTGGGGCGTGTAGGCCGCCGGTTCAGGCACCCGGTCCACCACTATGACCTGGTGTCCCTTTTCGAGAAGACGGTCAGACAGTTGGGTGCCGATGAACCCAAGACCCCCCGTAATCAGAACCTTCATCGCACACTCCTTTCCGCTCTTTGTAGGGCGAAAGAGACCAAGGATCAATGGTCAGTCTTGGCATGCCCCGTTTTGCGACAATACAGCACAGATGATTTTTCGGTCTGCTTTTGAAAACGCAAAATCCTTCAGTCGGCCCAATGTTGTCCAACGCCAGTCTGCACAAGTCAAGGGCTGCGGCTCACCTGCCTGGTGGGCGCAATGGAACGCGTGGAGTGTGATCCGAAAATGCGTATAGGCGTGATTCACCGATGTGATGGGTTCTCTCACGCGCACTTGGACCCCCAACTCCTCGCGAACGTGTCTGCGCAAGCACCTTGTTAAGCTCTCGCCTGGATTCTGTTTCCCACCGGGAAATTTCCAAAGCCCTCCCAGCAAGCCGTGGTTCGGCCGCCGGGCGATGAGCACTTGGCCGTAGTCGTTGCAGATGACGGCAGCGGTCACTTGACGGTGTGGGATAGGACCCCGCTTTCTGGTTACGGGCAAGGCATGCTGCAAACGGCGCTCATAGGCCTGGCAGCAGTTCTGGATGGGGCAAAGCTCACAGGCGGGTTTCTTGAACGTGCAGACAGTTGCCCCCAGGTCCATGAGGCCTTGGTTGAATCGCCCCGCCCCTTTCATCGGTATGAGTTTTCCGGCCAAGTCCCAGAGGTGTCGCTGCGTCCGGCTTTCATGGAGGGGTGTCTCTATCGCGAAGAATCGGCACAGTACCCGCCGCACATTGCCATCCACAGCGGCTGCAGCTTGGTCGAAGGCCACACTCAGGATAGCGCCGGCCGTGTAGTTGCCGACCCCGGGCAAGGCCGTGAGGTCGTCCCACGTCTGTGGGATCTCTCCGTGGAATCGTTCCATGATCTCTTTGGCCGCTTGATGGAGATTGCGGGCTCTGGCATAGTATCCCATATTTTCCCACACCTTGAGGACCTCGGACAAAGAGGCCGAAGCCAATGCCTGGACAGAGGGAAAGCATGCTAAGAACCGCTGGTAATACGGGATCACTGTTTCCACTTGGGTCTGCTGGAGCATGACCTCAGAGACCCAAATGTGATAGGGATCACGGGTTTTGCGCCAAGGCAAATTACGCTGGTGGCGAGCATACCAAGCAAGGATGCGCTCAGCAATGTCTTGTGAGATCTTTTCTGCCATCACGGTGCCAGACTCTGCCTCTGATTATCAGTCCACCCCTGAATACTCCTCCGAACATGTCCCATGTGAAATCACAGTAACATGTTAGCCCTTTGTTATGCACGTCTTTTGAACCGCGAAAGCGAGCGCATTCCCCGCTGCTTGCGGCGGGGTTAGCGAGCGAATCTGAAAATGAAAAACTTCCTTACGGTGAAGATTCCCCGTGGCTTGCCGCGGGGAATCTTCAATAGGCCAGTTTCCATCCATAAATGGGCCTTTGTCTCGAATGGTCGAAGATTCCCTAGGAGGCTGTCGGAAAACGTCCATCTGCGGCGTTATCCTCATTCTTCGTCACTGCGGCGTACCGATAAGTACGCCTCATTCCGAAGAATCTCGGATGCCTTGCATCTGAACATTTTCCGACAGCCTCCGAAACCGGGGTTCTCCGACAGGCTCCTAGCAAAGGCTTGTCAAAGGTCAACAATCTGACACACTGACAGGCCCTGATTCAGTGACACTTGCATTTCCATATTCTGATCTTGGTCTAACGGGCTCTAATCATTTAGAATGATAAAACATTATGGATCTGTGGCATCGCGGCATGATTCCTGCTGTCAAGGACATACGGTGTCGTGTTTCAAGACCAGGATCATTATTGTCTTGGTTGAGGGCGAAACTGCAAGGAGCATTTTCATGTTGGATGACATCATAAACAGCCCAGACTTAGATCAATACTTGAAAAGCTATAAGACGGGTCGGATCGTCTTGCTTGAAGGAGATGATTCCCAGGACCTCTATATCCTGGTTTCCGGGGAGCTGGAAATCCTCAAGGGGAATAAGAAGATATCGGAGATTGGAGAGGCAGGCTCTCTTTTTGGCGACATGTCATTTCTCTTGAGGTCCAAAAGGACCGCTACGGTCAAGGCAAAGAGTGATGTCAAGGCGCTTTGCATTCCCAAAGAAGAGATCACAGCCTTTCTTCGTGAATATCCGGATGTGGCCCGCGAGATAGCCAAGCTGCTGGCCAAGCGGCTTAATGAGACAAGCCAGATTGTTCACGGCCTCAAGGAATTCTGTGACCAATTGCCGGACGCTGTCCTTTTGACCGACCGTGAAGGGAAGATCTTTTCCTGGAATATGGCCGCCGAAGACCTGTATGGCAGGGACTGGGATCAAATGCACCACAAATCCGTGGAAGACATTTACGAAGACCCCCATGTTTACGGCGACCTCCTTGATGACGTGCAAGCAAGATATTCTGTGAGGGAAAAGATTCTTAGAATACGACACCCTGAAAAAGGGATACGTTTTGTATCCACCAGCACAACCTCGCTCTATGACGGTCATCAGAACTTTCAGGGGGTCCTTTTCCTGGCCCGGGATGTGACGGATGTTCAAAATCTGGAGAGGAAATATCGAAGTGCTCGGTATTGGCTTTTCCCATCCTTTATTTTAGTCGCTCTTTTCGTGACAGCCGCTTTCTTTGGGTATCCCTACTTTGCAAAAGGCTACCGGAGTACGGATGTCAAAAAACAGGAGCTGAGGAATCAGTTGGCAAAAGATTACTTTTTGCTCAAGTCATTGCTGGCCGATCACTTTTCGGCTGACAACAGATTGAAGACGAGTCAATTGATGAAGGGATTTTTTGATATTCAGGACACCAGTACAATACCCTACACGGGGCTTGTCCTGCTTGATCAGGACAAGGAGGTGTTCAATGCATATTCGATCATCATGAGGACGGAAGCTTCGAAAATGGTGGGCAGCAGTTATGCGCTTATGGACTTTCAGGGCAGTGACAGGTCCGTGCATAAGGTCCTCACGGTGTATCGCAAAGACAAAGATCATCCCATGGGCTACAAGAGCATAGAGATCGCCTTTGAAGTGAACAAAGACCATCGATTCCTGGGCTGGTTGATATTTCAGCTGGATATGGATGTGCTGGGTAAGGAATACGGCCTTGACGAGGAGGGCCTGAAAAAATTCCAATTCAAAGAACCTTGATTCGCGAAAAGACTCAAAGACCGTCTCATCGGTCAAAGGAATAGCCAAACATTTCAATGTCGCGTTCAAAGTATTTCGCGATCAGTTGTGCCGTATCGTCGGTATAATATGCCTGGTAGCTGGTGCGATCTTTGGCCTGTCTCTTGCGGGGCAGCCTCCGTGGGCGGATGCCGATTCTGTTGCACACTTCGCTGAAATCATCTTCGAGGCGTTCGTATCTTCCAATGTAGTCGACAATGATATTGCCATGAAGATCCATGACATAGTCGGATTGCAGCTCGTTTGCAGTATCAATGATATAGTGGTACTTGTGATCAGGGTCCAGCTTCCAGCGCAGGAAGGTCTCGAAATCGTCCATGCCGGTCAGCAGGTGGGGTCGCTCACGTCGAATGTGATGATAAGAGCTCACCTGCAAGTCCCACGGATTCCGCACAAAGGCGAACTTGAACAGCTCATCAAAAAGCTCCCTTGGCAGCATTTCATACGCGGCGATCGCCTTGGCGTGACGGGGAAGCTTGCAGCCCAGACGATGACGCGTCAGCGCGCTGATCCTGCTGCACAAAAACAAGGGGATGCGATAGGGGTCGGTCCATTTGCAGTCACGCAGAGCGGCCCGAACGCTGGTACCACCGGTCTTGGCGATATGAACAAAGAGAAACTTATGGCGGAGAGAGAGGAGCATGCAGCCTTCCTTAAATTTGACGGCTTCGTAAAACGTCCATCTGCGGCGTTGCGCTTCATCTTTCGTCGTTACGACGTACCGTAAGTACGCCTCACTCCTCAAGATTTGCGCGCCTTGCATCTGGAGCTTTTTACTGTGCCGTCTGTTTGCGGATCTTTTACGAGTCCCTCAAATTTCAGCCAAAATTCTACGCGTTTTTGCCCAACAACACTTCAAGATACCGTCTGCTGCTTATTTCCGCAGTGTAATCGGTTACGGCAAGCTTCAAAAAGACTTTGTCGGGAGGATTTGCCAGTGTTGCGCGCATCGCCTCGGCCAGGGCATCCACATCGCCCATGGGGACAAGGGGCCCATACAGGCCGCCTTGCAAGATTTCCCGGGGCCCACTAGGACAATCTGTCGCAACCACGGGAACGCCAAGGGCCATTGCTTCAGAGAGGGCGTTTGGGGATCCTTCCCAAACAGAAGAAAGGACAAAAAGCTTAGCCCTGCTGAGAAAGCGATACGGATTGGCCACAAAGCCAGGAAAATCTACATCGTCTTGGATGCCGAGAACTTCGGTCAGCCGTTTCAGCTTTGAACGATCTTGGCCCTCACCGAGTATCATGAGCCGACAGGAGCTTTGAGAGCGAACAACAGCAAAAGCCCTAATAAGTGTGGGAAAATCTTTCTGGCGGGTGAGCCGGCCCATGCCCATAATGATGGGGGCAGAATGATCCACAAACCACGGGTGTTCGATCGGCTCTTGGGCCAGATGAAACATTTTCGGGGTGACTACCGGATTGGGAATCACATGAATCTTGCGAGGCGGGAGCCTCGCGATTTGCGTCATGTCGGCGGCCACGCCTTCCGAGACAGCCACCACAGCATCCGCCATGGGATACAGGACGCGCAGGGGTGCGTACCACACTGCTTTTCGCAATGAGCTCTTGCCATTGAGAGCTGCGGAAATAGTGGTCCCCATCCGCAAAACGATTCGCGTCGACGTCCGCGCCAGGCGTCCTGCAACGATTGCTACCTGATTAGCCCGGTCTTTGGCCGCCAAGAGCGCTGTGAGGTGCTCGCGTCTAAGATAGTGCACCAGCGCGGGGAGGCTGCTCATGGTGTGAAGCGAGCCGAGCCTGATGAGGCGCACTCCAGGAGGAAGCGAGTCTAGGTGAGGGCTTTTCGCCCTAGCCAGGACTACATCGACTGGGCAGCCAAGGGCCGCCAGTCCCCCGGCGAGATTGACTATCATACGTTCCACGCCACCCTGGCCTGAAAAGGAGGCGAAGATGGCGACTCGAGCATTATAGTTCACAGAGAGTTTTCCCCAACGTTGCATAAACAACATGGCTAGAAGTCCTCAAAAGCAACAGTAGCCCATTTTTGCGGTTTTTTTTGGGCAATATTGCGGAGGTCACTGCGAGAGATATCCAGAAAACTTGGAAAAACAGCCATGTTGTTTACCCTGTGGGAAAGCCGATGATACCGCATCTCCTGCGTTGTCAAGGGGTCGGCGTAAACGACTACAGCCTCACCCTTGCCGCCTTGCATCTGCAGCACCCTCGGCTTTTGCAACGTCAGCATTATGTCATCTTCAGGGTGCCGGGGTATCCGTGGCATCAGCGCTGTATTAGTAGCTTCACGACACTTCGGCCGACAGATGTCCGAATCCTTTGTAATTGGAAGAAAGACCGAGAAAATCGGCTCTTGCCGTATTGGCACACGGATCTGCCACGAAACCCGGCCATTTTATCAAATTGTCCAGCCAGGGAATATTCCCTTATGTCGAATTGGAGAAGGTACCGAGACCAAATCGACCCGCAAATTCATAAAAGACCCCCGTTTGTTATCAGTTTGTGAAAGCTTTTTCAAGTTTCAGCCCGACAATTTCCAATGAGGGAGGATATTCATTGTGAACTGCCAAACACTTTCGATAGGATTCAGTTCGGGGTTATAAGCCGGCATAAATGCAATCCCAAGGCGATCGGTACATACCCGCACCAGGCTTTCTTTAGTAGGCCATGACAATACCTTGCATTATCAGCGATAAGCACTACCCTCAGCCGATGTTGTCTTCACGGGGCTTTCGTTCGACAAACGTTGAACCAAAATCACGCCCGTGGTATACAAGTGACACTTGAACCGAAAAAGCGAGCGCATTCCCCATAGCTTGCTGCGGGGTTAGCGAGCGTATCTAAAACAGTCAGCGTTCCTTACGGTCGAAGATTCCCTGTAGCTTGCTACAGGGAGCTTCAATCGATAGCCGAACAAAGCTCGGCAGGCCATTCGGAATGACAGGGGGACGCAGGGGCAAAACTTGCAGAAGCCAATCGAAGCTCCGTACTGGTGACTCGGCCGTCATCGTCCATAGGCTTGGTTGGCCTGGCGAAAAGACCTGGGACGGAACCTTCTCTTCTATAAGGGCGATCTTACAGATCATGATTTTGTATTAGATGCGTAAAAGTCCTTCCAGCCTGAGGCTATCGTCCACCTTGGCGACATACCGTCCGCAGCCTATAGTATGATTGACGTACATCACGCTGTGTAAGACAATTACTAATAGAAACACGAGATCGTTTACTCCTGCCAATAAGATGTTAGCATTAGTCATTGGAGAAGTAATTTAAAGTGTGTGGTATCGCCGGGTTAATCACAAACAGTGCACCCGTTGACAAAAATGAACTTCGCCAGATGGCCAAGAGGTTACAACATCGTGGCCCTGACAATATGGGTTACTATGTTCACGAAAACGCCGGCCTGGCACATACTCGTTTATCAATAATAGATCTGCAAGGTGGGGATCAGCCGATTGTCAGTTTTGATGAAAACCTGGTAGTGGTTTCAAATGGTGAAATATACAATTATATTGAGTTGATGGAGGACTTAATCCAAAAAGGCTGCCGTTTCAAGACCCGTTCCGATAGTGAATCAATTATGCAGTCCTATATATTTTATGGGCAAGATTTCATTCACAGGTTGAACGGCATGTTTGCCTTTGCTTTATACAATAAGACATCAGAAAAAGTTTTTCTTGGAAGAGACCGATTAGGCATTAAGCCTTTATTCTATTGCATCTCTCCAAACAAAATTGCTTTTGCTTCTGAAATAAAGGCCCTTATTCCGGTTTTGTCGCACACGCCTGCAATCAACCCCGAGGCTCTAAGCCAATTTTTTCATAATCAGTTTAATACCGGCAGAGAGACCATTATTAAAGGAATCAGACGAGTGCTGCCCGGGGAAATTATCACCATTAACAAGAAACTTGAGATGTCTCATTGGCGATATTGGTCGCCTTCTTCAATAGAAAGGACCAACTGTTCCTTTGAAGAAGCTCGGGAAGAATTTGATTCATTATTTGAACAAGTTATGAGAGAACACATCCGCTCGGATGTGCCCTACGGTCTTTTTCTGTCCGGCGGGGTCGACTCCGCGGTTATTTTGGCAATGCTTCATCGCTTTCAGGAAAGACCGATTCGGACCTTTTCGGTGGGCTTTAAAGATTCCGAGATGAAAAGCGAGCTTGAACCTGCCCGGTTCATTGCCAATCAATTCAATACCGACCATGAACCGGTCGCCCTCGACAAAGAGAGGCTTTTCAAGCGGGTGCCCTATATCATCTGGGCCACTGATGATCTCATGCGAGATTACGCTTGTCTGCCCACATCTTTCCTCGCTGAGGAGGCATCAAGGGAACTCAAGGTTGTTTTTACCGGAGAAGGGGGCGATGAGGTATTTGCCGGGTATGGTCGGTACAAAAAGTCGCCGGTTGAAAAATGGCTGAAGAACTTCCTTGCCCCGGGCTCCGGAGGCTTCAGGACTAGGAGTCAGATAAGGAAACGCTGGACAAACGCGCTATATGGTCCACGTCTGAAGAAATATCACAATGAGTTTCGAAGGCCCTTTATCGAGGCTTGGCAATCCTGCCCTCCCGCGTGGTCCGATGTCCAAAAAAGTCAATACGTGGATATAGTTACAGCGTTGCCGGACAATCTCCTCGTTAAAGTCGACCGAATGCTCATGAGTTTCGGGGTCGAAGGCAGGGTGCCGTTTTTGGATCATCGTGTTGTACACTTCGGCCTCTCATTGCCTGATCATCTCAAGGTCAAGACTCATTATGGGAAATTATTTTTGAGGAAGTGGGGTGAAAAATATCTCCCCAAGCGCCATTTGTGGCGAAAGAAGACAGGCTTCCATGTGCCCATAGGGGAATATCTTGCGGAACGATTTCTAACTGACCTGGAAGACAAACTTGTCCAAAATACTATGATTCGGGAATGGTTCAATACTGAAGCAATAAAGAAATTGTTTCATTCCCACGCAAAAAGCGGTGCTGCGTCGAGGGCGATCTGGTGCTTGATGCAATTTGCCATCTGGCACCACATCTTTATTGAGGGGGGTGGAAAGCGACCGACCCCCGAGGAGGATCCTCTGGACTGGATAAGTTAAGAGGTGTCAGCTTATTAGACCGGGACATTGAGCTTCTGCTGTAGAAGTCCAGTCTCCTAAAATCCTCGTAAAATATGTCTGGGGACAAGGAATCACGCGTACACGAGGACCAAAAACAGTATCTCACACAGAGACGCAGAGACCGCAGAGTCTTAAAGATGATTAAAAATATACTTCTTCACCCGTACTGGCTCGTTTTTTCTCTGTCAGCCATTGTTGTCTTCTTCTTTCTTCCCTCTCCAGGGGCTATGGAATACTCTATTCTACTCACTGGACTCATCCTCTTCATACACCTGGCGTATGGCTCATATGCCATTAAGGCCATCCCGCGATTCTATCTGATCGTGGTCATCATCTGCGCCTTTCTCATGCTGTCCAGTATGCTTTTTTCTTATGCGCATACTGACACACATCGTTTGTACCGCGTCATAAGGATGCTCATTATCCTTTTTGCCATTCATTGTTTCAGCAGGCAACATGCATATAAACAACTTGAAATTACATTTGTAACTATCCTGACAATATTGATAATAGGTCAATTTATTGTTCGCACGTTCTTGGGAAGGCCCTACGGTACCTATATCAATCCTCATCATCTCGCACAGCTTGCCTCCCTAACCCTGCCATTCATTTTTTATTACTGCTGGATCGCCCCAAAGGCGTATAAATTTTTCTTTATCGCGGTGGGAATCCTTGATCTCGATCTATTACTCAGGACTTCGTCACGGCCTGCAATCCTAGCGCTTGGCGTGAGCACCATGTTCGCACTCATTTTTCTGGTGCGGGGCCGGCGCAAATGGATAGGCCTGTTGACGATTGTTTTTGGCACAGTTGCCCTGTATCTTACCCCCTATGCCGATGTTGTGAGCCAAATTCGAGAATTAATCGTGAACCTCTCCCAGGAAGAGCGTGTCCAGTTCTGGACAGACACGTGGAAGATGCTGCAACACAATTCTTTGACCGCATGGATCATCGGGAACGGAATCGGGAGCTTCCCGGATTTCTTCCCGAAGTACTCGATTCCCGAATACAGTTTCTTCTCCTTTCCACATAATCATGTGCTCCAGATCCTGTTTGATAATGGACTGATTGGGGTGATCGTGGTACTAGGCTGGCAAATTTCCCTTGTCTATCTGCTGGTAAAATCATCGTATGGAGCCACGGCTCCGAAGTTGCGTCTTTTTATCAATTGCGTTGCTGTGGCCTACTTGACATGGGCCATCTTCACTAGTCTGACGGTTGGTTTCTATTCGAGGTTTAGCCTCTATCCATTTGCCTTTATTTCAGGCATCATCCTGATCCTTGCGGAAAGAGTGCTCCCTGGCAGTAGTTCCACTTCCATGCTAATATCCAGGTCCCTCATATTCAATCAGGACAATCAAGACGCTACTGACAGCTCATGATATGGAAAAAAGGAGCTATGGGATTGGGTACAACGAAGGAAAACGTTCATGAATTGGAATGGCGTCAGCATCATTATCCCCAACTATAATGGTGAATCCCTGTTAAAAAAAAACCTTCCCACGGTCCTGGAAGCGGCAGAAGCCTATGCCGGGCCATGTGAGGTCATGGTCGTAGATGATGCCTCCCTGGACAGGAGCATTGACCTCATTGAGACCCATTTCCCGTTGGTCAAACTGGTAAGACAGGAGACGAACCATGGATTCGCGGATACAATTGACACCGGCATACAAAATGCCGTCCATGAGTGCGTCATTTTGTTGAATTCTGATGTGCGCCCGGAGCGCGATTTCATCGCGCCGCTCACCCCCCATTTTCAAGACCCACAAACCTTTTCCATCTCTCCGCTTGTCTGTGATCCGGATGGTATCCCACAAACGGTTTCATGGAATATCGGCATGATAAAGCGTGGAAGCATAAAATTTCGTTCCTGGGACCTGGAGGAAGCACGGCGTCGCACGGAAAAGGGGCACACGCTGAAAAGCCTTTTTGCCTCTGGGGGCTCCGTGGCTCTGCGGAAGCGCATGTTCCTTCAGCTCGGCGGATTTCTTTCCCTGTATAAACCATTCTATTATGAAGATGTTGACCTTTGCACCCGGGCCTGGCTGAACGGTTGGCAAACGCTTTTTGAGCCGCAAAGCCGAGTCGTCCACGACCACGCCGGAGTGATCAGGCTGCATTTTGACGCTCGCCGAGTCCGAACAACCCGCCTGAGGAACAGGCTCTTCTATCTCTGGCTGTACCTGTCCGGAGGAAGGATTGTTGCTGCACATATCCCGGGGATTATGTATCGGCTCCTTTTTCGAACGCTGCAACTGGACATGAGTTATATAAACGCCCTGCTGCTGGCCAGTATTCGCCTGAAAGAGGTAATCGCGATTCGGGCACGGGTGAAATCCAGCCTGAGGACAGTGAAACCACTGGAAGAAATTCTGGCAGAGATTGCAGGGGTTGCATAGGCCATCCATCCTGGTCGGGAAATGCTTGTTTGCTTCGAATGGGTAGGACACAATGAGAGAGCCTCTTAAAGACAACGATTACGAATATACCTTTACGGTTTTTATACCTACATTTAATCGCGCTCACACCCTTGGCCGCGCATTGCAAAGCATACATGAACAAACATTCAGGGACCTGGAGGTCGTCATTATAGATGATGGCTCGCAGGATAATACCCGAAGCCTAATCCGAGAATGGCAGGAAAAGGCCTGGTTTCCCATTCAGTATCACTGGCAGGAAAACCAGGGCAAACCTGTAGCACACAATAATGCCGTGAAGTATGCAAGAGGTTTTTTTTTCGTGCTTCTCGACTCGGATGATATGCTTCATCCAAGAGCCTTGGAGCGTCTCAAGTACCACTGGGACACCATCCCCAACAAAGAAAAAGAGAAATTTGCGGGCGTTGAAGGCCTCTGCGTGGACGCCCTGGGAAAGGTTTCCAGGGACAGATACCCATCGGATGTCATGGATTCAAACTACCTTGAGATTGCAAAAAAATATAACATCATGGGAGACAAGAAAAACGCTGTTCGAACAGAAATATTGCGGCAGTTTCCCTACCCCCATTTCAAAGGGGAGCGCCACATGAGAGACGACATCATATGGAAACGCATTTCCATGCACTACAGATTCAGGTATATCAACGAACCCATACAAATCATCGAATACCAGCCTGACGGACTCTCAGCCGACGTTTTCTCTATGCGCATGCGCAACCCGAAGGGTTTTCGATTTTACTACCTTGAGGAGATCAATACCTATTCATCCCTTACTAGGAGGTCCCTGAGATTTAAATATCACGCCAAGTTTGTGCGTTACTCACTGCATTGCAAGGTGGGTTTTCTCCAGCAGTACAGGGAGGTCCGCTCGAAATTCCTCTGGATGATGAGTTTACCAAGAGGCATGGTCGGCTGGTTGGAAGATCGGGCCAAAATGCTGTTCAAAAGAATATGAGAAGCCTTTTGTTGATGAACTCGTAATAAGCGTTTTGCGAACGATATTGAGCATTTTGGGAGACAGGGACTTGAGATATTCAGCGTTAAAAAATGGTAACTGTTTGAGGGCGTTAGCCCGAGTTGAGCGCAAAGCTTCACTGCGTGTTACCATTTTAGCTGAATGTCTCAAGGGCCCCCAAAATGTTCACGGAGTGAGTAAAATCGACTTGTTACGAAACCATCTTTATTAGGGAACATGAAATCCGACCGTCCTCACATTGCCGTTCTTGTCGCCACTTCCGGCCACAGCGGGGTAGATCGCCTGGTCAGGCATCTTGTACCGGCCATGGCACGGAGGGGCTACATTGTTGATGTGCTGAAGGTGCGGAAACATGGACCTCATTTGGATGACATCCCAGGCAATGTGAACACCGTCGACGTGGGTACAAGTCACGTCTATTCCAGTCTTCCCGGTATTATTCGTTACCTCAAAGGCACACGTCCCGTGGTCATGCTTTCGGATAAAGACAGGGTCAACCGCACCGCCCTCCTGGCGAGAGTGCTGGCTTGCGTAAGGACACGCCTGATCCTCAGTTCCGGAACCACCATTTCAATTGACCTTGCCAGCCGGGGACCTTTTGAGCGCTCGCTGCAACGTTTTTCAATGAAACATTTCTATCCCTTTGCGGACAATATCATCGTAACCTCGAGGGGTGTTGCCGATGACATGGCTGCATATACGGGCCTCGCACGAGATCGCATCCAAGTTGTTCCCTGCCCTGTTGTATCGGAAGACCTCTTTCTCAAGGAACTACCCCTACCGGACCACCCGTGGTTTTTGCCTGGAGAGCCCCCCATCATTCTGGGTGCAGGAGAGTTGTGTGAACGAAAGGATTTCGGGACATTGATAAAGGCATTTGCCAGGGTTCACGAGAACCGGAGGTGCCGCCTTATCATTCTCGGAAAGGGGTCGCAAAAAGAGGCGCTCACCGCCTTGGCACATGCTTTGGGAGTCGGAAATGATGTCGATCTTGCCGGTTTCAAAATTGATCCATATTCCTACATGGCCCATGCTTCTCTCTTCGTATTCACCTCTCGCTGGGAAGGCCTTGGTTTCGTGCTGATAGAGGCATTGGCTGTTGGTACCCCCGTGGTCTCCACCGACTGCCCGAGCGGACCACGGGAGATCCTGGCTGACGGGCGTTACGGCCCGCTTGTGCCGGTGGGTGACGTCATAGCGCTGACACAGGCCATCAAGAAAACCCTTGATCACCCTTTGCCGGGCACCCTTTTACGGAAAGCGGCGTTGCCTTATGAAATCGAGCGGAGCACCTCGGCCTACTTGCAGGCCATGGGCTTGAAATGACAATAAATAGAGATGCCTTGTGTTTGAAACAACCAAGAGGATCATTTGAGAGACTCATGAAACTTTTTAAGAAGAAAAAAAGAAGGCTTTCATTCTATATGTCCCTGAATCCTGAGTACGCGGCTTTTGACATTGGGGAATGGACGTATGGTAAACCAAAAATTCTCGCAGCGGATGACGGTGCAACACTGAAAATTGGAAAATTCTGCTCGATTGCCGGTGATGTAACGATCATCCTCGGCGGTGAACATCGGATTGACTGGATTTCTACTTATCCGTTCAATATCCTTTTTGAAGAAGCGAAACACATAACCGGTCATCCCACAACAAAAGGAGACGTTATTATCGATAATGATGTGTGGATTGGAGAAAACGCATTTGTCTTGTCAGGTGTCCATATTGGGAATGGCGCAGTCATCGCGGCACGAAGTGTCGTTACCAAAGATGTTGAACCATATACCATCGTTGCAGGAAACCCTGCTCACCCCATAAGAAAACGATTCCAAGCAGATATCATAGAAACATTATTGGAAATTGAATGGTGGGACTGGCCCCTGGAGAAGATAAAGGAAAATATTCAGGTTCTCTTGTCTGCTGATATTCAATCGCTCATGGAGATCAAACAAAGAAATGAATAACCGGAATCACTACACTGAAGCTATATAGTATAACGGGAGAAGGTTCGTTTCGTTTTGAACCGCACGGTCGAAGATTCCCCGCAGCCTGCTACAGGGGGCTTCAATCTCCAGTGGTGCAGAAGGCAAGGCTTGATCTTTCTCGATGATTTCACAAAGCAGGATCTCGAATCAGAATTCAGTCCAGTGCCAATTTTGGTGGTTTCGCAAAATACTCTTTACGAAATGATCGATCTTCACCTGGATATCAGCATCTGGTGGTAAACAGACAGATTTCTTTCCACCATCTTTTCTACAGAAAACCCTGCCCGAACAAACTGCCGTCCGGCCAGGCCCATGGCCAAGGTCCTTTTGGGGTCTCGGAGCAGACGGATGATGGCTGCTGCAAGTTGTAGAGTGTCATTTGAGGCAACCAGATAACCGTTGACACCATCGTGGACAATTTCCGGGATGCCTCCGACCCGAGTAGCCACGATGGGCACCCCGGCGGCAGCGGCCTGAAGCAGTGAGACGCCCAGACCCTCCATGGTCGCCGGATGTACGACCAAGTCCAGGCAAGGGAGAATGCGGTCAAGATCCGTGCGAAAACCGGCAAGATGCACCTTATCGGCAACATGAAAGCGCTCGCACAGTTTCTGAAGATCGTGTCGTAAGGGGCCCTGACCAAAAAACAGGACACGCGTTTCGGGGTAATGCTTAAGAATCTCCGGTGCAGCCTCTATGAGATAGCGATGGCCTTTGCGCGGAATGAGTTGACCAATCACTCCGATCACCTTTTCGTCAGGCTTCAGGCCGAATTCGTCGCCAAACCAATGTGTTTCGCATGGCTGGTTGTACTTTCCACTGTCCACGCCGCTTGGAACGCAATCAATTTTGTGTGCCGGCACGCCCTCAGACAACAGGACCTGTCTAATCCCCTCTGAGATCGTGATCACACGGTCGCAAAGTCGGTATTTCGTGCGGGCAACCCACCGCGGTTCTGGATTGTCTACGCGGCGAGTGAGAACCACCTTGGTCTTGGTCAGGCGAGCTGCGATGATACCCCACAAGTCCGCACCACGACGACTGTGTACGTGAACGATATCAGGATGCTCAGTACGGATAATGCGTCGCAGTCGAAGGACAAAGCGTGGATCCAACTCGCCCACCATCGGAATCTCATGAATAGGCGCAAACCCGGCCGCGGCTTCACCGATTTTGCTCCCCTTCGCACAGACCAGTGTGCCCCGGCATCCTTGCTTCTTCAAGCCTTTTATCAGGTAAAGCACTTGCAGGGCGCCCCCATAAAGATGCTTCCCGGTTTCTACGTGTAAGATGTGCATTGCCGGATTCCTGGCTGTTTCAGCAGATTCTCGGCGGCATTGACCACCCTGTCGATGCCGATGGACTTCATGCAGGTGAACTTGCCGTTACAGGTAGGGCTGCGCCGACAGGGAGAGCAGGCGAGCTTGTCGTAAAGCACCGTGGTGCTGGGGCTGGCGGTCCAAAGATAGGGGCAGGTGGCTCCGAAAAGAGCGATCGTCGGACAATCAAAGGCAACACCCATATGCGTGAGGCCGGTATCGACGCCGATGACCAGGGTGCTATGCTTGATGACGGCGGCAGCCTGCCCCAAGGTCATTTTCCCGGTCAGGTTATAAACCCTGACAGGTGCGAGTGCTTGAATACGCCGACTGGCATCAACGTCTTGCGGCCCGCCAAGGACAACGGTGGGAAGGCCCAATCTGTCATGAATGGCTGCGCATAAATCCGTCCAACGCTCGGTGAACCAGTGTTTTTGAGGGCGAGTGGTAAATGGACAGATGACCGCATACTTTTCTCCGATACCTTCGGCACGGACTTGATATGCTGCAGCCCTTTCATCCTCCATGGAAAGCACTACATCCGGGTGAAACTCTTTGGGTGAGAGGCCGAGGTCCTTCATCAAGTCATAATATTCCGAACTCATGCGTTTATTGTTCGGTGCGTGGAAGCAGGTTCTTGTCATCAGAAAGCGGCCGGGTTCACGCGAATCAAGCCCCACGCGCTCGCGAGCGCCGGAGAGAAACGCCAGGCCCCGGCTTCTTAAAAGGCCCTGCGCGTCCAGCGCCAAGTCAAAATTGTGAAGCCTCATTTCAGAGGAAAACTTCCGAACCTCACGCGCCAGAGCAAGAAGACGGCCTTGTCTGAATAGTCTTGTCCACTGCGCCTTGGGCCAGCAAATCACCTCATCCAGAGCTGGATGGTGGCGCAGGAGTTCGCAAAGGGACGGCTCTGCCAACCAGGCAATGTATGCCCCGGGATAGGCCTCTCTCAAAACCCTAATCATGGGCGAAGCCATGACAATATCGCCCATGGAACTCGGGCGAATGATGAGCATACTTCCGACATTAGTATCCATGTCTACCGGTGCTCTTCATACTCGAAATCGACCCATGACCAGCATGACACGATATGTTGTAAATTGCATCTAAGGGCTCGTGCAAAAATAACTTCACATTTTGGCATCTCAGCTTCAGCCCATCTTTGACCGATGCCTCATTCTCAAACTCCTCTAAATAGCTCGCTATTACTCCGGTTTTGCTCAATCGGATCGGCTAAATCCGAACCAAATCTGAGGGCCAACTCTGCGAACTTATTTTTGCGCGAGCCCTAGGGATGACATGAATCACCATTTGGTTTCGGTGTGATTTAATAAACTTGTATAAATACTTACAGTTCTATCTGCCATCGAGGAAGCCAAGAACCTGTTTTCAAATAGGGTCTTGGCGCTTTTTCCCATTTTTTTCCTTATTTCACGATGGGTTATCATGTCCCGTATAGATTGGGCTAATGCCTGGCTATCTTCCGGAGGGAACAACAAACCTGTCTTCCCATGCATCACTGCTTCGGGAATGCCTCCTGTTGACGCGCCAATTGTTGGAAGTCCTACGGAGCAGGCTTCCAGAACTGCCAACGATATTGCTTCCCTCCGGGATGGCATGATGAATAGATCCATTGCGGAAAGCAGTTCAAGCACGTCGTCTCTGTAACCCAGAAAGTGAATGCAGCGGGAGAGCCCAAAGCGTGAGACCAGATTTCTGATTGATTCGTACCAAGGGCCGTTGGTCTCGCCGATAAGATAGACGTGAATAGTCGGATAATCCAATACCAGTTGTCGGGTTGCCTCAATAAGGATGTCATGCCCCTTATCACGAATAAAGCGCGCGGTCATGCATAGCGCAATGTCTCCTTGGCGGAGACCCAGGTGGATGCGTTTCTTGTTTGCCTGGTCGAAAATCCATCTAGAAGGCGGTGGCAGTCCATTGTACACAGTTGTAATTTTGTGGCTCTCCAGCCCCCTGTTGATCAAAGACTGCCGCACCGCGTTAGACACAGCAATAATACGTTTGCTAAGCTGGAAATGCTTCCATGTATTAGTAGAATGTGCGGTGGAGACCGCTGGGACGGATGTCAGCTTGGAGGCGACACCAGCATAAAACGCACCACGTGTAAGATGCCCGTGAATAATGTCAATCTTGAACTTCCTTATAACCCAGGCAATCTTGGCGTGAGACCAGAGGTCTGGTAAACCGTGCATGGGTGTATGAATGCAGCAAATATTTTCTTTCAAGGCTTGTTCAGCTAGCCACGAATCCATAGGTCCCGCGAAAAACAGATCACGACCGAGGCTCTTTAATTCCGTCATTAGCAGGAGCGCATGTTTTTCAGCCCCGCCGCATTTGTGGCTGTGCAAGATAAACAGAATTTTCATTTCCTCAGCCAGGTTGGGTCAGGATTCCGTTCGCGTGTTTGATTTCTTCTTGTGCTTCATATGCAGCTTCCAGAAAAAGCCCACCAGGCTATCTCCGAAAGAGATCGCTTTTCTTGGCAGAGTGAAGATGTCGTCAGAGGCCGTGGCGCTGCCACGGACACAGGTCAAGGCTGCCGTGTAACCGGCTTCTCGCACGGTGGCCACCACGTTGTCGTCAAAGTCGCCGTTGGGATAACAAAAGTATTTTACTTCCTCGCCCAATAAATCTTCCAGATCTGCCTTGCTGCGAAAGATTTCCTCGGTTCTCTGTTGGGGGCTGACACGGGTCAAGCTGGGATGGCTCAGGGTGTGTGAACCAAAGGTAAGGTTTCCCGCCTGTAACTCATGGATGGTGTTACGATCCATGAGTCTGGAGGCGACACGTCCGTCGTCTGCCAGCCACTGGGAGTGCCTGCCCAAGAGCCCTGAGACCAGGAAGACCGTCGCATGAAAGCCGTATTGCCGTAAAACTTCGAGGGCACAGTCTCGAAAATTCTGATAACCATCGTCGAAGGTGAGCACCACAGCGTGCCGCGGCAGGGACCTGTGACCAAAAAGTCCGTCGAGGGCATGATCGAGGCTGATGACTGCGTAGCCTAACCTGTTCAGATAGGCCATTTGTGCAGCGAACCGCCGAACATGGCAAAATGTCGCTCGGTGGGCCGTGGGCCGGGCGAATTCCCCCACTTGGTGGTACATCAAGATGGATACTCTTTTCACTGACGCAACGTTTGTGATATTGCCTTCCTTCTTGCTTGCTGGCGCTTACGCTTGGCCAGATCTTCCGGGTATAAATATGGATAATGTCTTTTCCAGCGTTTGTGAAACCAGAACCATTGTTCCGGCCATGCTCTTACAGCACGCTCGATGGCGTCATTCATCATCTGGGTGTTTACCTGCATGTCACGCTGCCTATCCTCTGTCTTTTTCAGAGCAAGGGGTGGCTCGACAACGAGCGTGAGGCCACCGTCTTCCTCCCTGATACAGAAGGCCGGCAGCACGGCGCTGTCATATCGTCTTGCCAATATGGCTGCAGCAGGCGTAGCTGTCACGGTCTTGCTGAAAAAGGTAGTTTCAATCCCTTCAGAAGGCAAGGTACCCTGATCGATTAACAGACCCACGTGGCCGCCGCGGTTCAGGGCGCGGGCCATCTTGGGAAGGGCGCCGCCCTTGTCCAACACAACGCTTCCGAAGCGCGTTCTGAGTCGATGAATCCACTGATTCAGTGCCTTAGGCCGGACCTTTCTGGCCACCAGCACCAAGGGATTGCGGACGTAGCAAGAGGCAAAGATGTGAGCCATTTCCCAGTTTCCAAGGTGGGCTGACATCAGGATGACGCCTCTCGGGCTTTTGATGGCCTGAAGGAGATTGTCTTCGCCCCGGATGCGCACCTTGCGCAGGATATCTTCCCTCGAAAAGCAGGTCATTTGACAGATTTCAAGAAGGGCAATCGCCATGTTTTGAAAGACATCTTTGGAGAGTTCTCGGATGCGATCACGAGGCCAATCCGGATAGACGAATTTCAGGTTGCGTTTTACAATGCGTTGATGACGTGTATCCAAAATGTATCCAAGCATCCCCAACAACTTACCGGCATAAGCAATATGCCTATGTGGTATTCCGGCGATAAAGGAAACCAGTGCGCTACGGAAGACGGGTGTTTTCTTCACTAGTCGATGCCTTGGGTTCTTTCCTTTGTCCCAGCACAAATACTTAGGGCTCGCGCAAAAATAACTTCACATTTTGGCATCTCAGCTTCAGCCTATCTTTGACCGATACCTCATTCCCAAACTCCTCAAAATAGCTCGCTATTCCTCCGGTTTTGCTCAATCGGATAGGCCAAATCTGAACCAAATCTGAGCGCCAATTCTGCGAACTTATTCTTGCGCCAGCCCTCAAACCTTGCCCAACAACCGAATATGACTCAGGGCCGATGGGTGAACATGTGAACAGGGATGGTCTTCCAAAGAAGCGAGGCAAGGTAATCAGAACATTACAAATTTTCCTGCACTGGACCCAAACTGAACCGCGAAAGCGAGCGCATTCCCCGCAGCTTGCTGCGGGGTTAGCGAGCGTATCCAAAAAAAGTCAGCGTTCCTTACGGTCGAAGATTCCCTGTAGCAGCTTGCTGCAGGAAGCTTCAATTTATTAGCACATCCAAGGTGAGTGCGAAAGGGGATTTCTTTGTCTCAAGACTCCTGGATTGACAAGAGACAAAAAGGAGGATAAAAAAATGATCTTAGGGCCTGGAATCATTTTTTCGCGAATTTTTCGGAGCTTAGACTACTCTTATCACGTTTTGGGAACCCAAAGGAATACCATTCAATGAATATCTGTGTCGTTGGTGTCGGATATGTGGGGCTTGTGACAGGGGCTTGTTTCTCCGAGTTTGGACTCCGGGTGACTTGTGTGGACAAGGATGCGTCAAAGATTGCTATGCTGAACGAGGGGCGAGTCCCCATCTATGAGCCCGGACTCGCTGAACTGGTCGGCAAGAATATGAATGAAGGGCGCCTGTCTTTTACAACAGATATCAAGGAAAGCGTGCGCAATGCCCTGGTGATTTTCATTGCGGTCGGCACCCCACCCGACCAGGAGGGGGGCGCCGACCTCCGGTATGTGGAAGAGGTGGCCAGGTCCATAGGACAGACCATGAATGGCTATAAGGTCGTGGTGACAAAGAGCACGGTTCCGGTAGGCACCGGGAAGATGATTGAAGGCATCATTAAGGAAAGCCAGCCCTCACCCTGCGCCTTTGATGTCGCCTCCAATCCCGAGTTCTTGAGGGAGGGGTCGGCCATAGAGGATTTCATGCGTCCCAATCGCATCGTGATCGGCGCCGAGAGCGACCAGGCGATTGCCATCCTTGAGGACCTTTACAATCCGCTCTATCTCATTGAAACCCCTTTTGTGATTACAGACAGGGCGACAGCAGAGATGATCAAGTACGCTTCCAACGCCTTCCTGGCCACGAAGATTTCCTTCATCAATGAAATGGCTAACATATGTGAGAAGGTTGGTGCGGATGTCCACAAGGTGGCCAAAGGCATGGGCCTTGACGGGCGGATCAGTGCCAAGTTTTTACATCCGGGGCCGGGTTTCGGCGGATCCTGTTTTCCAAAAGACACCCGGGCCATCAGCCAGATCGCCAAACAGCACGGATGCGCATTCAGGATTGTCGACGCAGTCATGAAGGTCAATGATGAACGTCCCGGGGTGATGCTTGAGAAGATTATCTCGGCGGTTGGTGAGGATTTGAATGGTGCAATCATTGGGATGCTTGGGCTGACCTTCAAGCCCAACACGGATGATATGCGTGAGTCTCCCACCATTCCGATGATCCATGGATTGCAAGACAGAGGGGCGAAGGTCCAGGCCTATGACCCGGCAGGGATGAAACAGGCGAAAGAATACCTTCAAGGGGTCGATTACAAAACGGATTTGTACGGGGTGGCTGTAAACGCTGATGCCTTGATCCTTGCCACGGAATGGAACCGATTCCGAAACATTGACTGGGATCGAATGAAGAAACTCTTGAAACGTCCGATCGTTGTGGATTTGCGAAACATCTATGACCCAAAGCGCATGCGCGCCTTGGGATTCGAGTACACCAGTATCGGGCGCCCGTAGACGATGAGTGAACCCCGGCCGCCGAAGCCTGCAAAGCTGGTCCTGAGCTGTTTCACCAGGGAGAAGGAGGTGCTTGTTGAGGTGGCTCGAAGGCTTTCTGAGTCCTTTGGACCGCCCGATATGATCAGCCCGTGGCTGGCCTTTGAAGATACGGATTACTATGAACCGGAAATGGGGACCCCCCTTTTCAGACGATTGATGGCCTATCATGAGTTGATGGAGCAGGACGCTCTGTCTGATGTCAAGCTCGTGACGAATGAGTTGGAAGGCGAGTTTGCAGTAAAGGGGAAACGACGGGTCAATATCGATCCGGGATACCTCCTGTCAGAACGGTTTGTTCTGGCTACGGGGAAAAACTTCACCCACCGTATTTACCTGAGAGAAGGGATTTATGCGGACCTGACCTTGATTTACTCCAAGGGTAGGTTTCGTTCACTGGACTGGACCTATCCGGACTACGCTGGTGAAGAGATCATCAGTTTTCTCAAGTCCGTAAGAGACAGATACATGTATCAGCTAAGGGCTCGCGCAAAAATAAGTTCGCAGAATTGGCGCTCAGATTTGGTTTAGATTCGGCCGATCTGATTGAGCAAAACCGGAGGAATAGCGAGCTATTTCGAGGAGTTTGAGAATGAGGCATCGGCCAAAGATGGGCTGAAGCTGAGATGCCAAAATGTGAAGTTGTTTTTGCGTGAGCCCTCAGGGAGGAGTTAGGAGACTAAATGCCCTTATGATTCTGCCAACTTTTTTGGAGATGATCCTATGATCAAAAGCATGACGGCCTTTGGCAGGGCGGAAAAGACGGTTGAAGGCTGTTTATATACCGTGGACATGCGCTGTGTGAACAGACGCTATTGTGAGATCACAGTGCGTATGCCGCAACCGTGGCTTCCTCTTGAGGATCGCATCAAGAAGCTGGTGGCGGCCAAGGTTTCGCGAGGGCGTGTGGATGTGGTGGTGAAGGTCAAGAATGGCTCTCAGGCCATTGCCGACATTGAGGTGAATCTTCCGCTGGCCCAAGCCTATTGGAGGGCATTGTTCGAGCTGAAGGAAGCCCTTGAAACAGAAGAAAAAGTCGGGCTGCAAACACTCCTTGGCTTGGAGGGGATCATTACGCCGAGAGAACCTGAGGTGGACCTGGAAAAGACCTGGACGGCCCTTGCCTCCTTGATTGCTGAGGCACTGGAAGGTGTCGACAGCATGCGTATTGCAGAGGGTCAGGCCCTTTACCACGACTTTCAGAAACGTCTTCAGTCTGTGGAGGAGGGCCTGGCCGGCGTAAAGGCCTTGGCAACGTCCGTGTTGTCCGAGTATCATAGCCGTTTGAAGGAGAGGATGGCCGTGCTGACGGAAGGCGAGGTCGAGCTTGATCCAAACCGGCTGGCTCAGGAGGCGGCTTTTTTGGCTGACAGGAGCGATATTACAGAGGAGATTATCCGTGCTGAAAGCCATTTGAAACAGTTCCGCAGCATGATCGAATCAGAGGGGCCGGCTGGGAGGGCCCTTGATTTCCTGCTCCAGGAACTCAATCGGGAGGTGAACACAATGGGTTCCAAGGGCGGAGACGCCCAGCTGTCCCACCTGGTGGTGCTTGTGAAGAGTGAGCTTGAGAAGATCAGGGAACAGGTCCAGAACATAGAGTAGTATGGTCGTGTCATCGAACATGGTTTGATGGTGCGAAGAGCGAACCTGGGAGGGGAGAGATGGAGACAGCTTTGCTGAACATCGGATTTGGAAACACGGTGGTTGTCGCCCGTATCATTGCTATCGTCACCCCTGGATCAGCCCCCATGAAACGGCTCAAAGAAGATGCGAGAGAGGGGAAACGCTTGATTGATGCCACGCAGGGACGACGTACCCGTTCGATCATCATTACCGACAGCAACCATGTCATTCTTTCGGCCATTCAAGCTGAGACCATATCGCAGCGGTTTGTGACCGGCTTCGAGTTCAAAGGGCAGCAGAAAAAAGCCACGGGTTCTAAGTGAATGGCGGATATCCAGTTTCAAGTGACGGCGGCGAAAGGACACCTGTTCATTATCTCCGGACCTTCCGGGACCGGGAAATCGACCATCGTCAGTGCCATCCTGAAAAAAAGACCACAGCTCGGATATTCGATCTCTTTCACCACCCGTCCCTCACGCGTTGGTGAGCAAGATGGCGTGGACTACCACTTCATTGGCGAGGATACCTTTCGCAAGAAGATCGATGCCGATGAATTGGCCGAATGGGCTGAGGTGCACGGCCATCTTTACGGCACATCAGCAAAATATATTGAAGAGGCCCCCGCCGGTGGGCAGGATGTCTTGCTGGATATTGATGTTGAGGGGGCAAGAAGACTGTCTGCGAGGTATCCAGAAGCGATTTCGGTATTCATCACACCGCCCACGATGAAAGAACTTGAAAAGCGGCTGAACCAGCGTGGCACGGATTCGCCGGTGGTTGTGGCGCGGCGTTTGAAGAGCGCGGAGGCGGAGATGGCTCAGGCGCATTGTTATGATCACGTTATCGTCAATGATGATTTGGGCAAAGCGCTGGTAGAGTTAGAAACGATCATCGATAAAGTATGTCTCAATGGGTGATCTTCTCTACGGCATCCATCCTCTTT
>Ga0307445_10000195_pt1 | contig 30063 bp, 24 predicted proteins | sample SalMarSW160330MG_FD_202147 | JGI IMG/M metagenome (GOLD analysis project Ga0307445, IMG submission 202147) | Salt marsh sediment microbial communities from the Plum Island Ecosystem LTER, Massachusetts, United States - SW1603-30 | ecosystem: Environmental > Aquatic > Marine > Intertidal zone >... | reverse complement strand
CTTCAGGTAATCGATTTTTATCAATTTTTTCAGTTCCCTTTCCTATCTCCTCATCGGGAGTAAAACATAAGGTTATTGGACCGTGAGTAAATTCGGGGTATTTCTGCCATATTTTACAAGCGGTCATAATCTCAGCAATACCCGCTTTATCATCAGCTCCTAATAACGTATCACCAGAGGACGTTATAATATCAAGCCCGATATATTCTTCCAATTCAGGAGCATCTTTTAAGGAAATTTCTAAATCCTCAATATTTGGGAGCTTAATTGACCCTCCTCTGTAATTTCTATGGAATATCGGCTTTACATTTTTCCCACTTACTGCTTCAGAAGTATCCAAGTGAGCAATTAGCCCAATAGGTTGTACTTTCTCTAATCCAACCGATGCTGGTAAATTCGCATATACATAACCATGTTCATCATGCACTATATTTTCTAACCCCAATTCTTTTAATTCTTCAACTAATATCTTTCCTAATTCAAGTTGGTTCACACTTGAGGGGTGAGATGATGATGAATTACTATCTGATGTAGTCCATACTTGGACATATTTTAAAAATCGTTCTATTACTTCATTTAAGATAAGATCTTGAACTTCGGCTGATAAGTTCATAATTCTACAAATTCATCTTATATTTTAAAGTATTTTGAAATATATCAAAAGAAAATAAAAAGAAGATATTATATTAGAGGTATTTCTTGATAATGTAATACTAATTCTACCAGATTTCATATTTCTGATCCAATTTTAAGCCATATACTATTAGATAAGGGATAAGTAAATCCCAAACGCTCGTTTCGGCATTTATAAGAATCACACCAAATATCAAGGCACTCCAACCATTTACAGAAGGTAATCCAATAAATCCTAAATTTGTACCACCCAAAAAGCTCGACCATAAAGTTAAGAATAACCATACATTAAATATCATCATTACTATGATTCTTAATCCGACTCCTAATAACCCAGTGAAGATATACGATGTTAATTTTTTATATTTTTGACTATTTCGAAGACCCGGTTCGATTTTATAAAGCTTTAATAACAGTATTGGAACGATAATTAGAGATACTGTAGCTGCGAATTTCATCAAGGGACCTATTGGGGCATATGGATCGAATGGGAAAAGAGCAAGAGTACCAATAAAGCAACATAATAAGCCTGATTTCGGCCCAAAAATCAAAAAACACGTGATCCATAAGATAGATACGGGATCAATGATTGCAATACCCCAACCGGGAACTCTCGGTATGATTTCAGTTGTAAATGCTGAAAGAACAAGAGATAGTGCACCAAATAAAGCAGCACCTGTAACTTCAAGTGTTAAACGCGTGCTTTTCGACATTGATGTTGCACTTTCCTTTTCTCCATGTAATTCTATTTCCATCTTAATCTTACGTTTCATTTTGATAATATTAGGTTACAAAATTTATTTCTATTTAAAACTATTTGGGTAGATATATATATACGATTTTAAAAATCAAAAAGTAGTTATTGCAGAAATCTTGAGACTTTCAACACCATCCAGAAAAAATTTAACCCAAATTTATTAATACTAATGCTTAACTCAAGATTCTGACTTAATCTGGTATTATATTTAATAATAACACTTACTCAAAAAAGAGTAATTATTTTTATGAATCGATTTTGAGAAGTTTCTTTTCGGTTGCATCTAACTCCAACCAATCACTTACTAGTTTTAGTTGTTTTCGTGAAACGCTAGCTAATACTCTTAGAAATGGAAGAAAATCTTGTATTGCTTCAATTTCAGATATTTCATATTTCTTCTTAATCTTTTCCACTACTAAACGTTCATTAGCGTTTAAGGAAAACATTCCTGTTGATATATATCTTGGAAAAGATACTTTTCTAAATCCTTGATTCTCTTTTCTAGATTTTTGAGATAAAGATACTCCCCCAGCAAAAAGGTCATAGAAATATGGTAATGTCGACCAATTTTGGGTTTTTTGAATCCTACCAAATATTTCATCAGCAATAGATAAATTATCATATGCTACAGCAAGCTCTGAATTCAATTTTATGAACGATGGGATGTTTTCATTAACCCATTTATATAAAAAATTATAGTCAACATCAGATTTATTCGTCAAATCCCTTGCTTGTTTCAATGTTGATACATTTTGAAACAAATCCCGAATGATCAGAAATATTTCTTCAGTACTATCCCTATTTAAACTATTTATTAATTCTGAATCGAGTTTTCCACTACTTCCTTGACTAATACCCTGAAGATCATTAATTACTCCTCGTAAATCACCATGATTTTTCTCAATTATTGAATTTATCATTCCTTCTTGAAGGTTAGTAATTTTTTCTTTGATCAAGATTCGTTGTGCAATTCTTAATACCTCATCTTGGGATAATGGATTTATTTCTAATTTATGAATCTTGTTATACAATGGTTGTAGGTTTTGTTTGTATTCATTTGAGCACATTATTATTGGAAATTGGGTGGAATCAATAATATTCAAAATTGTTGGCACGGCTCCCTTATCGGCTACACCATAGAGCCCATCAATTTCATCAATAAGAAGAATTTTATCCTTGGATTGAGAAATAAAATCCATAATTCCTCTAGATTTTATACTTTCATTTAATTTAGACTCAAGACCCTTTTTAGTTCTCACATCTGATGCATTTGTCTCAATAACATCCAAATTTAAATCGTTTGCAAGAGCATATACTATTGATGTCTTTCCTACACCAGGAGGTCCTTCTAATAACACCGCTACTTTATCCGGAGATATTTTTATTAATTTTTTTTGCTCTTTTTCTTCATGTGTGCGATTGAATGATTTGATTTTATGATTTTCATCATTGATTTTTTTTTTTTCTTGAAAAAAGATGATAATAAATTTTTTTAATTCTTCTGAGAGATCAACTTTATGACCCTTTAATTTAGCGGAAGGTAATGCCATTTCACTCATTGATTTTGGACGGTACTTTTCTACCCAAGGCATTTTATTTAATGATGATTCACTCATGTTCTTCACCTATAAGAATTCTGAATAGTAACATAACTTAGAAAGCAAGTTTGAAATCTGGATGTCTGAATCCCGTCCATCTATTGCACGAAAGTCTGCATCTGCTATCACGTTTATACAATTTGCCAAAGCATAAGTTCCAAGTGGGATCTTAGTCAATTCATTGTAAAGCAAGATAAATAATTCTTGAACAGTATATTTATAATTTGATTGGATCTTTCTAGATAGCTCCCTCGCCTTATGAAATTGTCCTTTCAATGTCATTAAAAGGAGACTCCGAATCAAATCCTTGTGAAAAACCATTGAGTTTTCGTATAGTTTTTCAACACTCACCGTGTTATCATTGATTGAAGCAATTTGAAGCAAATCGATTGCTTTTGCTATTTTCCCTTTTGTGATTTTATATAGAATTTCTTCAGTCCCGTTTTCTATCATGATTTTTTCATTTTTGGCAACGGTTTTAATCAATACCTCGAATTCTTTAACATTTATGGGAGGTATCATCACAAGCTGACATCTACTTTTAATCGGATCAATTATCCCTGATATATTATGTGATATGAGGATCATGCGACAATTAGAACCAAAGCTTTCCATCAATCTTCTAAATCCTTGCTGATCAGAACTTAGAGTTTCAAAATTCTTCACGATCACAATTTTAAATGGAACATCACCCATTGCTTTCACCCTTACAAATGGTTTTATTTGCACTTGGATGAATGCTGGAGTAGTGATAGTCATTCCTGCTAAGCGACCTATTTTATTAGTTGAATAATGGGCTTCCGATCGAGCTTTGGTTCGCTCTTCGCTTGTTAAGGGAACGTCAGCATACACGATTTTTAAGTTAGGTTCATAAAACGAACCGAGAAATTCTTGAGAGAATAATCTTGCGATAGTTGTTTTACCGATCCCTTCTGGTCCAAGGAAAAGTAAATGAGGAAAATTCTTACTATTAATATATTCTTTTAATTTATTTTTCACATCAGATCTTCCGTAAACTTCATCAAGAGTCTTGGGTAAGTATTTGATCCTCCATATTGGAATATCTTCACTCAAATTATCGACCTCTCATTAGTTCTGATAATAAAGCAGTCATCTGAATCCGTTCATCTGCACCCTGACTTATTCGATAATCAATTTCCCCTATAAATGCATTAATTAATGGTTGTTTGTCTTTATTTATATTTAGTTTTGGTAAAATCTCAACAATTTGACGTATGAAATTTCTACTATCGAAATTTTCAATTGAACCCAACAGATCTTTTATTTTTCCCATATTATGATTATTTAAATTAAGAACTAATCGATTCATTGTATTTTTATCAACATACCCCGAAATCTTGAATAACTCATCTAAATCCAAATCATCCAACATTTCAAGGGCAACTGACATCTGTAACGTGTTGATTGCTTTTCTTAAATCTCCTCCTGAAATAAAATAAAGGGTTTCAAAGAATTCAACCGATTTTTCCTTTGGGATTTTTAAATTCTCCTGTTTTGAGATAAACTTTAACCGATTTATAACCATTTCTCTGCTCAAATTTGCAAACCTAAAAACAGCACATCTAGAAATGATTGGATCTATAATTTTATTAATGTAATTACACATTAAGATAAATTTTACTGAATTCGAAGTTTTTTCAATAATTCTTCTTAATGTTTGCTGGACTTGACCTGGAATATTATCCGCTTCATCTAAAATAACGAATTTTAAGGAGTTTTTTTCAATTATCAAGGAATGATTAATAAAATTCTTAATCACCGTTCTAACATAATCCATCCTCACGGTGTCGGAAGCGTTTAATTCCAGCACGTTTCTATGATAAGATTTTTTCCCTACCATTGTTTTTGCGATGATTAACGCTGTACTCGTCTTTCCCGTGCCTGCAGGACCGGTGAAGATCATGTGGGGTATGTCTTCTTTCAATACAAAATCTTTTAGATTATTAATCGCTGCATTTTGGCTAACAATCTCCCCAAAAGACGTTGGACGGTATTTTTCAACCCAAGGAGTCTCTAAATCGATCAATCTTACAATCACATTCTAACTTGTTTCACTAATTTCCCGTAAGATCTAGTTCCAAAACTTCATACACTTTTTTAAAATTCATTTTCGAGTACAAACTAGCTGCCTCTTTGGCTTTCTCTTTTATATTTACCTTGATCTTTTCGACTTTTATTTTCTGTAGGTGTTCAATAGCTTTTTTCAATAACAATTCACCAATCCCAAGACCTCTATATCCTTCTTTAAGAAAAACTTGTTTAATATATCCTTCAGAAGTGCCAAAAGGATCAATCCTCAATTCAGCGATGATCATTCCGACTACTTCATTATCTTTTTCTTTATCAACAGCAATTAATATGCCATGGCGCTGCAAACTATCGAATATCCTGCGTCTTATTCCCCAATCAAAACGTTTTGGATCAAAAGTTTGTCCTAATGATTCTACTAATTCTTTTGTGAGGTTTTCTAAAGAGTCGATGTTTTCTGGTGTAGCAATTTCTATTTGTATCTCTCTCATAATATCTTCAACGCTCGTATCTTATTTTATCAATAAAGTATTAAATACACTATCAAAATTTAAATGTTCTTCATGCGTGCTTAATAAACTATGTTGCATGTAATCTTCGCTCCCTTTTATTTTTAAGCGATATATAACGTTAATTTGTTATGGGAATCAAATTTTATTAATGATTGATATCCTCTAAAATCGAGACGATCTAACTTAAAAAATGAGAATTTTACTTAAAAAAAACGATTGTATTATGTTAACGAGCTGAAACGCCATCCCACGCTTTTACTTCCGGATCCTCAAATCCGCAAACAACACATTTTTGATTAACTTCCCAAGCTTCTAAAGCAGGATGTACCCTTGTAAAAAGAGAACCACATTGTTGACAAATTAGGTATTTACTTCCACATTTTTCACAAAGTTTTAATTGACCTTTCTCGACAAACCGAAAAGTTCTTCTCATCCATTCATCATGGGCTAACCGAAATGAATCGCCACCACATTGAGTACAATGTTTCCCATCAAATTCGCTCATATTTTCTACCTAAATTTTCTTATTTTATTTATATGAAATCAAAATGCTTTCCATAATTAATTTTACGAATTTATGAATTTAAATTTACTTTAATTTTATATGATAAAGTAAATTGAAAAAGTCTTATTCTCTACATTTTTAATTTTTTTGTTGTTCCACTAGCAGAAACTTTTGGATTGACTTTTTCAAGCTCTTTAATTAATTGATACACCTTATCATCATTAAACGCTTCTCCAAACTTTACGAACATTTCATATGATCCAACGAATAACCCCTTTCTTTTAAAAGGTTTTCCGTCTTCTTTAAGGGGGTTTATTTCCAGAAAAAGTAAGGCAGGTCGTGTTTTTGTGGCTGGAATTTTAACAACATTCACCCCATCAATTGGAGTTTCCATTTTTTCCCAGTCATCTCCTTTTTCCAAATGAGCTTTTAATTGGCCTTGTATCTCTGACATTTTATGCACTTCCTTTTAATTTATGTTATTAATTTTAATAAAAGTTAATTTTACCTTTGTGTTACATATAAGGCATTGGTATAAATAATTTTTCATACACTAATTTGTAACATAAAATTTAATAAGGTTTTGAAAATCAATGATATAAGTTTTTTCTTGAAAATTTTAAAAATTTCTTACTCTCTAATCTTTACCAAATAATTAAAGTTTATGTCGAAATAAAACTATATCTCTTCCAATTATGTCGGCTTTCTTGGGGTCATTTTCCATAGCAAGCTTTTTAAAGGTAAACGATCCATTGTATCATATATACCACTGTGATATTTTCACATTATAATTTATTGGAAGTAATAGAAAATGAAATTAATCTCAGTTAATTTACCAGAATCATACTTAAAAGTTTTAGAAATATTGGTTGCTGAAGGAAAGTTCCCTAATCGATCAGAAGCTATTAGAGTTGGCATACGGGACTTGATAAAGACAGAATATCTAATAGAAGAATCGGTCAGGAATCTAAACCCAAGCACGTTTGAAACAGAAATTCAAGAAATTTTTTAATTTTTGTTATTTTTCATTTTTTTTTATTTTTCTTTTTCAAGAAGCTCTTGTATTCGCCTTTTTCTTTCTTCTCTCCTTATCGATATTTGAGTTCTTAAATCTTCTTCTTCTTCTTGTTCAACGGATTCCTCTATTTCATGTGGAGTACTGATTGCTGATATACTCGATTTTCCCTCTACTTCACTTTTTAAGGAATTAATTGTATCGTCAACAAAAGGAATAAGCGATAATCCTATCAAGGTTTGCTGAAGATTAAATTTAACTTCATTTAATTCTGAAATTGCTCGCAGAAATTGATTTTTCGATAATGAAATTTGAGCAGAATCCAGACCGCGATAGGATATTTCAAATTTTTCCATATTTTCACCTTTTTCAACATCATATATTGTAATTAACGGTACTAAACTTGCGTTTTTGAGTGTTTCGATTTGCTTATTGACCTGTTTTAAGAGTTTGTCTTTCCCCATCTTTTTTAGTTTTTTTGCTACTTTTTTAAGTATTATAACTCCCTCGTTATATTTAAGGTCTTTAATGACTCCATTTGCTCGTTCCCATTCCTTTTCAACAAATTCTTCTCGCTTCTTTTTTTTTTCTTCTTTCTTAATTTCTTCTTGTTCATTTCTTTTAATCTCTGCTTCTTTTAAAAGAGCTTCGATCTCTTGATCTTTCTCAATTTTGACTTGTTTTAAGGTTTTGAGCTTCTCATGTTGCTTCCTTTCTTTCTTTAAGATGAAAAGCAATTCATTATTAATTCGGCTGACTTCATGATTCCAACCAAGCTTGTCGAATAAATTCCTTGCCATCGTATATTTTTCATGTGCTTCAATAAATTTCTTCTGATTTTTTAATTCGGTACCAATTTCTAATAATGCATAAGCTTCTTCAGAAATAGTTTTTTCTTGTTCTTTTTGACGTTGAGTTATAAGAAATTCTTGTCGCTTTTGTTCTTCTTGTATTCTCTTTAATTCCTCAGCTTTAGATATTTTTTCATCCATTTGTTCAAGGAATTGTAATCTTTCTTGTTCTTGTCTTATTTTTAATTTTCTCTCATATTCTATTTTTTCCTTCTTGTTTTCTATTGCTTTTATAGAGCCTTTTACCATTTGAATTCCTTCTTTCCAATTAATTTCTGAAAATATTTTTTCACTTTCATTGTAATATTTAATAGCTGTCTCGAAATTGTCAAGCTTAAGTTCTCTTTTTGCTAAATCCATCATGCTAAAAGCTTGATCCTTTTTAGATTCGTACTCTTTTTCTTTCTGTTTTTTTAATTCGAGTGCCTGTACTTTTTGTTTCATCAATTCCGCTTCTGCTTCACGTACTAATTTAGTCTCTAACTTTTGTTTGTGAAGTTCTTCTTCCTCTTTCTGTAATTTTTGTTTCTCCAATTCTCTTAAATTTTTATCAGAAATTAATTTTTCTTGATAAAACGAAATAGAATTTAAAATTTGGGAAGCTTGTTCCGTCCAACCGATTTGTTCAAATTGACGTTTGGCTTTTTGATAAATCTCAATAATATGCTCATACGGACATTCTACATCTAAAATTCCTTTCTTAATTTCAAGTTCATATTGCTTGGCAATTTTTTCAGCTTCTTGTATTCCATTTAGGATGACTTCCACTTCGGAATTTTTTTCTTTTTTACTAGTTTCGAATGCTATAGCACTTAATTCTCTTAAATCTGGTACGTTTTTAATTTCTCGATCCATTTTAATAGATTCTTTCTTCTCATCCTCAAGTTTTTGCATCGCCAATTCTCGTATACTATCATCTCTAGCCTTTTTTTCCTTATAAAAGTTAATCGTAGCTATTAAGCGGTTAGATTCATCAATCCAATTAATTTCTTTAAGCTTTTTTTTAGCCTGTTCATATTTTAAAATAGCATCATCATAAGGACTTGTAAGTAGTAATACCTCTTTTTTTATAGTCAACTCATAACTTCTAACTGCATTTTCAGCTTCATTGATGAGATTCATCGCTTCCTCAAGTATAACATCATTTGTACTTTTTTTTCCTTCTAATTCTTGAAATTTTTGCACGTTTATTTCTTTTTCATCGATGCCAACCCTTAGAGATTCTTCATAGACTTTTTGTTTCTCGAGTTTTTCTAATTCTAATTGCCTTAATCGATTATCTCTTTCACATTTTTCTCTAAATATGGTAATTTGCTTTTTATATAACTCTGCTTCATCTTTCCATCCCTTTTTATATACCTGTTTATATATATCTTCATAAATTTCACTGATTTTTAAATATGGACACTCTCTCTCAAATTGACCCCTTTTAATTGCCATTTCATATTCTCTAACGTCTTTCAAGGTCGAATTGATAATATTATCGATATAATTTTCAAATTCTCCATCTTCTTCTTGAATTTTCTGCGTTTCTTCACTAAGTTTATACTTTTCAAATTCGAAATCCTTTGCAGTTCCAACCTTATCTTTTCTCTTTAATTCTTCAAATTCTTTATCCTTTTCTATCTTTTTGGCTTCAATTTCGCGAACATTTGATTCTTTATCGTACAAATCCGTGTATTTTTTAATCTGAGTTGAATAAACACTTGCTTCCTCAGTCCATCCTTTTTGTGACGCGAGAGTTCTCGCTTGCGTGTAAATTTCTAATATCTCGGGATATTTTGATTGGATGTCCAAATTACCCTGCTTTATCGCTTTTTTAAAAGCAATATCATAATCTCGAGCCATTTTTTCAGCTAAATTTACCATTGAATCAATTTGCTCGCGAAATGCTAATTCTTGCTCTTGCTGGATCCGATCTTGTTCAAGAGACTTTACTCTTTGAAGCCCCAGCTCAGATAATCCATTCTTTGGGTGAATCTTGTACATATCTTCAAATTCTTTTTCCTTTTGCAGCTTAATTTCTTCAATTTCACGCACATTTAATTCTTTATCATACAAATCCGTGTATTTTTTAATCTGAGTTGAATAAACACCCGCTTCCTTAGTCCATCCTTTTTGTGACGCGAGAGTTCTCGCTTGCGTGTAAATTTCTAATATCTCGGGATATTTTGATTGGATGTCCAAATTACCCTGCTTTATCGCTTTTTTAAAAGCAATATCATACTCTCGAGCCATTTTTTCAGCTGAATTTACCATTGAATCAATTTGCTCGCGAAATGCTAATTCTTGCTCTTGTTGGATCCGATCTTGTTCAAGAGACTTTAATTTTTGAATTTTCAACTCAGGCAATTCATCTTTTGCTCGTACTTGATGTGACTTTTCAAATTCTTTATCCTTTTCTATCTTTTTGGCTTCAATATCGCGTATATTTAGCTCTTTATTGTATAAATCCTTATACTTTTTTATATGAGTTGAATAAACACTTGCTTCCTCAGTCCATCCTTTTTGTGACGCGAGAGTTCTCGCTTGCGTGTAAATTTCCAATATCTCCGGATATTTTGATTGGATGTCCAAATTACCTCTTTTTATCGCCTTTTTAAAAGCTATATCATACTCACGCGCCATTCTCTCTGCTGATTTTATTAAATTCTCAATCAATTTTCGTGATTCCTGTTCCTCTAGTTCTTTAGAACGCACATCTTCAACTATCGGTAAAATAATTCTTTCTTCTTTTTTAGTGAATTTAAGAGATTCTTCGTAGGATTTTTGTTTTTTAGCTTTTTTTGCTTCAACTTCTCTAAGTTTCCCATCTTGGAGAAGTTTATTCGTATAGAATTTTATTTGTCGATCATATATAATGACTTGATCATTCCATCCCCTTTGACTAACCATGTCTTTAATTGATTCATAAATTGAAATAACTTCAGAATAAATCGATTGTGGCAAAACTGAACCTTCTTTTATTGCTTTTTTCATCTCAAGTTCATATTCTCTTACTAACTTCTCCGCATGATCCACATTATTACTGATTTCTAATCGAAAATCGTCTTCTTCTTGCCTTTTTTCAGAAAGTTCTTTTAATCGGAGTTCTCTTTCTTGAATTTGCATTTGCTCGATATTCTTCGATTGTTCTATCAATCTTTCTTCTTCTCTTTGGGTGATCTGTTCCATTCTTTTTCGTTCTAATCGAGCTTGATCTGCGGTTTCCTCAACAATTACCTTTTGTTTATTGATATCTTCTATTATTTCTTTTATATTTTTAGCTTCATTTACCCAATTAATTTCTTCAAATAAATTAATACTTTCTTGATATAATTCTAGTGCTTCATCAAAAAGATATCCTTTCCTGAGCTCAGAAGCTCTTCCTACTAACTCTAGTGCTCTTGAAGAAATTTGTGATTCATCTAATTTTGTCTCTTCAAAAATAGTTAGTTTCTCTCCTATTAGATCTTCACTTGAAGGTTCAGAACTTTTTATTTGATGCAGGTAATCAGCCTTTTTATTATAACATTCTTCAATCATCCCATTTAATTTTTCCAAACCTTGAAAATCATTCATTTCTTGATATAAATGAGTGAGTTCATCATAAATATCAAGAGTTTTATCAAATTGATGATCTTTAATTAATTTTTCTGCTTCTCTAAGTAAAAATTCGATTCTTTTCCTGTTTTCTTCACCAATTTCTGTTTCCTGAGAGATATCTTCTTTCACCACCTCAATTTCTAATTCTTTCTCTCTAAAGTGTTTCTCTTTCATAAGTTGAATTTCGGTGATTTTTGCATGTAAAGCATCTACCTCTAACTTATGGTCAACTTGTTCATAAAGTCCCATCGCTTGCTTTATTATTTCTATTGCATCATCAAAATAGTAGGTTTCTAATAATGATAGCGCATGTTTAACTAATTCATAAGCTTCAGCCATAATTTCTTCTTGCATATCATTCATATCTGAGAAAAAAGCTACTTTTGTGGGATCAAACCCTTCACCCTCATTATCATCTTTTTTTTTCTCATTTTCATTTTGTTCATCCATATCTCTCACTTAAATCATGATCAGTAAAAATTGAATAAAATACTTGATAATTTTTTTTAAACCATATAACTCTAAAATTATATTATTATTGATAAGATAGCTATTAATTTTTGGAAAAATCTTAATATCAATTAAATATCAAAGCTTCTCATGTTTTTGACTAAGAAATCATCGCACACTTTTCCACCTTGACTTGTTAGACTCCATCCATTTCCTTCCTCCTTTACCAAACCAATTTTTTCTACAGCAAATAAGATCTCTCTCACTTCTTCTTCGGTTTTTGTAACTCCCAGATCAACTTTTAAGCAAAATGCTATCTCATCAACTGGAACCGAATTTCCCAATTCATCTTCCATCACTCCTAAAGCAGCAATAACTTGCTCTTGAATGCCCATTGTTTCATCGAATTGAGAAGATACTTCATCAAGGAGCCAAGGATTCTTATCTAACATGTTTTTTATTTCCCTTTCATTCCCACTTTTAAAAACAATTTCAAATTCTTCGCGTATCTTCTTTTTCTTTGCCAAGTAAATCACTCAAGTAAAATTCTTATGCTAGGTAATTATCTTTTATATTAAAGCAATTTCTTTTAAAAACTAAAGGAAATTAATATTTTTAATTTTAAGCAAATTATCTATAAAAAAATTATGTCAAGAATATCTAACAATACAAATAATGAGGTACCAATAGGTTCAAGACGCTATCATTACAATCCATTAAAAAAAAAGCCCCGAGTTAGAAAATACTTATTATATGGCATTATTTTGATTGCCGTAATAGCAGTACTAGCAATTTTTTGGCTCTGGCCTTCTTGGTATGCTGATATCAACTTACAAGCACAATTGTATTCAAATAAAGCAAACGCAGATTTTATAAATGTGTACTTTTTGAATTTTTGGGCAACTAACTTCTTTTTTAACAAGACTGCACTGATTGGAGCGCTAATAGGAAGCATTATAATGAGCATCCCTCCTGATAGAACATTCTTAACTGCTCTTGGAACCCGTTTAGGTTTTGGTAAACCATCTTATGTTAAGAGTCTGCTCTTTTGGTGGACTGCTGGTTTTGTGCTTTTCTACTTTTTGGGTTTTCTATTAGACTTTAATACAACCTCTTTTTCATGGGTTGCTTATTTAATCGAAAATGGAAATTTGAACATAACACCTACAATTATTATTGATGCATTTAACGTGCTATTTACTCCAGTAAGTAAAGATTATATCACGATATATCTTTATAGTAATATAATCTTGCCTATTATATATTTCACGTTTGCAGTGGTAATTTTCAGACTTATACTAAATATTGTGAAAAATGTATATTTAAGGAGAAATGATTATTATGCACTTGGTAATATTTTCATAACTATAGGTCTCGTATTTGGATTATGGTTCTTTACTACTCCAACACAATCTTTGGATGGTGTAAATTTAATTCAAATATGGTCTTTAGTTATTGGGTTTATTAGTTTTCCAATATTTGGATTATTAATTTACATTTATGGAAGATCTAATTATTCTCGTGATTCAACAAATTATATTCTAACAATTCCAAAAATTAAAAGAATTGGTTATGTCGGTTTACTTTTGATGATCCTTTTAGTTGTACCCTTATTCATAAGCATCGGACCTTCAATAACCATGAATGATACTAGTGTTTGGCTCCAACAACAATGGGTTAAGAAATATCAAAGAGAAGTGGATTGGACAAAAGATTGTGCTGGATTAGACATGTTTGCGGAAAGAAGCATGGAAAATTTCAGTAGTTCTACAACAACTTCTGATCAAAAAATGGTGTCTTTAGTAAGACAATACGATCAAACATTTACTGTTCGTTATCTCGCGGCATCAATAGGATCCACGTATGAAGGATTAGCTGATGCTGATATCGTATACATTAACGGCAAAGAATATTGGGTTGCTCCAAAAACAATTCGATTTAGTGAAATTACTGGAGATCCAGTTCAAAGAAGCACAGAACTTTTGGATCATGTAGAGGGATTTTTAGCCATGGATACATTTTCTGGTGAATTAATTAATACTACTCAAAAATTTAACATTACTCAAGATTATCCCATGTTTTTTGGAGAAAGTGAAAGTGAAATGTACTTACAAGAAACTACTGGAATTAGCTCTCAAGAAGGAATAATAGGAGCTTTTGATTCGGATGTTTTATTGGGAACTCAATGGGCCGGAAATACGACTAATTACCACTTCAAGTATTCATCACAACCAGATGGAACATTAACAGGATTAGAAGGTTTTTGGAAAAAAATAAATTTAGGGCTCATCGCATATTCAACCAGTCCAGAAAACAATTACTTAATCAATCGAAACGTGAAAACAAGAGTTAGAGATATCCTACTTCCACAATTATCCATTGATAATGATGCGTATTTAGTCTTTGATATCACTAGGGGAAAATTATATTATGCCGTTTCAATATATACCAGCATGTATATTGGTTCCTATGCAACGACCCCAGTTTTAAGATTTCTTGGTGTTTGCCTAGTTGATGTTGTTGATGGGGGCATGACTTTCTATGAAAGTCCTTCATTAGACAAACTTAATGATCCAACTGCACCATTATGGAGCATTTACGTGTCGAATTCAATATATGAATGGAAATCAATGCCTACTTGGTTAAAAAGTCAACTACGATATCCAGAGGCGTTATTCAGACAACAACTTAACGCTGATTACACATATCATGTAGATAACCCAACAATATGGAAGGGTCAGGTAGATTTTTATAAAAGTCCAGGTGAGGGAGATCTATACTATATTGAATCTGATCTAGGTAAAGGAATTGAATATGTTGGTTTAGATCTCGTTGAATATAAAGGAAGTACAGCAAATATACTTGCAGGAATGTATGTCGTGAGACATGGTGATAATTTTGGACAAGCTATCTTTTATTATACGAGAAATTCAGCTACTAGCTATTTAGGACCACAATCAGCAAATTCAACTTATATATCAGAAGCTACGCAACAGATCTCTTTAATAGCGGGAGCACGAAATGGAAATATCTTACTCTATCCTCTTGCAGGGTCAGTATATTATTACATCCCAACTTATAGTACTTCTGGGGCTTTACAACAATTAAAACTAGCGGGATTTGTTGAAGCGCAGACTAGAAACGTTGGATACGGAAAAAACGCTCCAGAAGCATATTTGGACCTGAATATCACTGGAGTAATAGGACCTTCTAATCTCACATTAACATACAATTTTGATATTGAAACTACGATTAACTATCCCAACAATCCTGCTCAATTCACAATTTCCCTGCAAAACACGGATACTAATTATTCCGCTCCGGGTTTGGATGTTATGGTTAACTTATCGATTTATACTTCAACTACAAATGATGTTAACTATAGCTTATATGTTCCTCAGGACTTATACCCACTCGAGAATTCAACATATACATTCTTAAGCGGTACCGATTCATTCACTGGTGTGAATTTTACAATCCTGAATAGAATTATTTACTTTGGGGAAGGAATGCAATTTTCTGGGTACTTAGCTCCATCGATAGGAAATATCATCATATACGCAAAATGGACCTTAGTTGTAGGTGGGGAGATTATATATCAATCTCCTGTAAGCATAATATTAGTTTTACAATAATTTTATTTTTATATTTATTTTTAAATCCTTAATTTATTATTTCATTTGCGTGAAATTTCTAGTCTTCTGATTTGATATATGCAAGTCGAGTCATTTCTTTAGCAAATTCATAATCAATGGATTCTTTCAGAGTATTTAGGGATAAAAAATTTGACTACTTAAAAGTCGACTATTCTTTATAATTATCAGTGAGATCTTCTCAAGGAAATCTTAATCAAGTTATCAAAATCACAAAAATGATTGTAAGAATGTTAAAAAGGATTTTTTCTAATTCTATTATCAAGGATATATGATGAAAATTCTAAGATCACCAATTTTTAGCTTATAATCATTAAATTAAAATTGTCTTGATTATATTATCACATAATTAAAATTAAATACTATTAATAAAGGTGTAATTATAGAATGTTTGGAGGCGGAGGTCGAACTTACGATCGGGCATTGACCGTGTTCTCACCTGAAGGACGATTATTTCAAGTTGAATATGCTTTAGAGGCAGTAAGGCGTGGGACACTAGCCGTTGCGGTAAAAACACATGATTGCGTGTGTTTAGCAGCTCAAATTAAGATTCCCTCAATACTAATGAAAGCTGATTCAATCGATAAAATTTTCCAAGTCGATGAACATATTGGAGTCGCAATTTCTGGCTTACATGCGGATTCACGTGCGTTAATTAATTATGCGCGAGTTCAAGCCCAATCTTTTCGCTTAACTTATGATGAACCCGTCCGATTGAATATGTTGGTCAAAACTATCGCAGATATCAACCAGCAATACACCCAATACGGAGGAATCAGACCATTCGGGTGTGCTCTGTTTTTTATTGCAATAGATGGTGCCGGTACACAAATTTACACGACATCTCCAAGTGGAATTTATCGGTCATATAGAGCATATGCTTTAGGCAGTGGAGAAGCAACAGCAAGAGAATACCTTACTGAAAATTATAAGGAAGACATGTCTTTCGATGATGCGATTCAATTGACATTAAATGCACTGGTACAATCGATTGACGAAGAGCCAACGAAAGAAAATATTAGACTCTCGTACATTAAAGCAGAAGATAACAAATTTCACGAGGCTTCGAAAGACGAAATAGAGAAATTCTTGAGTCTGATAAAGAAAGAACCGAAAGAACCGAAAGATTAATAAAAATTTTTTACCCTATTTTTAATATTATTTAGCCAATTCAATTGTTAATTTCTTCAAGAAAACGGAACATTTTTTTACATGTCTATTAACTCAAGCATATCAGGGATAATGTATTATGCTTTAAATTTTTCCCGCGGCTCGTAAGATTTCTAGTGTTAAATCCTTAAAAACTATCTCCACTGAATCCCCTTCTTTTGCGCTTGTTTCGTAATATTTTAACGCATTAAATTCATTTCGAAGAGCCTCTCCATCTTGAGTAGAAACTTCGCGCTTACCTTGCCGAGCAAGGTCTAATTTATTACCAACAATAAGAGAAGGCTTTTGACCAATGACTTTTTCTACTTCAACCCTCCATTCTTGTAAATCAGCAAAGGAAGATCGTCGTGATAAATCAAATACATAAATAATGCCCGTGGATCCACGGTAAAAGGGTGGTCTTACAAAACTGAAATGTTTCTGTCCAGCAAGATCCCATAACTGCAATTTAATTTGAAGTTGAGGGTGATCTTCTAATTCTACAGTTTTAGTGCTGAAATTTGAGCCAATAGTCATTAGATAATTTTCTCTAAACGAATCTTCACAGTATCTAAGAACCATCGATGTTTTTCCAACCCCACCGTTACCCACAACGCAAATTTTGTAAATATATGATTTTTTATGATCTAACATTACCAAATATACCTTCTATTCAAAATGATTTAATGCTTTGTGATTTGTTACTCTGATTTTTGAAGTGAGAAATAATTACCTCATAAACTATACTATATAATAGTTAAACATATTATAATATTATAATCAATAATAAAAATAACATATTATATATTTTTTCTATTTATTGAAGTAATTTTATTCATGACAAGAGATAATTACATGGAAGATCTAGAGAATAAAATTCAACAGATTGCCAAATTAATAATCAATTCAGAAAATATTATTGCGTTAACTGGTGCGGGTATGAGTACCGAGAGCGGAATAGCCGATTTTAGAAGCCCCGGTACTGGATTATGGGAAAAAGTAAATCCTGATGAATTTGCAAGCATTCATTCTTACGTATCGGATACCGGAAAAAACCTGAAGTTCATGTTAGAAATGGGTATGAATATATTCAAATCAAATCCCAATAAAGGGCATAAATCCTTAACAAAACTCCAGAAATTAGGCAAACTCAAGGGAGTACTCACACAAAACGTTGATGGATTACATAAACGCGCAAAAACTAAAAATGTTATTGAACTTCATGGAACTGCCCATGAAGCAATATGTATGCGATGTCACACTGTATATCCAATTACAAAAATGATCGATCAAGTTCTTAGGAGTAATAAAAGTCCTTCTTGTGAACTATGTCAAGGATTATTAAAACCAAATGCAATATTTTTTGGGGAACCCCTCCAATCAGAAACCTTGGAGCAAGCGGATAAGATGATTTCTAATTGTGACTTATTGATCGTGCTTGGTAGTTCTTTATTAGTTTATCCTGTAGCATTTTATCCCCGTAAAGTGTTATCTTGTGGTGCTAAATTGGTGATAATCAACATTCAAGAAACTGATATGGATGATCATGCAGAAATAGTGATTCATGAGAAAATCGGTGACGTAATGCCTAAAATCGTTGAAATTGTCGCTGAAAATTTGGAGTGAGTATATTAACAAGAGATCTGACTCTTCTTCCTTTAAAAAAATAGAGGTAAGAAATCTTTATTAATATGGAAAAACTATACACTTTTGTAAATTTAGTTACAATTTGAAATCTAATGTAATTTAATCAAAATTAAAACAAAATGGTATAATGTAATGACTGAAATTCAAAAATTAACTAAAATTTCAATTCTTTTGGACGTTATTGCAAGTTTTGTTTTTGTGTTTCTGTATTTGGTGATTCCCGATATTTATATATACGGTTTAGTTCAGTGGCCTTTTAATGATCCTGTTTACTTTAGAATATTTGGAGGAACTCTTTTAGTTCTTGGAGTGGCTTCCCTCATAGCATATTTTAAAAAGGAATGGGAAGAAATCAAATTATTTTTCGAGTTAGCATTGATGTGGTTATTAATGATACTAATAATAAATTCATTCGAATTAGCACTTTTAAGTTTACCCGCCATGGCTTTTACAAACACACTGCTCACTACTATTCTCGTAGCAATATATTTCGTTCTGGGCATTTATTGCTGGATGAAACAAAAGGGCTAATTTTATGAATTTTTAAATTTTTTTTTTATACTCTTTCTAGCAAGTAGATATCTTTATCCAATAAAATAAAAAAAAGAAAGGATTTTATATAAATTATTATTTTGAAGCTCTAAGAGCTTTTTTGTCTACTTTTCCAACTGAAGTTAGCGGAAGTTCTTCCGTGAATTCTAAAATTTTCGGCACTTCATATGGTGCACAATTATCTTTCGCGTATTGAAGAATATCTTCCTTTAATGCATCTTTATTTCCATCAAACGAAAAATTCGGGTCGATTTGAATATATGCCTTTACAATTTCAGAACCGGGCCGATCAGGATTTGGAATACCGATTGTAGCAACAGCTCCAATAGCAGGATGCTGGGTAAGAGTATCCTCTACTTTCACAGAAAATACTTTGTATCCGCCGACGATTATCATATCTTTCGTTCTATCAACTATACGGACATATCCCTCTTCATCCATTATGCCCATATCTCCAGTGTGCATGTAACCATCCGAATCAATGGCTTTTTTCGTTTCTTCTGGTTTATTATAATAACCCGTGGTTACCATTGGACCTTTAACGCAGATTTCTCCTGGTTGACCTAAAGGTACATCTTTACCACTATCTGGATCGACTAATTTCAAGTTCACATTAGGCAAGGGCAATCCGACTGAACCCAATTTTTTTTTCCCTTTTGATGGATTTGCACAAGATAAAGGTGAAGTCTCCGTCATTCCATAGGCTTCTAAAAGCTTACCTTCTCCTACAATACTTTCTAAGATTTCCTGTGATTCTTTAGGGAACGGCGCTGCTGCGGAAACCACATAATCAAGCATATCTTTATCGACTTTAGCAAATTTAGGATCTTTTAAAAGCATCTGATATAAAGTAGGTACATTTGCTAAGATGTTAGGTCTATATTTCAACATTTCCTTAATAATATGACCCGTATCACGTGGATTTGGTATTAATACTTGCGTGTACCCCAACATGAGAACGTTAGCACATGTAAATAATCCTGCTATGTGAAAGAATGGAAATCCAGATAATCCGGTCCCACTCCCAAATTCCCAACTTAGCCAATGTTGAAATATTTTTACATCACTGACAAAGTTTCGATGTGTTAAGATTGCTCCTTTAGGGGGACCCGTGGTTCCTCCAGTATATTGAATAAAGGCAATATCATCAGCATTAAATTTAATATCTGGTAAAGTATCAGCATATTTCCCTTTCACATCTTTATGATATTCAAGAACTGTCTTCCCTTCAAGGGGAGTAACCTTTCCTTTAGGAATCTTTTTTAGTAATTTACCCATAATACCTAAAAATTTTGGCATGAATCCTGCTACGCTTGTTGTTATGACAAGCTTTAGTGATGGTAGTTTTGAAGCTATCTTGGTAATGTGTCCTGCAAAAACTGCATCAAGCGTGAGTAAGGCAACTTGCTTGCCACCAGATCCGAGATCATTCAACTGATATTGAATTTGTACAGCCGATAAGAGAGGAGAAACGCCAGAAACTATCATTCCAATTTTTAAAGCTCCAAGGACTGCAATTACATATTCAGGGATGTTAGCAGTATTAACACCGATAACATCTCCCTTTTTGAATCTATGTTCTATCAGCATGTTTGCAAATTCATTTGAAAGTTTATCTAAATTCGCATAATTAATTTCAGTCCCATAATATGCCATCGCGACTTTATCGGGTAATTTCTCAAAGGTGCTTCTTATCAATTCGGGATAGGAGATCTCAAATTCTTTTGAATCGAGATCATCAATACCCTTATCATAGGATTTTTCTTTCCAAAATCTACTACTATACGACATTTTATTCACTGATTTCATGTTATATTATATACGATTTTAAAAATCGTGTTATACTATATTTTATTTCTTTCTAATAAAAAGTTTGATTTTGGCTGAAATTTATTAATAAATTTATAAAAATAGAAATTAATATTTCCGAAATTCCAAATTTAAGATTTATAAACAATATTTTTTTTGATAATTATATTAATTAACTCTTTTAATATTATATCTGATGTTTTCCCAAAATTTAATATTTAGGTTACTAATTTCCACAATCTCTGTTGTAATTGCTTTTGTGGGAATTATCATTTTATTAGCATTGAGATCGATTGTAATTTTAGTTTTATTCATTTCATTTTGGATAATAACAAATTTTTCTGGTGGAATTATTTGTTCACAATGTCCTTTTCAAAATAAAGTGTGTCCTGGAGTTTTACAACTATATTTTATGCCCTTTTTATCAAAAATTGTATTTAAAAAAAATGAATATAGCAAAAAAACGATAGCAATAAGTGCAATTTTAGTAGGGATATTTGGCTTATTATATTATTGTTTAGGATTTATTTCTCTAATAATTTTATATTGGAATGATACTCTTTTGATTATTGTTCTAATTTTACTTGGTTTATTTTTTACTCATTTCCTCTTGTCTTTTTTATCATTATGTCCTAATTGTACTAATAAGGAAAAATGTCCCATGGCAAGAGTAAGTAAAACTTTGGGACAAAAATAAGGGGAAAATAGATTTCAATAAAATAATTTAACTTTAAAATCAAATAAAATAAAAAAAATAAAAATTTATTTTCTTAAAGCCTTCTTGTCTACTTTTCCAATAACTGTGAGCGGGATATCTTCCATAATGTGTATTTTCTTCGGAACTTCATAGGCTGCACAATTTTCCTTGGCAAAATTAATGATATCTTCTTTCAATGCTTCTTCATTGCCATCATATACAAATTCGGGATCTAATTGAATGTAAGCATTTACGATTTCAGAACCTGGACGATCTGGATTCGGCTCACCAACCAATGCGATCATGCCAACTGCTGGATGTTGGGATAGAGAATCCTCAACCTTCGCGCTGAAGACCTTGAATCCCCCTACAATAATCATATCTTTTGTTCGATCAACAATCTGGACATAACCTTCTTCATCCATTAATCCCACATCACCGGTATGCATGTACCCATTTTTATCTACTGCTTTCGCTGTTTCTTCAGGCTTATTGTAATATCCTTGCATAACTAATGGTCCAGCAACGCAGATTTCACCAGGTTCTCCCAATGGTACTTCTTCACCCGTGTCCGAATCAACTATTTTCAATTTGACATTTTGAATTGGTAATCCAACTTTTCCCAGTATTTTCTTGCCAATCGAAGGGTTCATTGTTGCAACAGGCGATAATTCTGTCATTCCATAGAGTTCGAGTAATCTTCCTTTGCCGATTATCTCCTCAAGTTTTTCTTGAGACTCTTTTGGAAATGGAGAGGCTGCAGAAATACACATTCTTAATTTACTATGATCTAATCGTTTGAATTTCTTAAAATTAATTAAAATTTGATATAATGATGGAACATTTACGAGAACGGTAGGATTGTATGTTTTTATCTGATTACATATGTGTAATGCATCTCTAGGATTAGCTATAAGGATTTGTCCCCATCCTAAGGCAACGGCACTTTCAGCTACCGTTAAACCTGCGATATGAAACATTGGGAAACCTGAGAGAAGCATTCCGTCTCCTTCTTTCCATTGAAGCCATGCTCGGATACATTTTATGTTTGATACGCAGTTCCTATGGGTAAGCATCGCACCCTTAGGTGGTCCTGTTGTTCCCCCGGTATATTGAATCCAACCAATATCATCTGGAGAAACATCCACTTTAGGTATTTCATCAGAAAATTTTTTCAAAACATCGTCTTGAAAATTGTATACTATTTTCCCCTCAAGAGGAGTGACTTCTCCAGAAGGAATATCTTGTACGGCTTTAATTTTTTCTTGTTGCTCTTTTGGAAATGAACCTATAACGCTTGTTACGACCACGATTTTAAGTTGAGGTAATGTAGGTGCTATCTTTTTCAATCGATGCTCGAAAATAGCATCAAGTGTTACCAATGCGACTTGCTTCCCTCCCTTTCCAAGATCGTCCAATTGATATTGCATTTGAATGTCAGACATTAAAGGACTTACTCCTGAAACAATGCACCCTGCTTTGAGCGTACCCACAACTGAATATACATACTCTGGAATATTGGCTAAATTAATTCCAACGGCATCCCCTTTCTTAAACCCATTTTTAATAAGCATGTTTGCAAATTGATTAGAATACTTATCTACTTGATTAAATGTGATTTCTAAACCTTGATACGAAAGGGCCATGAGATCTGGATATTTATCGAATACTTTTCTTAACATTTCAGGATACGTGGTTTCAAACTCCTTAGGATCAAGATCTTTTACATCTGGATCCCAATTTTTCATCCAGAACCGATTTTCATAAGGACTTGTCATTTTTAAATCATTTTCAATTTTTTTATTTGGATTAAATAATATGTTAAGTAATATAATTGATGGAATTAGTTATAAAGTTTTAATATGAAAATGGATATTGAATATTTTGATCTTATATCGAATCGAAATAAGAATAAATAATTGATAAAGAATACAAAAAAGAAATTTTATATCTTCTTAGATTTTGATAATTCGCTCTTTTACAAATAACTTTTAAATACTTATTCAAAACAATATAGATTATTTATACTGAAAAAAAGAAGGTAAAAAAAATGAATGATGAAATCCCTACTCCATGGTACAAATTCTGGCCTGAAAATGTACCCAAACATATTGATTATAAAGAAATCGCCTTAGGCGATATCCTTCGAAATGTTACTAAGCAATATCCTAATTCGCAAGCTATTTTTTTTGAAGGTATTCGACTAACTTATGAAGAATTGGATGGGTTAGTAGATCAATTTGCAACAGGATTCTCAAAATTAGGTATTAAAAAAGGAGACATTGTTGGAATCGATTTACCTAATGTCCCTCAATTTGTTATCGCATTTTATGCGTTGCAGCGCCTTGGAGCAACAGCCAACCCAATCATCCCTCTCCATCGTTTTGTTGAGATTGTGCATCAGATAAATGACTCAGAAAGCGTAGCGCTGATTATTCTTGACGTTTTATACGAAGAGCATCTGCATGACAAAGATTTGAGTAAAATGCCCACTTTAAAACATATCATTCTAACGGGAGTGGGAGAATATTTACCTAAAATTAAGGCAGTGCTGGGAAAAGCCATAGGAAAAGTTCCAAGGATGAAGAAGTGGCCCACTAAAGTAGGCAATGTAGACTTTTTCGGATTTCAAGACATCCTATCAAATGGAACCCCAATAGAACTACCCGAAATCAAGATTGATCCGAAAAAGGACGTTGCCACTTTGATTTATACAGGTGGAACTACCGGCATCCCGAAAGGTGTAATGTTGACTCACTTTAATATGTCAGCAAACGCAGAACAAGGACTCACGTGGATAGAAAATCAATTACCTGAAACCAAAGAATTACATGGTAAGGGAGGGATTGGTCTCGTAGTTCCTTTTGCTCACGTATTTGGCATTTCGACGGGCATGAGTCTTGGAATCTCGGTTGGGTACAAATTAATCCTATTCGCCCAACCTCCTGAGAAAAAATCGAAAATTTTGGAGCTTTTAATGAAAGAAGGAGCAACTTTTATCCCTGGAGTCCCTACTCTCTGGAATTTAATTAACCAAGATCCCGACTCTGTAAAATATAAAGGGGAATTAACCACTTTAAAAGCATGTGTCAGCGGAGGCGCTTCGCTACCAGAGGAAGTCAAGAGAAAATTTGAAGATATCACAGGAGCTCTTATTATCGAAGGATACGGGTTAAGTGAAACGAGTCCAAATCTATGCTGTGGTCCTTTCCATGATTATAAGGTCAACACGGTGGGTTTTCCCTTATCCGATACGTTAGTGAAAATCGTTGATATAAATGATGGTAAGACGCTCATCCCTCAATGCCCTGATGATGAAAGCACTGACAATCCCGAATATTTTGGAGAAATTTGCGCTCATGGACCTCAGATCACGCCGGGATATTTAGGAAAAGAAGAGGAGAGTAAATATGCTCTCAGAAAGGACGATCAAGGAAGAACATGGTTATATACCGCTGATATCGGCTGCATCGACAAGGACGGTTATGTCATGATAAAAGACCGAAAGCGCGACATGATAAAATATAAGGGTCATGGCGTTTTTCCCGCGGAAGTAGAAAATTTAATGTACCAAAATGATGCCATTAGAGAAGTTGGCGTGATTGGGGTGCCCCATCCCGAAGGTACCGGCGAAACCATTAAAGCTTACGTATCCATAAAGGAAGACTATCAAGGCAAGATCACCAAAGAGGATTTAATGGAATGGTGTAAATCAAATATTAGCCCTTATAAATATCCCCGAATCATCGAAATAATTGAAGAACTTCCGAAAACCCTAATCGGTAAAATTTTACGTAGAGAATTGAGACAAATGGAAGATTAGTAATTCTAACTTATTTTAATTTTTTTTATACTCCATTAAATCAATAGTATTGATTCTCATTAACAATTTATCTATAAGGAAATAATTAAAAAAAAATTTAAAGATGAAATTCCGTACCTACCATCCCTAATGTATGAGAAGGATGATAAGCCATTAGTTGATTAAAATTAAAACCAGTACAATGCATTCCACATATGATTTCTGGGTTTAGATCTTCGAAATATTTTACTTTTTCTTGGACTTTTTCAATTGGATTCCATTCTTCATGAAATCCTCCAATCACGGCATAAATTTTATCTATACCTGTTAATTTTTGACCATGTTTGATAGTATTTGCAATTCCACAGTGACCGCAACCTGTCAAAACAACTAATCCTTTATCCTTGATATTGAAGTAAATTGAAGTTTCATCCCTAAAAGTATGGTTTTCAAATTCTTTTCTGTTTTTCATTATATACATGCCTTTTGTTAATTCATCCTTATCAAATAATTCAATTTCCCCACTTGTTGTTATCCCCTTATATAATTGAACGGGATTTTTTGTTTCAATTACTTCAATGGAATGTTCACTTGCTAGATTTTGGACTAAACTTTTACTAAATAAGGGCAATTTTCCACTTAATTTCATTTTTCCTTCTTTTTCAAGTCGTTTAACTGTTGTGGTTAAATCTTCTACTGGTAAATCATCTCCAGAGTCAGTTATTGCCGCAAAAAATTGTTGGTAACAGTCTGGGTTTAAATAAAACTGCGTTCCCTTACTAAGTGCAGGTATTACACTGGGCAAACCCCCAAAATGATCAAAATGTCCATGACTTAATATTAATTTCTCTACACCCTTTAGATCGATACCAAATTGTTTACAATTTTCTATGATTGCCTGAGTTAATCCTCCCGTATCTAACAAAAAAAGATGACTTGCATCATCTTCTTGCACTTGTATACTCATTGCAAATCCATGTTCTGCAAGTGCTCTATTTACACTTTTTCCGGGTTGAATAACCTTCCCATTAAATCGATCTTCCGTTAATTTTGTAATACTCACATCATTACTAGTTAATACTTTTAATGTTATTTTCCCACTTTCAATTGGTTCCAGCATTATATTCTCTTTTTTAAAATTGTTATTCAATTTTATTGGATAATTATTCATATTATGTGTCCTATTTAAATCTAATATTCAATGAAAAATTTGGTGCTGATCAAATGCATTCAGAATAACTAAATTCTATTATTGTCGGCATTCTAATGAATGGTATGATTACTGAAAACACTTTTACTTCCATTCTCCTCCCTCTGACTCCAAGCAATCTTCTTTCTTTTAAAAGAACAATGCTTAAATCAAATTAAATGATCTCCAGATATATTTCATTTATAAACACAAAGTTCAGAAAATTGTCGGAGTAACCAACTTTTATTTTGTAAAAAAGTTCGATCATATGATGCCGTTCGATTCAGGGTTTAAAATACACAAAAAAAACGAGGTGCTTCCATTGATTTCTAGTGGAGATCCAATTTTAGATGAATTATTAGGGGGAAAAGGGTTTCACAAAGATTTAGTATATCTGTTATACGGCGATAAAAAAAAGACTACTAATATCCTATTAACAACTGCCGTAATCTCGCAAAAATCTCGAGAACATGGAGGTTTAGGAGAAGGAGTAAAGGTTGCATTTATTGATGCGAATAATCGCTTTAATCCATATGACGTGAGCAAATTTGCAGTTTCCCAAAACTTATCACCAAGAATCGTGTTAGAAAACATTCTGATCGCTCGAGCTTTTACTTGGGATCAGACCATTGAAATATTAGAAAATAAACTTTCTAAACTTGAGCACGTGAAAGTTGTCATCGTATCTGGCATTACTACACTCTTTCCTAGTTATGAAAAGAAAAATTATGAGGAGTTATTAAGGGCAATAAATGGCATTAAAAGCATTCTTTCAAATACTAAACCATTAATCGTCATCACTGCGCCTCTTAATGAATTCAGCTCGTTTAGACCCAAAGGGGGTAAAATTCTCTCTCATTTTGGAAACGTCTTAGTTTCGATAATTGATGATGAGCACTTTGTTGAATACACTCTCGTACAACATCCTTATTTGGGTGAAAAACGCTTATTGAAATGGAAACCTCGAGAACCCAAGAAAAGGAACAGCATGAAAAATATGACCTTGGATTGCTGGTTCTAAATTTTACTCTTCTTTAATATCTTTCTTTTTATAGAAATCCGGATTCTTTTCTTGTAAAGTAAGAGGATCTCCACCGTATTGTATCTTCTTTCCTTTATAATACAGGTCTGATTTTTCTTCGCAGATCTGGTTCCATTTAGCAAGTCCCAATTTCTTGATCATCAGAGAATTATACACTTTTGAATTATGAGGAGTAAATATCTCAAAATTAACGATTGGTTGAAGCATTTCACATGGAAATTCATCACATTCATGGCAAAAATTATAACCCTTTCGAGATATGCATTCATAAGTTTTACAAACAGGAAATTTTGAAATCTGACCTTTTTTTTGCCGGCATCCAGGACAATTAAAAGCTTTTACTCCAGGACATCTTTTACAATAAATTCCACAAGGAGCGTGGTCATTTAAGTACATGCTCATAAAGCAATACCTATTACTCATTTTTTGATATATTTAATGCTAATTAGTAAATTTAGTGTTAATTTTAATTTAATTATTATACAAAAAGTTTCGCAGCATTATCATGAAGCCATTTTCTTTTTACTTCTTCCTTTAACGGCAATCTCATTATACCATCAGCCAATTGAGCAATAGACAATCCCATAAATAACCACGTAGAACCGAATAAAACTTTATCCTGCAATATAGAGTTTCCAAAATGAATGAGTGGTTCCCAACCCGTTCCTTTCATTCCCAAATATTTAGGAAGATGAGATGCAATATCCATGTAAATGTTGGGATTACGTAATGCAACTGCAACCATTTCATTAACCCAAGGCCAACCACCGTGCCCTGCAATCATTTTTAATTCAGGAAAATCTTGAGCAACTAAATCTAGATAAACTGGTCTTTCATATTCCATTGAATTTGTTGAATAATTAACTGAAAGGTGAAACCAAATTGGGATATCAAGTTCAACACATGTTGAATAAATCGGATACATCTTTGCGTGAGTTGGGGGAATTTTAAACATGAATGGTCGTACAGCAACTCCCCGCATCCCTAATTCATAAGACCTTCTAATTTCTCTTACAGCCTCCATTCCCTTTAAGGGATCAATTCCAGCAATTCCTATAAATTTATCGGGGTATTTGTGTACTATATCAGCATAATAATCATTTGGAAGACCTGAAATACCACTTGGAGTTTCTTCATCAAGATTAAAAATAACTGCTTTCTCAACTCCCATATTATCAAGCTTCTGAACAAAATCTTCAACTGAAGTTGTTAGTTTCCTTATTTTAGGCAGAAATGGTTTAATAGCTTCTTTTAATTCTGCTGTACTTAATGTCGCTTTCATATTATAGAGTTCTTCTGCTGTCATACCTAACAATGGAGCAACTCTAGGACCAAAAATATCTTTTAAATATCGAGACATTTGAGGCGGTAAAGAAACTAATTGATCGATATATACTTCTTCAGTTGGTAAATAACTAAGAGAATCAATTATCTTATATTCCATTTTTCTCATTTATCTTGAATATAACTTTATTAAGATCGAAGATCTATATATCTCTTTTATTTGTAGGTTAATGATAAAAATTAGAAAATTTTCAATGCGTGTTCTTTTTAATTGATTGAGAGACTATCCTTCTGGGTTATATATTTGAATTGAAGAGATGAATTTGTATCATGTGTGGTAGAACCGTTCCAAGTTTTCGTCCTGCACTGGAACATGAAATAGAAAGCTGGAAAGATTTCAAGAGAGCACTTCGTCCTGATGAGCAGAAGATCTTTGATAGGCTAATGAATTATGCTCGTATTCATTCTGATGCGGGTAGCATGGGATCACGTGTCATGCTTTCTGAAGTATTGTTTATCTCGTTTGCAGTCGAACAAGAAAAAAAAACCGAAAAATTGGAAAAAAGAATTGAAGAACTCGAGAAAAGATTAAATGGGAAAGACTGAAAAGTGGAAGAGATAGAGAATTTTGATGGCTGGTTGCTGGATGTTTCGACGCATGCAAATGGCGTTATTTTTTGGGTTAAAACGATAAACGATGAAAAAATAGTCAAGATTTATTCTGAATTTCATCCTGAATTTTTTGCAGTTCCCAAAAAAAGTTCTGGTTATACTTTAGATCAATTAAAAGGCATTTTAATGCAAAATACGAACGTAAAAAAGGTAAGGTCTTGCGAAAAATATGTAAAACTTGAGGATTATGTGAAAACAAATGTTTTGGGGGTATCTGTTGCAAAACCGTCGGTATTTAAAGCAACAATTGAAGAAATTAATAAATTAGATATATTTACATTGTACAACACTGATCTTCCCATATCCCAGATGTATTACTACGTGAATGATTTATTTCCAATATCTCGTTGCCAATTTAAAGTAAAGATTAAAAAAGAAAAAGCAAAACAAAGAATACATCTCGTCTCTTTTGTACTTAATGATGATAATGAAAAACTCTTTTACGAATTGCCTCCTCTTAAAGCAATATGGCTGGATGTAAAGGTACAACAGCGAGGTATGAGATCATATTATAATGATCCTCTTGCTTATGCAGAAATTAGCATTGTAGAAAACGACGAAGATAACGTCCCTCGAGCTGATGGATATAAACAGCAAACCATTCGAATTGAT
>Ga0307445_10000194_pt1 | contig 30080 bp, 22 predicted proteins | sample SalMarSW160330MG_FD_202147 | JGI IMG/M metagenome (GOLD analysis project Ga0307445, IMG submission 202147) | Salt marsh sediment microbial communities from the Plum Island Ecosystem LTER, Massachusetts, United States - SW1603-30 | ecosystem: Environmental > Aquatic > Marine > Intertidal zone >... | reverse complement strand
ATCTTGCTATCGGGAAAGAAGCAGGTTATTTTGCAGAGGAATTATTAAAGGGGAAAGGGAAAGTATTGGAAATTTCGGGACTAAAAGGTTCTACTCCAGCCAAAGAAAGGTCTGCAGGATTCCATGAAATAGTTGACAAATTACCAGATATCAGTACAGTAAAAGTCATTGAGGGTGCCTGGCTGGAGAGTAAAACCTTGAAATTGACAGATAGTTTATTCAGGGTATTCGATGATTTTAACCTCATATTTGCTCATAATGATTTCATGGCAAATGCAGCCTCAAAATCTGCCAGAAAATATAATCTCAAACCATATATTATAGGTGTTGATGGGATGAATACTCCTACCGGCGGTGTTAGTATGGTGATTAACGCATTTATTGATGGTACTGTTTTTTATCCTTCAGGAGGTGATAAAGCGATCCAACTTGCGATTCAGATACTCACTGGAAAACCTTATGAGAAAAACATTGATCTGAGTACTTACAGAATTGATAATACAAATGCCCGTACTTTATGGCTTCAAGGCCAGGAGTTAAATGTTCAGCAAGACAAAATCGATAAACAAAGTGACCAATTAAATATAATGTCTCAGATACTTCAAAAAAGAAGGATATTATTGCTTCTGACTTATTCTACAATAATCCTGTTGATCCTCACTGTAAGTATTATACTTATGTCGTGGAAACATAAGAATAAGATGAATAAAATCCTTGACGAGAAGAATAAAACAATAATCAAACAAAATCAAATTATTACAAAACAGCGTGACGATTCTCTCGACCTGCTTATAGTTGCAGAAGAGGCCAGAGAGAATAAACTACGACTTTTTACAGATTTATCACATGAGCTTAGAACTGTTGTCACTCTGATTATAAATCCTATCCAGGATATCCTTAATCTGGTTCATGATGAATCTGTCAGAAATAAAATTCTGGTTTTGCAAAGGAGTACAGAACGGTTAGCTCGTCTCACTGACGGAATTCTAAAGTTCCGAAGTATAGAAAATAATAAATATCATGTGACTTTTTTCAGTGGTAACATAGCACAGTTCATAACTAATATCATTGAAACTTTTAATGAGCAGGCAGACAAGAAAGATATTAAACTTATTTCGGAAATCGAGAACGAAATATATGCCGAATTTGATATAGGTGTGATTGAAAAAGTCATGTATAATCTTCTCTCAAATGCGATAAAGTTCAGTAACAGATCAGGTGTTGTTACGGTTTCTCTGAAATCTGAAAATTCAAAGATTGTGATTAAGATACAAGACTGCGGAAAAGGCATTCCAAAAAATGAATTACCTTTCATATTTAATCGATTTTATAAAATCAACAACCAAAATTATGCCTCCGAAAATGAAAGTATTGGAATTGGTTTGGCATTGAGTAAAGAACTAATTCAATTGCATGGAGGCCAGATTGCTGTGGAAAGTATTGAGAACAAAGGAACAAGTTTTACTATCTCTATACCACAGTTTCATAACAAACCTGATTCTAAAATTAATAATAAGACCAATCAAGAAATGGACCTAAGTATTGATTTTTCCGGCCGGACTAACAAAAGCAAAACAATACTTGTTGTGGAGGATAATTTGGATTTATTACAGGTGATGACCGATATTCTTAGCAAATATTATAATATCATTTCAGCAAATAATGGCAAAGAAGCGCTTGCTATTGCCATCAGGAAGTTACCAGATCTTATATTAAGTGATATCTTGATGCCGGTAATGGATGGGATGAAGATGTGCATTGAGATCAAAGAAAATCCATTAACATGTCATATGCCGGTTATTCTGTTAACTGCCATAGACTCGGAAGAGAATATGATAAAAGGTTTCGAGATTGGAGCTGATGCTTACATTACAAAACCGTTTAATGAATACCTTCTGTTATCAAATATTAAAAGCCTGATCGAAAGCAGGGAAAAGATGCAACAATTCTTTTGCCCTTCACCTTATTTCAGAGAATTGCTTCAAACAAAAGATATGGCTGAAGGGGATTTTATAAAAGATTGTCTCAATCATATCTATGAAAACCTTTTAAATGAAAATTATACACTGGAGAATCTATCTAAAAACATGAATATGTCACGATCTTCTCTTTACCGTAAGATAATTGAAATAACAAAACTCCGACCGGTTGATTTTATAAAAAAAGCCAAATTGAATTTTGCAGCAAAACTAATATTATCAAATGATACCTTGAATATAAACGAGATTTCATGGAAATCAGGTTTTTCCGATGCTAAATATTTCAGCAAGTGTTTTTATCATGAATTTGGAATACACCCCAGTCAGTTTTCTAAAGATTATCTGAAGAGTAAAGGAGGCATCTCAGTTTTTCCTGTATGCCCCCGTTGAATTATTAAAGATCCTTATCACTATGCCGGCATATCAGGCAGCTTGAAACCGTTCAGGTATTCATGCCTGACAAGGGTTGTCAGGAATTCTTTTGCATTTCTGGAACTCGGATCTTCCCGCGGACCGAATCCACCGGGAGCGGCTTGTGTCTGGCCGCGACCGGATGCTCCTCCTGCAGCTTTTGCAGCTGCAGCAGCCTGGGCCATCATTTTACCGATATCGAACATCTCTGACCAGGTTGATACCTTTTCAATATCTGAAATATTTGTGAACTGCATACTCTCACCATCCCATTCAAGTATCCTGTTGAGTTTCTGGAGACGGACTGCAAGAACACCCATAAGCACCATTTCGTTGAATGGACCTGCTTCTCCGAAGTGAGATGCGGTCTTGTCACGTAGGTCAGGTTCCTTACATGCTGCAACCCAGTCAAGATAATGATTGTTGTCAGGGATAATCCTTAATACTTCAGGTGAATTTGGTTTCCTGCCTGAGAGAAGGTACGGATCAGAGCCGTGGCTTCCCAGAATTAAAGTATCCTTTGAACCATACAGAGCGCAACCTTCACCCTGCCATGTTCTTCCTTCAGGCAGCATATCAGGGATCATCGGGCGGAAGCCGCCGTCATACCATGTTACTTCTACCTCAGGCATTGCCATAAAAAGAAGGTTCGGACGGGCAGAGAAAGTCATTTTGACTATCTGGGCATGAGGACATGCATCTTTCTTCAGTGTGGTTGACTGACCCTGAACCTTTATGGGATATCCAAGCTTCAGGACTTTGAACACCGGGTGCATATTATGACATGCCATGTCACCGAAAGCGCCTGTGCCGAAATCCCACCATCCGCGGAAATTCCATGGGTGGTATGCTGAGTTATAGCTACGGAATGGCATATGGGCAATCCATAAATTCCAGTCAAGAGTCCTGGGAACTTTTTGCACATCTGTTGGAGTATCCAGACCCTGTGGCCAGATAGGACGACTTGACCATACTGCAACTTTGCGGACTTCACCGATCTCGCCAGCCCATGCCCATGCACATGCCTGGCGGACACCGGGGCCCGAAGAGCCCTGGTTACCCATCTGGGTTGCAACACCATACTTTTTGGCGAGTCTGGTAAGCAGGCGCGACTCATAGATTGTATGAGTCAGGGGTTTTTCAACATACACATGTTTTCCCAGTGTCATTGCAGTAGCGGCAGGGTTTGCATGACTGTGGTCAGCAGTTGCAACAACGACAGCATCAATCGATTTGGCCATCTCGTCGTACATGACTCTCCAGTCTTTATATCTCTTAACGCCGGGGTATTTTTCAAAAGTGCCCGTTACAGGTGTATAACCCCAGTCAACGTCGCAGACAGCTACCAGTTTTTCAGTACCGGGTTTTGCAGCCATACCGGACATGCCCTGTTCTGCGGCTGCAACTTCCGGCTTGCAGATACTGCCGATATCACTTGATCCCTGGCTGCCAGCACCAACAAGTGCAACATTCAGGGTATCACTGGGTGCCTGGTATCCCAGTTTTTTACCCATTGCAACTCCGGGGATAATTGTAAAAGCGGCAGAAGCTGCAGTTGTCGTTTTCAGGAAGCTCCTTCTTGTGAAGGTTTTGCCTCCTGAACCTTTTTTGTTAAGATTTTCTTTCTCCATACTGAATAAATTTAAGATTTGACCGTATTAAGTTCTGTAGTTCATTTCCTCGGAAATCAACCTTAAAAATAATTACAAAAAGGGATATTTCTATCAACACATTGAGAAAATATTCTGTCTCCCGTCCATCAATAATTATTTCAGATGTCATCCCGTTGCAGTTCCGTGTTTTAGCACTTCCTTGACTGCAAAAGCCGGACGTCTTGACCACATTTGGCCTGTCAGATTATAATTAACATATATAACAATATAACAATATAACAGGCATTTAACTCCGGCGTTAGTAGTCAATATTATCCGGCAAACTATGGTCAAAGCTACTGGCTTTTCTAGTCTGAGGAAGGAGAGTATTTAATATGATGAAACATTTTAAGCAAAGATGGTTTATTCTATTAATAAATGCATTATAATCAAATATTTACGAGAATATTGTTTTTAATTATAAAATTTTTATATTTACTTCGTTTTAACTATGTATTATTACATTATCCTTCTTTCCACTTTATAAATGTAAATCATGACATTCTGTATCCCAGAAGAATACCACCCTCAATTTGTACCGGAAATAATGGAGCAGGCCATTAAAATGTTGAAAGACCGTTTTCAGGAGGAATTGTCCAAACAATTGAATCTCAGACGAGTTACAGCTCCTCTGTTTGTTTTAGCTGGAACCGGTATTAATGACGACTTAAACGGTGTGGAACATGCTGTATCTTTTCCTGTCAAGTGCATGGGAGAGCGTAAAGCCGAAGTTATTCATTCATTGGCCAAATGGAAAAGAATGAAACTAGGAGCCTACGGTATTCCGGCCAATTACGGACTGTATACCGACATGAATGCAATTCGCAGTGGTGAAGATCTCGATAATCTTCACTCTCTGTATGTGGATCAGTGGGATTGGGAACAAACAATAACGGCAGAAGACCGTAATCTGGAATTTTTAAAGGCTACAGTCAGAAAGATCTATGAGGCAATGAAATGCATGGAGCAAATTGTGTATGAATCTTATTCTCATATCTATCCTATTCTTCCCAAAGAAATAACTTTTGTTCACACAGAAGATTTACTGAATGACTATCCTCAATTAACTCCCATGGAAAGGGAAACAGAAGTTGTTAAAAAATATGGAGCCGTATTTATCATCGGCATAGGAGGTCCCCTGTCGAACGGAGAAATTCACGACGGACGCGCTCCCGATTATGATGACTGGATCACTCCTACTACTGAAGGCCATAAAGGTTTGAATGGAGATATTATTTTTTGGAATCCTATTTTGAATTCAGCAACTGAGATCTCCTCCATGGGGATTCGTGTAGACAAGGAAGCCCTACTCAATCAACTGAAAATAAGGGGTTGTGAAGAACGCACTAAACTCGAATTTCATAAAGCCTTGTTAGAAGGGACCTTCCCTCTTTCAATTGGCGGAGGTATCGGACAATCCCGTTTATGTATGTTTTTATTACGCGCCGCCCATATCGGAGAGGTTCAGGCTTCCGTATGGCCTGAAGAAATGATTGAAACCTGTAAAAGGCATAACATTTATTTAAAATAAGACTTTTTTCAGAGCAGGACAATCTGATTGAAAAAGCCGGATCTGACCACATTTGGCCGGTCAGATTACAATTAACATATATAACAATATAACAGGTATTTAACTCCGGCGTTAGTGGTCAATATTATCCGGCTAACTATGGTCAAAGCTACTGGCTTTTCTACAAGAGCCTAAAAAAGATTTTAAGAATACGTTATCTTTTAAAATCCTTGGAATACTGACTTTTAAATCATCAATTCTTTGAAACTTAAATTCAGATTTGATAATTGATGTGAGTATTTTTTCAATTTCTAATCTCTTTCTTAAATAACCAGAATTGAAATTATCGATAAATATTGAAATTTTTTGTGTTACTCGGTCTCCTGCAATATCTTTTATGTATTCTTCATCTAAATCGTCATCAAATAGAATTATATCAGGGTCAGAATTTCCAATAGACTTTTTGTATAAGTCAATGGTTTTTATACCTATTCCATATTCTACTCGATAAGGTTTTGGCATGCTCTTATATAGTGGAAGTATAGGAGTAAAAATACCTCCTCATAATGAATATGCTAATTCCAATGCCTGTACAAATCGAGACTTTGAATTTGGTTTAATGAAAATACCAAATCTAACTGGAGCTATTTTTTGATTTATGCCTACAAGCATTTCTACAGTGTTTTATTTTTATAATGCACCACAACGGTTGGCAATATGCGGAGGCCGGGATTTCGAAGCTCCAACTTATCAAATCGTTGAAATTTTTAATAAATGTACAAAACTTTGAATTACCCACATCGCCCGGCTTACGTATATTGCGTGTTGTGCGCTGAGCTTTTTGTCCTCCTAAGTCCATAAATTATAAATCCAATTCCCACTACAATGTAAGGAAGGCTCAATAGTTGTCCCATATTGAATGTCATTCCATCTTCAAATCCTACTTGGTTCTCCTTTACAAATTCAATTATAAATCTAGCTGTAGAAAATAAAACAGTTGCAAGCCCAAAGAAGAATCCATTTTTAAGCCTATCTCTCATTTTTTTGTAAAGAATCATCATAATCGCAAAAATGATAAAATAAGAAATCGCCTCGTACAATTGAGCTGGGTGTCTCGGCACGTTATCTACTCGCTCAAAAATCACACCCCAAGGTTTTGTTGTCGGAATGCCGATAATTTCAGAATTCATAAAGTTTCCAAGTCTGATAAATCCAAAGCTCAATCCTGCAACAACCGCAATCAAATCAATGGTGTCAATCATTGAATGTTTGGTCTTTCGAGAATAGAAATATAACGCAATCAGTAATCCTAGTGCCCCGCCATGACTTGCCAATCCTTGATATCCGATTAACTTTATCCCACCACCTGGAAGAAAGGTAATTGGAAGAATCATCTCCAAAGGATGTGATAAATAGTAAGAAGGCTCGTAAAATAAACAGTGTCCAAGTCGTGCCCCTACCAGGATACCAATCATTCCGTAGATTGATAATTTTTCCAGATACTCAGATGGAATGTTTTCTCTTTTATAAATCCAGCCTAAAATATAGATGCAAAGAATCAATCCACCTACAAAGAGTAATCCATAGTATCTAATCGAAATCCCAAAGATATTTACTATTTCGGGGTCAGGATTCCAGTGAATATAGTTTAAAATCATATCTTAATTTTTTTGTTAGTACTGTCGTTTTGATACTTAATAGAATATGGTTAATGTCTAGTGAGTAATTTGTTCCTTGGTCAAGGAGGTTAATTCTTTAATGTAATTAATAATCAAATCAGGATGATTTTTAAAAATATGGTGTTCTCCTTCAAGTTCAATATGTTTTGAATTATCAAATCCGACTAATATATCCTCATGATATTTATACCATTTCCAGGCTGTAGCAGACACCAGAATTATAGGTAAATGTTTGTCAATGTTAAGGTCTTTCATGTAAACAAGGTTTGGAATAAACTGGTACCATTCTTTTCTATATTTACTAGGGAATTTTGTTTCGTACCATTCTGTGCCACCCTTAATGTACTTTTTCAAATCTCTATTTGACATACCATTCCAATACGATTCCGGAGCTGGATCAAGCAATAATAATCCTTTAACTTCATTAGGATAATTACTTGTATAATAACGTGTAATAAGACCTCCTAATGAGTGACCAACCAAAATATAAGGTGGATTTATGTTTTGATTTTTCAATATGGTCCTTAATTCAATTACCATATTAGGTATTGTCCTTTCAATTTTTGATGTATCAGATTTCCCAATATCAGCTCTGTCATATAGGAAAACATGGGCAAATGAAGCGATGGTATCTGGGATTGATCCCCAGACTTCAAGACTATCAGACATGCCACTTTCAAAAATTACTGTTATTTTACCGGTACCAAATTCTTTGATGCGGAAATTTTGTCCATCAATGTCAACAAATCGTTCCTGACCCTCTAGGATCAAACAAAATGACAATAGAATAGTCGTTAAGGTGCTTTTCATAGGGTAAGTGATTCATCTATAAAGTTAGAGTTTTAAATACTATGATAGTCATTGGGTAGCAGCTATGACCCCTAACGTTGGCGGTATGTTTTTGTTGCCGATTTCGGAGCTCATCACTATCATTCCGGCACAAATGTTTTAGTGAGTCACAACCTTTGAAGTCCGCTCTATCTCGGCAATAAAATATACTGCTTGTTAGCATGCGTATTTCATTTCATTTCATTCTGTAATTTCTTTTAATAATTCTACAACTTTTTCAAATTCACTCTCAATAACCATAATATCAACTTCAATGAATGTACTCGTTGGTACACGAAAGTTTGTGGGATTTGATTTGTCAATAATCTTAAAGTCAACACCTTCTCTCTTAAGTATATCAAGAGCTTGTCTTATGATCGAAGCTTCATAGTAAGTACTATAATAAATATATTTACTCTTGACCATAATTAATTTGTTTTTTGGAGAAACCTATTATTGCTGTCGGAACTAAATGTGCTAAAAAAATCATAGCGACTGCTAAAACAATAGTGATTTTCAAATTCATGAGAGCAATAATTAATAATAAAAGCAAAACAAAAACCGAAAAAATTGCATATCCTATTCTTAAAGAGCGATTAATTAATTAATAATAATTCTCTTTCATCTAATTTTGAAAATGATTTATGAGAAAACTGCCACAATCCTGTTTTGATAAAGCTGAAATAAAAAATAATCGACAATAAAGCAATTAATGCAATTTCAGTAACCTTAAAGGCAGTTGTCCAGCCTTTAACGCGACAACACTCGAAAATCATTACTATGCCGATTATAATTAGAAAGCTAAATGCTATTGGAAATTCCGGTTATATTGAGCACCCTATTCCGGTTTAGAGAGTGCAGTCTCTAATTAAATAAATTATTCAATTGGTTTGTACTGATATTGTGCTGTTTACATTCCGGCTTATAGTGCTCAATCATTTCCGAAATCGTTTGGTCTGTGGATCCGGAATGAGGTGTTCTGAGTGACCGGATTTTCCAATAGGTGAAATACATTTAAATTACATAAAAGAGGCAGAATGGTCTGCTCCTTATTATCTGTCGGGGTGATCTGACTCGAACAGACGACCCCTTGCACCCCATGCAAGTGCGCTAGCCAACTGCGCCACACCCCGAGAATATTATCAGCCAATTTAGTTTTGGCTGGTCTAAGTGCGCTAGTCCCGAAAAATCTGAAAATCTTTGATTTTTAAATTTTTCGAGGATCCTCGTCACGCTCAGCGTGACGGGACCAACTGCGCCACACCCCGTTGTCTCCTCCGAAACTTTAATGAAGGAGGAAAAAACTCCCGCAAAATTAGTCAACAATTCCGATTCTGCAATAATATGGTTATGATAAACCGCGGAGCGGTTTCGCCAATTATTGTAATTATCCTGTCTTCGTAATATAGAACTACGGAGTGGTTCCACAGAATTGATATCAACAATAATTGTAGTAATTAAGGACTCTTGATACTTACTCAAGAGTTTCCTTCGTATGCAAATGGGTAATATTGTAATAAGATTTTTGAGCATTATTCTATTGCGGCCCTCTGTTATCCAGTAAATAAGAATAGAACAGAAGGTGCGACAGTTTCTGCATTTCGGGAGAACAATCACCCAGTTCCACTTTTCGTTCCATAGCCATCTCTTTCCAATATGCAGGTAAATAACTTATTTTGCTTACCATACCGTCTTCAGGTCCGGGTGTACAATATTTTGTGTCGCATCCGGTTGTAATTATCCTGATAAAACACATCGGACAGGGTTCTGCCGAACTGAAAACCGTCATTCCCGGTTTGTATACATAAATATTCATGTATTTTTTTGACTTACAGCTTTTTTCAAAGTTTGTCAGCAGGGTCATTTCGGCATGAAGATCCGAACGGCGTTTCTGTATTTGCGAATTATATGCCGATGCAATGATCTTTCCTTCCTGATCAACCAACACAGCTCCTATTCCATATCCTCCCTGCATTACACTCTTAAGGGCTTGCAGATTAGCCTCTTTGGCATATATATCATCAGAATATTCGGGGGCAGGAGTAAACGCCACAAGATAAGTTTTAATTTTATTAAGCATAACTTCCACAGGATCATCAGAACTAATTCCGAACGGCATATCAACCAGCTTGGAGATTAGTTCTTCCCTTGTGTGAGTAATAAAGTATGATAGATCAACCTTAGTGGCAGACGTGCTGTTTTGTTGTGTAAAAGAGTTGGAAAACAGTAAGATGAAACAGGTTAATATCAATAATTTTTTCATGCCCTTATACTTTTGGTAAGCCAGGTTAACCTGAGAACTATATTTATAAAATTAATACTAATTTGTTAATAAACCAATCCTGGCTTAAAAATCAATCCTGTCGGACAAATTTATTTTAAGGTGTTAATGTATTTTACCAGGTTAATGATTTCATCCAGTTTGTTAATTTAATTGCTCAACTTATTTACAATGTAAAACAGATAGGTTAAAAGCTGAGCCGGATATTCAGAATAAATTGACTTTTATCCAGTTAATTAATAACTTTGATAAATAAAACAGGACATTTTTAATAGATATGAAACCGCTACATGAATCTACCCGTTTGTTTTCATTCCTGTTTCTTCTTTTATTATCGGCAAACCTGCCGGCTCAAAGTTATCAGTCTTCTGCAGGATATGTACCTGAGATAGGACAACAGGGAAAGGATGTGGTGTGGGTCCCGACTCCCCAGGAGCTTGTTGACACAATGCTGTCGATGGCAGGTGTTACTCCGGATGATTTTGTTATTGACCTGGGATCGGGTGACGGTCGGACAGTTATTACAGCTGCAAAGAGGGGTGCACGTGCTCTTGGCATAGAATATAACCCTGACCTGGTAGCGCTGTCGAAGAGAAATGCCGAGATTGAAGGTGTCAGTGATAAAGCTGAATTCATTGAAGCCGATCTTTTTGAATGTGACCTTTCAAAAGCCACTGTTATCACCATGTTCCTTCTTCCTGAGATCAACCTTAAATTAAGACCACGGCTTCTTGAATTGAAACCCGGAACACGGATTGTATCAAACACATTTAATATGGGTGAATGGGATCCCGATTATGAGTTAACAACAGTTGAAAATTGGAACAGCTGGAATACTGCTTTATTGTGGATCATACCTGCCAGGGCTGAGGGCACGTGGATACTTGACCAGGACCAGCTCATTATCAACCAGGAATTCCAGATTATTCATGGTAAGCTTATAAGCGGTGATAAGAATTCTGTTATAAAAAACGGAAGGCTGCATGGCAATGAGATAACCTTTAAAATAGCTGATGTTATATATACCGGATATGTTTCAGGGGATAAAATGGAAGGTATCATGAGAGAAGACGGCGGTGAGAAAAAATGGACCGCCACACGATGATTAACCATGATCAAATTTTGTTCTTTAAAAGCTTCTGCAGGTCAGCCATTTCATCTCTGAACCGTGCTGCTTCAATAAAATTGAGTTCTGAAGCTGCTTTTTCCATTTGTCTCTTTGTCTTTTCGATCGCCTTCTCCAGGGCCTCCCTGTTCATATACTGTACAACAGGATCAGCTGCCAGATCGGGCCGTTCAGGTTCTATATAGGCTCTGCCTTTCCCGGTCAAACCGGTAAATATTGATCCCGGTTTCCTGTATATCTGGGCAGGTGTAATCCCCATTTTCTCGTTATACTTCATCTGCTTTTCTCTTCTTCTGTTGGTTTCATCGATTGTCATCTGCATGCTTCCGGTTATTGTATCAGCATACATGATCACCTTGCCGTTAAGGTTGCGGGCAGCCCTGCCTGCTGTCTGTGTCAGTGATCGTGAGGATCTCAGAAAACCCTCTTTATCAGCATCAAGGATAGCCACAAGAGATACTTCAGGCAGATCAAGTCCCTCCCTTAGAAGGTTCACACCGACGAGTACATCAAAGGTACCTGATCTTAAACCCTCCATGATTTCAATCCTCTCAATAGTATCAATATCCGAGTGAATATACCTGCTCCTGATATCAAATCTAAGCAGGTATGTTGTCAGCTCCTCCGCCATCCTTTTAGTGATTGTTGTTACCAGTGTCCTTTCTCCTGCTTTAGCCCTTTCCCTGATCTCATCCATCAGGTCAGCTATCTGGTTCATGCTTGGACGAACCTCTATCGGGGGGTCAAGCAACCCTGTCGGTCTAATAACCTGGTCTACAAATACACCCTCACTCTTTTCAAGCTCATAATCAGCCGGTGTTGCACTGACAAATATTATCTGTCCTGTAAGTGATTCGAATTCCTCAATACGCATTGGTCTGTTGTCGAGTGCTGCCGGCAGGCGGAAGCCGTACTCCACAAGTGTTTGTTTGCGTGAGTGGTCGCCGCCATACATTCCCCTGATCTGCGGGATGCTTACATGACTCTCATCAATGATCGTTATAAAATCTTCCGGGAAATAATCAAGAAGACAGAAGGGTCTGGCACCTGATTTACGACCGTCAAAATATCGTGAATAGTTCTCAATCCCGCTGCAGTAGCCCAGTTCCTTTATCATCTCCAGGTCATATAAAACCCTCTGCTGAAGTCTTCGGGCTTCTTCTTTTTTCCCGATATCATTGAAATGTGTTACCTGCAGGACGAGATCATCCTGTATCTGACTGATTGCCTGATTGATCCTGTCACGTGTGGTAACAAAGATATTTGCAGGGTATATAATATAATCCTCCATATTATCCAGGCGGTCTCCGCTTACGGGGTCAAATGTGTTAATCTCCTCTACCTGGTCTCCGAAAAAGATTATCCTGACTGCAATATCGGCATAGGCAGGATAAACATCCACCGTATCTCCCCTTACCCTGAATGTGCCATTTTTGAATTCGAACTCATTACGCGAATAAAGGCTGTCAACCAGCTTCCTGAGAAAATGATTTCTTCCCGTTTCCTGTCCTCTTCTGACATGAACTGTATTTGAGTGATAGTCATCAGGATTACCTATGCCATACAAACATGAAACTGATGAGACCACTATCACATCCCTTCTTCCGGAAAGGAGAGATGAGGTTGTACTCAATCTTAGTTTTTCTATCTCTTCGTTTATTGACAGGTCTTTTTCGATATATGTATCGGATACCGGCAGATATGCTTCAGGCTGGTAGTAATCATAATATGACACAAAATACTCAACACGGTTTTCCGGGAAAAACTGTCTGAATTCTCCATAAAGCTGTGCGGCAAGGGTTTTATTATGGCTGAGAACCAGTACGGGCCTGTTAACCTTCTCAATCACATTTGCTATGGTAAATGTTTTACCCGAACCGGTAACACCGAGAAGGGTCTGGAACGGGACCTCTTTCTTAAGTCCGTCAACAAGCTGTTCAACAGCTTCCGGTTGATCTCCGGTTGGAACAAAATCAGATATCAGCTTAAAATCCATTCAGAATTGTATTTGACTTATTTTCCCGGTAGAAATAAAACTCCTGAATTTATGTCAGATAATAAAAAAAATTTAGTATTTTTAACTAAAATTTTCCCCCAGCCTGTACTATTCTTTTGCAGGCAAAGTAAAAATGAGCCTCTCCCCGGGGCTCATTTTTACTTTCATTCCAGTATTGTTATTAACCTAAATATCCTTTCAGCAGTCTGCTTCTTGAGGTATGTCTCAGTCTTCTGATAGCTTTTTCCTTTATCTGACGTACTCTTTCTCTTGTAAGCCCGAATTTCTCTCCTATCTCCTCAAGTGTCATTTCCTGGCAGCCTATGCCAAAGAAGAAGCGGATAATGTCTCTCTCTCTTTCAGTAAGGGTCGCCAGTGCCCTGTATATCTCTCTTGAAAGAGACTCATCCATCAGGAGCTTATCAGCAACAGGGGAATCAGTGTTTGTAAGCACGTCAAGCAGACTGTTGTCTTCTCCTTCAATAAATGGAGCATCTACAGAAACGTGGCGGCCGGATACTTTAAGAGTATCTGTTACCTTCTCCTTTGGTAATTCAAGAACATCTGCCAGTTCCTCAGGTGAAGGAGTACGTTCGTTTTCCTGCTCAAACTTTGAAAAAGCCTTATTTATCTTGTTTAGTGAGCCGACCTGGTTAAGGGGCAGCCTTACTATTCTCGACTGTTCAGCAAGGGCCTGGAGTATAGACTGTCTTATCCACCATACAGCATAGGAGATAAACTTAAAACCCCTGGTTTCATCAAATTTCTCAGCTGCTTTTATCAGTCCAAGGTTACCTTCATTAATAAGATCCGGAAGGCTAAGTCCTTGATTCTGATATTGTTTTGCCACAGATACGACAAAACGCAAATTTGCTTTGGTGAGTTTTTCGAGAGCAGTTCTGTCTCCTTTTTTTATCCGCTGAGCCAGTTCAACCTCCTCATCTACCGATATCAACTCTTCTTTACCAATCTCCTGCAAATATTTGTCGAGTGAAGCACTCTCTCTGTTTGTTATGGATTTGGTAATCTTTAACTGTCTCATTATGCCTTGGGAAAATTTTTCGCAAAGATAATACTTTATTACCTATTAACAAAGATATCAATGCATTGTTTTCAACAAATAGGACTATTTATAAACCGCTTGTATTTCAGCTACTTGCAACTACTTATTATTTTAGTATCCGAACCTGTAACTGAACAATCTTCCGTCAGAGGTTATTCCTTCGATCGATTTAAGAGATCGTTCGCTGTTACTTGTCGCTTTTCGTATATCATCAGCACTATTCACTTTTTTATCGTTAACCCTGATGACAATTGTTCCCTTCTTCAGGCCCATATCCCTGAAAAGCCCATCGTTTATTTCTGATATTTTAGCTCCGTTATCAATATTATATGTTCTTCTGTCGGAGGAACTCAATGGTTCAAATCGTGCTCCGAAGATCATACCGGTACCCATACCCACAGTGACTGTGCTGGTATTGCCTGCAACATTTTTCAGTGTAACAGGTACTGTTGTCTCTTTTCCGCTCCTGAGATAAGTGATTTTGACCTTATCGCCCGGGCGATGCTGGCCAACCTGTTCCTGTAGTTCAGCTACAGTATTGATATCAATATCATTCAGTTTGATGATCACATCATTTTCCTTCAGTTTTGCATCATCAGCCGAGCCGCCTTCAATGACTCTTGTTATCCTGGCTCCTTTTATTTCACGGAGATTCTGTTTTTCAGCATCTTCCGGTGTTACTTCAGTAATATTGACTCCAATAATAGCTCTCTGCACTTCACCAAATTCTCTCAGGTCCTCAACCACCTTTTTTACTATGCTCACCGGTATGGCGAATGAGTTACCGGCATAAGCGCCGCTGGGAGAATAAATTGCTGAAGTTATTCCAACAAGAAGTCCCTTGGTATCAACCAGAGCGCCTCCGCTGTTGCCGACATTCAGGGCAGCATCAGTCTGAATAAAGGATTCGATCCTGTACTCGGTATTCAGGAGCCCCAGACTCCTGCCTTTTGCACTTACTATTCCTGCTGTGACAGTTGATGTAAGATTGAAGGGGTTACCCACAGCAAGCACCCATTCACCAATTTTCAGATTATCAGAGTCTCCATATTTCAGATACGACAGGTCTTTTGCTTCTATCTTCAAAACGGCAATATCAGTAGAAGGATCACGTCCTATCAGTTCTGCATCGAAGACCCTGTTGTCATTAAGTTTAACCTCAATATTTTCGGCATCCTCTACAACATGATTGTTGGTTATTATATAACCGTCAGGAGAGATGATCACACCTGATCCATAACCGGCCACCTCTCTGGGTTGGACGCTGTAACGATCGCCATAAAACCATTCAAGTATGGGATTTCCCGGTTGTTCAATCATAGTCTTTGTACGGACATGCACCACAGCATGAACCGTTTGCTCAGCGGCATATGTAAAATCAACCTGCCCGGGTTGCATCTGGAAGGATGTGAGTATTGCCTGTGCATCAGGCACTGCCGTATTAGAGCTGTCCATGACTACTGTAGCCTCAGGCTTATCAATAATAGATGTATACGCAAACAATGCAATAGCTGCTCCAAGAAGAGCCATTATTAATCCACCAAATAAATATTTTCCTTTCATAGCTATATAGTTTTTAAAATTAATTGTTTTCGATTCTCACTGGTTTTCAAAGATTATGCCTTAGTAAAAGATTCATATCTTTATAACCATTTTCCGATAGTTTTGTTTTACAAAGATCATGCATTTTTTGTCATGAGTCTCAATAAATTAGATAGTTTAACAACACTTTAACATTGATGACAATAACGTTTAACAAATACCAGGGTGCCGGTAACGATTTCATTATCATTGACAATCGGAGCAGTAATTTTAATCCTTCCGAGTCAAAACTTGTTAACAAATTATGTGATCGCAGGTTCGGAATCGGTGCCGATGGATTGATATTGATATCATCTTTCAGCAAGGTTGACTATGAAATGAAATACTTCAATTCTGACGGTAAATTAGGTTCAATGTGCGGTAACGGCGGCAGATGTGCCGCTCATTTTACATTGAAGCATGGCATTGCCGGTGAAAAACAAAGATTTCTTGCTTTCGATGGAATACATGAAGCTGAAGTGCATGATGATATTGTCCGTCTGCAGATGGCTGATGTCAACGAATTTGGGATCATTGACGGCAATTACTTTGTCAACACCGGATCTCCTCATTATATGATCTTTTCAGATGATATTGATAAAATCAATGTTAATGAGGAGGGTAAATCGCTCAGATGGTCACCGAAGTTTGCTCCGGACGGCACCAATGTCAATTTTGTACAGGTAGTTGATAACGGGCTACATGTCAGAACCTTCGAAAGAGGTGTTGAAGAGGAGACCCTGGCCTGCGGGACAGGTGTTACAGCGTCTGCCATTGCTTCATTTCTGGCAGGACATTTTGACAGACAAAAGATAAAGGTAAGGGCAAAAGGGGGTAACCTTGAGGTTGAATTCAGAATTAAAGACAATAAAGTAACAAATGTATGGTTGAAGGGGCCGGCAACATTTGTGTTTGAAGGGGAAATTGAAATTTAACCACGGATCACATGTAGTTACACGGAAACGAGACCATGGAGAAAATCCGTGCTAATCCGTGCAATCTGTAGTGAAATAAAAAGATTGCCACTCCCGCTTTGCGGGATCGCAATGACAGTAATATTAATGTAGAATACTGCTTTGAAGTAAATTGGCAGGTTATTTTTAAATGCCAAAGGAAAAACTATACGGAAAAACACTGAATGAGCTGATTGCTGTCACCAGGCATGTCAGGATGCCGGGCTATGCCGCTAAACAGATTGCCGACTGGCTCTATAAAAAGGAGATATCCTCGATTGATGAGATGACTAACCTTTCGAAGAGGATGAGAGAGCTTCTTTCGGTTGATTATAAATTAGGCCTGACCGACCCGGTTGATGTAACAGAAAGCAGGGACGGCACCCGGAAATACCTTTATAATGTACTGAATGACAAATATATAGAAACAACTTTTATCCCGAATAATGACAGGGCAACCATATGCGTTTCAACACAGGCAGGGTGCAAAATGGGATGTATTTTCTGCATGACGGGTAAACAGGGATTCCAGGGCAACCTGTCATCAAACGAGATACTGAACCAGTTCAGGAGTCTGCCAGAATTCCGAAATCTTACCAACATAGTCTATATGGGCATGGGTGAACCTCTCGATAATATTGCAGAGGTACTGAAAAGCCTTGAGATAATGACCAGTGAATGGGGATACGGATGGAGCCCGACACGCATCACAGTAAGTACCGTAGGACTAAAGGGAACCATAAGGGAATTCCTTGGTAAAAGCAGGTGTCACCTTGCTGTAAGTCTTCATTCACCGTTTGATGATGAGAGAAAAAAGCTGATGCCCATTCAGGGGACAAATACCATAAATGAGGTGCTCGATATTATCAGGGAATTCGATTTTGACAGTCAGAGACGAGTATCATTTGAATATATACTTTTCAGGGGAATGAATGATACTCCTGCTCATATAAAGGAGCTTGCAAGGATACTTAACGGGATCAAATGCAGAATTAATATTATCAGGTTCCATCAGATCCCCGGATCAGAATTTGAGAGTCCGGATCCTGCTGCCACGATAGAATTCAAAGAGGCTTTGAATGACAAAGGGATACTCACTACAATAAGATCCTCAAGAGGCGAGGATATAGGTGCAGCCTGCGGATTGTTGTCAACTTCTGAACAAAACACAGCTAAGAAAATATGATGAAAAAGATCCTTTTCCTACCTCTGCTTACGGTTTCATTTTCCCTTTATTCCCAGGAGACAGCCTTTAAAGAATTTCTTGCTGATTCTGCAATGAAACATGCTGCTGTTTCTCTCTGTATAACTGACTCCTACAACGGCAATATCATTCTCGAATATAATTCCGGTCAAAACCTTACTCCTGCTTCAATAATAAAACTGATAACAACCTCGGCAGCTCTCGAATTACTGGGACCGGATTATAAATTCAGTACTACTATCGGTTATACAGGAGTATTAAAAAAAGGTTCAGGAAAGCTCAACGGCGATATTGTGATCAGGGGCGGAGGCGATCCGGTCCTGGGATCAAGAAAGTTCGGGGATCACTATGCTGATTTTACGGAAAAATGGATAGATGAGTTAAAAAATACCGGAATAAGAAGGATAAAAGGCAGAGTAATAACTGATGACTCATATTATGATTACCAGCCTGTTCCGTCAAAGTGGCTGTGGGAAGATATCGGCAATTACTATGGAGCAGGTGCATATGGACTTAGTGTGTTTGATAATACTTATGAAATACATTTTACCACATCATCAGACAGCCTCAATCATGTTATTACAGGCGTTTATCCTGAAGAATGCCGTGTTGATTTAAAGGACCTGTTGATTGTATCCGGCACAGAGGATGAAGGCTATGTTTTTGCAGCGCCATACAGTAACAGTGGATGGCTTGCCGGATCAATTCCCACCAACCGGAATGATTTTGTTCTGAAAGCATCTATTACGGATCCTCCCCTTTTAATGGCAAAGATAACTGACAAAAAGCTCAGGGCAGCCGGCATTAGAATTTCTGGCATTCCCACTACAACAAGACTGGAATCTCATGTATATAAACAGGTTACCCAAATAGCATATATAGATTCCCCGACGCTGAAAGATATAATTGAGGTTTTAAATCATGAGAGCGTTAATCTTTACGCCGAACACCTGGTGAAAGAGATGGGAAAAGTATTTAAAGAGAGCGGAACTGTTTCAGCAGGTATTGAGGTAGTAAAAGGATTTCTTGACAGAGCCGGTATCAAAACGGAGGGAATGTTGCTTGAAGATGGCAGCGGCCTCTCCCCTCTTAATGCCGTTAACGCCTCAGATATGGTTTCCCTTCTTACCTATATGAAGAGAGATGGAAAACATTTCAGTGAGTTACTTAATTCCTTCCCTGAAGCAGGTAAAGAGGGTACACTGAAGAACTATTTTAAGGATAACATCTTCGCTGCCAGACTGATGGCAAAGAGCGGTTCAATGACAAGGATAAGAAGCTACGCGGGATATTTGCAGACAATATCAGGTAAAGATCTGGCATTCTGTATTATTGTTAATAATTTCACAGGCCCTTCCCGTAATATTGTTGCACATATTGAAGAGATCCTTAAAGAAACAATAATAAATGAATAATAAGGTAGCAGTAGGAGAAGACTCTTTTAAGCGTCTATTTTGGCGTATTTTGCATGAGTTTCAATGAATTCCCTTCGCGGAGGTACTTCATCACCCATAAGCATTGAAAAGATATGGTCGGCTTCAGCAGCGCTTTCGATTGTTACCTGTCTCAGAGTCCGTGTTTCGGGATTCATGGTAGTCTCCCAGAGTTGCACGGCATTCATTTCACCAAGACCTTTGTACCTCTGTATGGAAACAGATGATTCCTTTCCCTGTCCCATTTCTTTTACTGCGGCTTCCCTTTCCTCCTCTGACCAGCAATAACGCTCTGTTTTTCCTTTTTTAAGCAGGTAAAGGGGAGGTGTGGCAATAAAAAGATTTCCACCACGGATAAGGTCCTGCATATACCTGAAAAAGAAGGTCATAATAAGTGTAGTGATATGAGAGCCATCGACATCGGCATCGGTCATTATTATTATTTTATGATACCGCAGGCCTGAAATATTGAGTGCTTTACTGTCTTCATCGGTTCCTATCACTACACCCAGGGCAGTAAAGATATTTTTTATCTCCTCGCTCTCATATATTTTGTGGTGCATGGCCTTTTCGACATTCAGTATCTTTCCGCGCAGAGGCAGTATTGCCTGGAATTGTCGGTCGCGGCCCTGTTTTGCTGTTCCGCCTGCAGAGTCACCCTCAACAAGGTAAATCTCGCAATTGGCAGGGTCTCTGTCGGCACAGTCAGCCAGTTTTCCGGGGAGTCCCGAACCGGAAAACACGTTTTTACGTTGAACAAGTTCCCTGGCTTTACGCGCCGCATGCCGGGCAGTGGCTGCGAGAATCACTTTCTGTACTATCACCCTTGCATCTTTCGGGTTCTCTTCAAGGTAATTGGTCAGCATTGTACTTACGGCCATATCTACTGCTCCCATCACTTCAGAGTTACCCAGTTTAGTTTTTGTCTGTCCTTCAAACTGTGGTTCAGCCACTTTCACTGAAATAACTGCTGTGAGCCCTTCACGGAAGTCGTCACCGTTAATGTCGAACTTAAGCTTGGCTGTAGCTCCTGAATCTTCGGCGTATTTTTTGAGCGTTCTGGTGAGTCCCCTCCTGAATCCTGCAAGGTGTGTTCCGCCTTCAATAGTATTAATGTTGTTTACATAGGAGTGGACATTCTCAGAGAAGGAGTTATTGTACTGGAGAGCGATCTCAACCGGTATTTCTGTTTTATCGTAAGTTATATGAATTGTCTTTTCAATGATCTTTTCCCTTGTTGCATCAAGATATTCTACAAATTCCATAAGTCCAAACTCTGAACGGAACTCTTCATATCTCGGCATTCCGCCGTTACCATTCTCAACCAGCTCCCTCATATCCTTGATTGTGAGAAGAATTCCCTTGTTAAGAAATGCCAGTTCCTTCAAACGGGCTGCAAGGATCTCAAAATTAAATTCCGTGGTCTGGAATATTGTATCATCAGGCTTGAAGGTAATTATCGTGCCTGATTTGTCGGCTTTACCGATAATTTTCACCTCTGTAACAGGTCTTCCCTTCTCATAATCCTGCCTGAAGACTTTCCCTTCCCTCATGACTATGGCTGAAAGATGTGAGGCAAGTGCGTTTACGCAGGAGACACCTACGCCATGGAGCCCCCCCGAAACCTTATAGGAATCCTTATCAAATTTCCCTCCGGCGTGAAGGACTGTCATCACAACCTCGAGGGCTGATTTCTTTTCCTTTTCCATTATCCCTGTAGGAATACCGCGGCCATCATCAGTCACGGTAAGAGTACCATCCTCATTTATTACAACCTCAATTTTAAAGCAATACCCCGCCAGGGCCTCATCGATGGAATTGTCAATAACCTCATATACAAGATGATGCAATCCTTTTAATCCTATATCCCCTATGTACATTGCAGGTCTTTTCCTGACAGCCTCAAGGCCTTCCAGCACCTGGATATTCTCTGCCGAGTATCCCTCCTGCAATTTCTTCTTCTTTTCGCTCATTTTCAATTTGTTTTTTTCCCTAAGAGAAACATGTTCTTCTCCTGCTCAACTGACAATAAAATTGCTTTTCCGGGGAAATATTTTTAATATACGCCAGCACTTAAAAAGCACCTCTCCTCACGTGTCGTAAATAACTGATCTCATGTAATTTAATTAGCTTCACAAATATAGTGGTTTTTAACTTCATTTTTATTAAAATAATGTTAAAATTATGCACAATTTCCTTTAGAAATTAACAGGGGAAATGTCTTGCAGGTCATGCAGGTCTTGCAAGATATCATGTATTTTCTAAAGACTATACGTAAATCCCACCAATCCCATGAATCTCTGTGATGGATAATAGGCCCACTCGTAGTACCGGTTGAATGAGATATTGTCCAGTTTAATCCAGAACGACAGTATTTTGGTGTACCTGTATTCTGCACTGAAGTTCAGGTTTACATTAACCGGTTCTTTAAATTTTATTTGAGGTGTTACAGAAAGTGGATTAATGTCAGTCACCAGTAGATTTCTCTTCCCAAGGGCAGTCACATCAACACCAGCAATAATTTTATCCCTGAGATTGTATTTAATACCAATCCTGCCGTCCCAGTCAGGCTTGTTCCAGGGAAATTCAGTGACTGATAGTGTATACTTATACCAGTTCGCGCTTCCGCCAAAGTAAAACTGATCGTTTATCCTCCCGGTCATTTCGCTATGTATCTGAAACAACTCACCATCATCACACACCGGAATAAAGTAATTACCCATTAGTGATGTTGAACCCGGTAGCGGCAAGGGCAAATAAACCCGATTGGAATAAAACAGCATATCATTAATAAATGAATATGAGGCAGATACAAGGTAATTACCTCCAATCCCCGTATTTCCTCTAAGTCCTGCTGAAACAATAAGCGGATAGCTGGTATTTTTCAGATTAAAAAGGGTTCCGTCAGTAATAATGAACGGATTCTCGTTAATGATTCTCCGGGGGGCATTTACTTCAAGCCTTCCATTCAGAGCTGTAAAGAAACTGACATATTCAGGAACTATACTGAAACCAAATCTCATATCCGGATAAAAATGAAACTTTGGAGAGTCTGATGTATCCTTGTCAAGAAGGAGTTGAATACCAGCCTTGAAATTCCACTGCTGAGTGCTTTTTTTCAGAAAAGGACTAAGTGAAAAGATATATTTTGATCCCTCATAAATATCACTTGAAGGAAGGTACAGATCGAACTCTGCTCCGGATCCTGTATAGAAACCTTTGAATGATTTTGCCATGGTTCCTTCCACTCCTGCATGGTGCTGAAAGAGATCAGATTTATTAAAGAAAAAATTATAATCCAGATTAAAATCATAGGTGAAGCTCGTTGAATCGAGTGTAGTTGATGAAAATGACAGATTCGCACCTGGATTATAATAATTGATCCTTATATCTTTCTTTTCAGGTGAATAGTTTAGACCTGGGTTGTAGCCGTATGCATACCTGGTTTTCTGGCTGAAATCAAGAGAACCTTCAAGAAGATTTTTCCTGAAGAATTTCTTCCCGTACAATGAAGCGTCATTATCCATATAGCCTGCAAAAACCTTTTCATCATTCTGCAGCTTTACCTTTCCGTTTGTAGAAAAATGGCGTGCATAGAAGCCGATGGCTCCTTTTTTCGAACGCTCATTGGTTATGCTGAGCTCAGCAAAAGGGGTGATATAATTGCCGATTCCAATTTTCACATAACTTTTATAAAGCCTGGGCAGGGGGTCCGGAAGCAGAGATGCTGCTTTAATAGGACTTATTGTATATTCAGGGAAAAAGGGCTTTGTTGTGATCTGATAGGTAAAGTCAGGCCTGATCCCTGCAGTATCATTCATATAAGGCAGATAACTCCTCTTTTTAACCAGCGAAAGGGTTGGTTTATAGGGATTATAAAGAGTAACCTCCCGTTCAAGGTCCTGTTGATCCGTCTGTGCTGAAACAGGAATTGAAACCAGAAGTATAATGAATTGTATCAGGAGAATTCGTTTTATCACGATATGGATCATTTTAGTTATTATTCTGATCAATGGCATCCAGCCTGGATCTTACTTCATCAAGTATGCCATCATTATCTATTGTATAGTAATCTTTCAATCCCAGAAGAGTACCCCGTGCCTGAAGAATATCACCCTTTTTCACACTTATATCGGATAGAAGCAGAAAGACTCTTGCCATCCAGTACTGATGAGGAGTGTTCTGGTCAATAAACTCAGCGATAACCTGTTCAGCTTCTGTTAGTTTGTCCTGCCGGTAAAGCAGATCAGCAACTCTGTATTTTGATTCCGCACCCTCCCCGCTTGCAACCTCTGTTGCTGTTTTCCTGAAGTCATTCAGAGCTTCATTGAAATTATTCAGGCTGTAGTTTGCCTTGGCTCTCATGAATATTGCTTCTCTCAGCAGCTCTTCAGGAATATTCACAGTATTGTTTATCGTATTTGCAGCCTCTATTGTTTTCTGTGCATCACCAAGCTGGTAAGAAGACCTCAACTCACCTCTGAGAGAAGTAATCCTGTTCTGGGGATTGACTGCTGCTTTCTCAAGCATTTTATAATACTTAAGCGAAGAGGTATAATCCTCATTCTTGTAACATATCTCCGCAGCGGTAAGGAGCGCCTGTTCAGTGAACTGGTTATTCGGAGCTTCAGCAACTATAGAATACAATTTCAGGGCTTCATCATTATAGCCTGTCGACTTAAGGCATTCGGCAAGATAAAACTGTGCATTTTGAAGGAAGATCCCATTCGGAAATTCGCTGAGATAATTTTTGAACACCTCTGTTGCCCTGGGATAATTACCTGTTATATACAGGTTTTCACCTGAAGTATACAGGAGAGAATCCTTTTCTGCCAGGTTAACATCACCATACCCCTGAAGAGTTTTGAGGTAAGCAAAATAAGCATCTACATCATTCAGTTCGATATATACATTTTTCAATCCTGTAAGTGCGCTTCGCGCTTCAGGTGTCGATTTATAGTTTTCAATGACCTTTTTATACTGAGCAACAGCTTTTTCGTTTTCGCCAAGATTGTAATAGAGCAGGCCGAGCTGAACCATAGCTCGCGGTACAAAAGAAGTCGAACCGTATGATGTTATGATTTTATTAAAGTCGGCTTCCCCTTTCTTGAATTCATTCATTACCACATATGCCCTGCCTCTTTCGAAAATGGCATTAGGGACATAAGGGGAGGTCGGGTATCGCTCTGTCAGCAATGTCAGCATCTCTGCTTTCCCCATTTCATCGTTCATAAGACCGAGGGAAAATCCTTTCTGAAATATTGCATAATCAGCATCTGTCTTACCATAGTCGATTACCTTATCATAAAAGGTTATTGCGTCGGAATATCTGGTAGTTATATAATAGCAATCACCTATTCTGTTTCTGGCATCTGCCATAACGTCGGGATTGACACCTGCCACATCATATTCGAATGTTTTCAGATGTGCCAGTGCACCTTCAAAATCCTGCAGGTTGTAAAGTGTATAGCCGAGGTTATACCTTACAAATCCATACTCTTTTACCAGCATCGAGCCGGGTACAGCCATAAAAGCTGTATAATCGGCTTTGGCATCTTCGAAGTTGGCAAGTCTGTAGTCAGCCTCACCGCGCCAGTAGAGTGCCCTGGCCTTTAGCTGCCTGTCATAACGTTCGTACTTAAGCGACTTATCGAACATGTTTATTGCAGCATCAAGTTCCATGTTCCTGAAAAACTCAAGCCCCCTGAAAAAGGCCACTCTCTGGTATGCCTCTTCCAGCCTTGGATCCTTGCTGCTTATCCTGTCGAGGGAGGCAAGGGCAGCTTTATAGTTCTTCGCCTGTAAATAAGTGGATATCAGGTAACTGTAAGCTTCTTCTATCCTTTCCGATCCAGGATATTGCTCTATATATCTTTGAAAGGAAGCTGTAGCCTCACCAAAAGGAGAGTAAGATGTTTCGTAAATGATCTTTGCATAGTTAAAAAGGGCATCCTCTTTGATCTTTTTATCAAAATCGAGTTTTGAGGCTTCCGAGAATCCAAACTGGGCACGTTTCTTATCTCCCTTCTGCAGATAGCAGTCGCCCAGGAGAAACCATATATTCTGGCTTAACCGATCATTCCTCGTTCCTATTTCCAGGAATAATTTTATTGCTTTATCTATCTCTCCTGTTTTATAGTAGCAGTAAGCAAGCTGAAATTTATCCTCCCTGCCGCTGATTATTGTTCCGGTGGCAAATTTTTCGAGCCAGGGCAATGCTTCTTTATAATTCCCCTTGTTGTAGTGAGCATCGCCTATGAAACGGTAGAGTTCTACTGCCCTGTCCTTTCCGGCCGATGTGATAAGGGCAGGAGCTATTTCAAGTATCTGGTCAAAGTCTTTCTCAAGATAGAGTATCTGGACAATATAAAAGGGTACAACACTTCCGAAAGTCTCATTATCTCTGAGCCTTGAAAATCCGTCCATGGCTGTCTGATACATTTCCTGCTCATACGCAATATGGGAAAAATAATAAAGGGCAGGCGGAGTATATTCCGTGTCAATATCTTTAATCTCGGAGAACATCAGGAGTGCCCTGGATTTATCTCCCCTGACAAAGTGTGAATATCCCAGACGGAAAAAATACTCCGGCAGTTTTTCTGAGGCGAGTTCCTGCCGGTTAACATCCTCGTAATATGTTATTGCCTTCCTGTAGTTCTTATTCTGGTAGAAATAATCACCCAGGATCAGCCAGGCTTCATTAATACGCGGGCTTTCAGGATGTGTTTTTATAAAAATAACCATCCTGTATTCAGCGTCAGGATTAAAGAGGTTTAGTGCAGCGACTGCCCTGTAATATTCAGCTTCAGCCACATCCGGATTCTCTGTGTTATCTCCGGTCTTTATGTATGAATCAAAAAGCCGGATAGAGGCAGGATACTTTTCTTTGTTAAACAGTTCCATACCCCTTTCAAAATCAGACGTAAGCTCCTTTCCGGCAAAGGAGACCTGTGAAAGTGCCTGACTGCAAATAATAAAAGTAAGGCCTAGAGTAAAAATGTATCTGATCCTGTTCATAAATTATTCCTTTTGGCTTTTTCTTTTTCCGGTCTGTTTTTTATCAGGATATTTTATTGCTGACATAACAGACTAATAATTAGTTATATATAACACATATCACCTTAACAAACCAGTTGTAAAATTACAACTATTAAACGCCTGCAGCCGGCCTTTATTATTGATTTTATCAACATCCAAATGTTAGTTATCAATTCTTTCCGTATTTTGCGCTTTAAAACAGGTAAATGCAGGAAAATCTTCCACTGGATGTAATAATTGAGCTAAAAGACTGTCTGATATGGCAGCATGATCACCTGGTTCTGTCGAATGTGAACCTCAGTGTACGGAGGGGGGAGTTCATGTATCTTGTTGGCAGGGTAGGCAGCGGAAAAACAAGTGTGATAAAAACGCTCAATGCCCAGATACCCTTGAAGGAGGGTACCGGTATTGTAGCGGGATTCAATCTCTCAAGACTAAGGAGAAAGGATATTCCCCTGCTGCGGAGAAAACTTGGCATTGTCTTTCAGGATTTCCAGCTGCTGATTGACAGATCGGTGCATGATAACCTTGAATTTGTCCTGAAAGCCACTGGATGGAAAAACAAGAATGATATAAATGCCCGTATCGGCGAGGTACTTGAAAAGGTGGGACTCGGATTAAAGGGTTATAAGATGTCTCACCAGCTGTCAGGAGGAGAGCAGCAGCGTGTTGTAATCGGCAGGGCGCTTCTGAATGATCCCGATATTATACTGGCTGATGAGCCTACAGGCAATCTCGATCCGGAAACTTCGGAGGGTATCATCAGTTTACTGCTGGAAATCAGCAAAACAGGAAGAGCAGTTATTGTTGCCACACATAATTATACACTTCTCAAGAGATTCCCTGCCCGCACCGTTAAATGCGAAAATGAAAAGCTCATCGAGGTGAAGGGTGATGAGGAGATTGAGCTTGATACTCTATAACAGGGCAGAGGGCAGGATTAAGGACGCTCCCTCATTTACTTCTAATATTTTAAAAATCACATAATATTTTTAATTGAAAATCCTTTGTTTTAATATATTAATAGAGTGATTTTGCCTATTAATATAGTTGTTTGTTTTATTATTTAGTCGTAAATTTGTTTAAATCATAATCCAAATAACCATGAAGTATGTGCTATTATTAATTTTAACGGCTATCATCATCTGTTCCTGTGGGAGAAAGAGCTTAAGTCCGGATGATGTTATTGATCTGTTTGATTCACACGGGAAACAAATTACGCCTGAAGCTTAAGCTGATTTTTCTGAAGATACTTTTACTCAATACCTTTATGTTGGTTTAATATTGGAGACTTCACGTTATTTGTTCTACAGGTACTATAATGAAAAAACTAATTATTTAATAGCCCTGGATAAAATCACACATGAAAAAAAGAACATATTCACTACCATGGTTGGAGATCAGCCTGAATATATTAATGATGATATAGTTGGAGGAGTCGATTTCGAACTTAAATTCTGTGTCGACGATGTTTTATACTCCTGGGTAAATGCAATAACACTGAAAGATTATGTAACGAGTGAAAAATTTAAAAATTCAATTGTAAAGAATCCCGAAAAGAAAGAAGATATTCAAAAACTGGCTGATTCTCTTGATGAGGCAGGCAATCCGGTTTTTATTGTTGTAACTCCAAAGAAATAATATTTAACTGACATTAGAAATTATCACATATGAAGACACACATTATCTCTTTTGTAGTAACAGCATTAGTATTGGTTGGTTGTAGAAATTCTGACCTTAATAACTCAATGCTGCCATATAATATTGATCTTGAAAAGGGTATTTGTAATATCAAATCAATTCCCTTGAGCACTATAGGAAGTAAACTGGAATATATTCCGCTTGAGACTGATCCTGAATGTCTTATTGAAAGGATATCAAATGTATCTGTTACCGATTCCTTCATATTCGTAAGTGGTAGTGACCTATTGCTGCTTTTTGATAAAAACGGCAATTATATCAGGCAAATCGGTTCAACCGGCAGAGGACCGGGCGAATTTCCAAATATCGGGAATTTCATTGTTAACAAAAACCAAAGAGAAATATATGTTCTCTCTTCACGAACAGTGCTCGTATATGATTTTGAAGGTCAGTTCAAAAGAGATTTCAAAATAGATTTCCCGAGCAGACAGTTCATAATGGATGAAAACGATAATCTGATTCTTCATCCTTTTAATCTTCCTCAACCCTCTGATAATCCTGTTTATAGCTGGTACATTTATGATAAGACAGGCATGATCAGGACAAAACTCTCAAATACACTAACAAGAGTCAATGGTGGAGTTATAGTACCCTTTTCACCACTTTATATTAATAATGGCACTCCTCATTTTATGGAATTTGGCGTTGATACATTGTACAATTATGTCAATAATGAAAAAATACCATATGTGATATTTCATTATGGTAACATGAAATTTCCGCCTGATCCAACTATGGCTGAAGTACCTGGTATTGATGGTAAGATATGGATAAGTGATGTCCGGGAAACAAAAAATATATTATTTATTAATGTCTGGTGGGATCTGTCTGATTCAATTTCGAATTGCGTTTTTGATAAAAAATCATCTGTTTTTACTGTTCTGAAGGATAACAGTTTCGATAATGATATTGATGGCGGTAAGTCTTTCTGGCCAAAGAAGATTATAAACGATAATCTCATGATAGATTATATAGATGCTTTTGATCTGATTACTTACGCTAAGGATAATCAAACAGGTAATAAAATAGAATCAAAACAATTAAAAGAAGTAGTTGAAAAGTTAACTAAAACCTCAAATCCGGTTCTAATTATATTAAAGAATTAACATACAGATTTAAATAATATTCCCTACTACCCTAATCCGGAAGGGATTTTATCGGTTTACTCATGGAACACCCCCAGTGTTCTAAAAATGGATTGGATTCATTTACAAGCATTAATGAATCCGCTCCGCGGATTAGATTGTCGTTGTATATGCTGTTATATTTTGTTGCATTGTTATCAGCAGGTAAAAAATAAAGAATAAGATCATCTGATAGTTCCAAATCAGGATATAATAATCTGCGGAATTCTTGATAGTGCTAAAAGCGAACCGCAGAGCGGTTCCATAAATATTTGAAAATATGATAACCACCTTTTACCTTAAATCCCGGAGGGGTTTTATTATTTCGGATTTCGGATTTCGGAATTGAAAAACCAAATCCGCAATCAACAATCCGCAATCCGCAATCTCATTGATCCGCACCGGAGATTTTGAAAATGTTAATGCCAATTACTATAAGGTTTCTTTATTCTCCTTCCTTCGATATATATACCAGTAAGCCAGAGGAATAAAGAAGAGACTCACAACAGTACCCAGCGACA
>Ga0307445_10000189_pt1 | contig 30356 bp, 28 predicted proteins | sample SalMarSW160330MG_FD_202147 | JGI IMG/M metagenome (GOLD analysis project Ga0307445, IMG submission 202147) | Salt marsh sediment microbial communities from the Plum Island Ecosystem LTER, Massachusetts, United States - SW1603-30 | ecosystem: Environmental > Aquatic > Marine > Intertidal zone >... | reverse complement strand
CCAGATTATGTGCGGATCCAGGAAGTTTGCGCTGGAATACATCAGCCGCAACGATATTGCCTCGCTGACAGAGGAAGCAAGTAAAATAAGCGGAATACCATACATCATGGAATGCGACATGGAAGAAGCAGAGAGATTACTGAGTTTTTAGTAATTTCGTTGCATGATATCGCCCCTTTTCAACCATCTGCTGATCCCTTATCTGATAGGAATATTTCTGGCGATCAATATGGGAGGAAGCGGCACCGCTCCCTCCTTCTCGGCTGCTTACGGGGCGAACATCATCAGGAGGACCGCGATACCGGGATTTTTCGGGATTATGGTATTCGCAGGGGCACTCATAGCAGGCAAGGCCACGGCAACCACCATCGGCAAGGAATTGCTGCCATCGGAAATGATGAATGTTTCGCTCGTTTCAATCATACTTTTCTCGGTTGCCATCAGCCTTTTGTTCGCAAACCTGCTGGGCATTCCTCAATCGACCAGCCAGGCTACGATCCTGGCGGTATCGGGTCCCGCGACCTATTTCAGTGTCCTGAATGAACGGAAATTATTTATCGAGATCATCCCGGCCTGGTTGATACTACCTGTGGCCTCGTTCATACTGTGCTTCATCATCGGAAAATACATCTACACACCCATGCGGAAAAAGGGGTATTTTACCTTCGGGGGAATATCCAGGCATCCGGTCATCCGCATCCTGATCATTATTATGTCCGCATACGTCGCCTTTGCAATAGGCGCCAACAACGTTGCCAACGCATCCGGGCCCATTGCCTCCATGACGATCAACGAACTGCATCTTAAGGATGAAGCAAACAATTTTATCCTGATCATGATCCTGGCCACCCTGATCGTGGCCCCCAGCTTCGGCATCGGCAGTTCATTCTTCGGTCATAAACTCCTTCAAAAGACCGGAAAGGGGATCTTTATGTTCGGACCGGTCGAAGCGATCATCATCTCCTTTGTAACAGCCAGTCTCCTGCTCCTGGCCTCCGTCATCAGGGGCATTCCCTCCTCTCTGGTCCAGGTGAACACAACTTCCATAATCGGCATCGGGGTGGCCAGGCTGGGATTCAGAAATATCCTCAGAAAAACCTCGGTTAACAGTTTTTTCCTCATCTGGCTGATCGCACCTATATTTGCATTCCTGATTTCGCTGGGACTGACTTACCTGGCGGATAAAACGGGTATTCTTTATCTGTACTGAAAATCAGTAGGGGATCATCATGAAAGGCAGGCCGGTGATTTCCTGGTAGGTCCGGCCCGCATCGAGCAGCTCCTCATCATCGGATTCATAATACCAGTCCACCACAAATTCCTTGTCATGGTTCCGTATCGTCGAGAGGGTCCGGAAGACATCCAGCAGGCTTTTGGAAGAGATCGTATTGAAATGTTCGAGCTGGATCCTCAGGGTAGTCTTTTCAGGCGGGTTCTGTGCGTATTTTTCACACCATTCGATGAGCGGCCCGTAAAAGGTCTTCGCATTTTCAGGGTGTGACCTGCCCTTTATGATCAGCACACCCTCTTCGGGAATGAACTCAATGCTCGGTGTTGCTTCCGTTGCTTTAATGGATATGTATTCCATGTCAAAATGCACTGCTGCCGCAATGCATTAAAGATATAAAAATAATATCAATGAGGGGTCATCCTGAACGGAAGGCCTGTGATGTGTTCAAAGTTCTCCCCTGCTTCAAGGATGTCTTCATCATTCGATTCATAATGCCAGACAATCTCAACCTCCTTGTGTTTTTCCTTGATGACCCTGAGCCGTTTCAGGAAATCCAGCAATCCCTTGGAGGAACTGGTATCAAAATGTTCAAGCTGAACATCCACAGTGGTTTTATCCGGCGGATTGTGCGCGTACTCCTCACACCAGGCAATAAGCGGTTTATAGAAAACGTTTGAATCTTCCGATGTGGACCGGCCCCTTATCTCCAGGATTCCCCTGTCAGGATTGAAATCAATACTGGGTGTCTTGGCCGTGGCCTTGATGATAATTGATTCCATGTGTTGCTTCTTTTACCCTTTAGGTAAATTTATGACTTTATCCAAAGAATTCCTACATAAAAAAATTAACATACGATTTCTGTTCTGAATCTGAAAAAATTATATATTGTATGTCTAATATCCACTTCTAAAAATCACTTTATTATGGCCAAAAAAAAGGATAAAAAGAAAGAAAAGGGTAAAAAGAAAAATAAACAGAAAGACAGGAAAAAGAAAAACCTGAAAAAAAAGGATCTGGCAAAGAAGGATAAGAAGAAAGAATTGAAAAAAGCTCAACTGGAAAAGAAACGGTCGGAAAAGAAAAGCGAAGGAAAAAAGAAGGGTAAAAAGAAGGATAAAAAGAAAGGGATCCCCAAACAGGAACCGCTGGCTGTGACAGCCCTGCCGAAGCTAGAAAAACCAAAGGTTCCGGCTGCTGCTGCTGCCAGTGTTCACAGTTCAAAGTACAATGTTCGTAACGCGCTAATAAAACTGAGGACCCTGAAAAATCCCGAACAGGTCCGTGCATTCACAAAGGGGGAAAAAAGAAAGACCATTATCAGGGCAGTCGCACCGGTTTTAAGGAAATTCGGGACCTGACATTTTCATACGGCTCATATGCAGCTAAGGCTCCCGGATATTGGTGCCGCAGGCGTTCAGCCTCCGGGTGCTAGATGGCGACCATCCGGAAAGGAAGGCCGGTAATGGATTCGTAATTTTCTCCCGCTTCAAGGATATCCTCGTCATCATCCTCGTAGAACCAGTTGACGACGATATCCCCTTTTTTGATCTTATGAATGGGTTCAAGTGCCCTGAAAACTTCCAGGATGCTCTTGGAGGAACTGGTGTTAAAGTGCTCCAGATGCACATTCACTATGGTCTTTTCGGCAGGATTCTGTACGTACTCATCCACCCAGGCGACAAGAGGCCTGTAAAAATCGAGCGTGTTCTCCGGATTCGATCTCCCCTTGATCTCGATAAGGCCCTGAACAGAGTCGAATTCGATGCTGGGTGTTTTCATTGTTGCCTCCCGGGAAATTGGTTCCATGGCAATTCATTTAGATTTCGTTTACCTAAGATAGGAATTATATTCTGAAATGCAAGATTAACTTTTAAACCATATAGCGTTCACAACGCATTTTTTCAAAGCTAATCTATGCTTTTTGAAAGCAAAATGTATCCAGGCAAAAACATCATAATAATCTGAAATATTGTTAATTAGTCTGTGAAATACCAACTTCTGAAAGTATGACTGTATAAAGATACTCCGCGAGTATTATGATCCTGGTTCGTTGTTTCGTCTTTCCCCGCATGAACCTAATGTTCCGTAGAAAACGGCCAGGTAAATGTCAATGGTGTACACGCCAAGGGAAAATGCAGACAACAAGGAATAATAATTATATTTAGAGTCCCAAGCCCGGACAATTGGAGACTTTCGGACAGCACATCATCGATTTCAGCAATTTGATATGGGGAACTCCCCTGCTTGTGCTGCTGTTGGGAGGGGGCCTTTTTTTCCTTATTTACTCCCGCCTTATCCCCTTCCGTTACATCGGGCATGCCATCCAGATCCTCCGGGGACGGTATGATGATCCGGATGAACCGGGACAGATCAATCATTACCAGGCGCTTTCGACGGCTCTTTCGGGTACCGTTGGGATGGGAAATGTAAGCGGAGTGGCCGTGGCGATCACAACAGGAGGGCCCGGGGCCATTTTCTGGATGTGGATCTCTGCCCTTCTCGGGGTGGCTACCAAATTCTTCACCTGCTCCCTTGCTGTTATGTACCGGGGGAAAGATTCGAAGGGTGAGATCCAGGGTGGTCCCATGTATTTCATCACAGAGGGACTGGGGAAAAACTGGAAACCCCTTGCAATTTTCTTTTCCCTGGCCGGAATGGTGGGGGTTTCCCCCCTGTTCCAGTCGCACCAGCTTACCCAGGTGATCGGCGATGTTATACTGGCCCCGAACGGTATAACGACGGGATTCAATACCCGGCTGATAACCGGGATTATCCTCACCCTCATCGTGTCGCTGGTGGTTTTCGGGGGGATAACCAGGATCGGCAAGGTGGCCGGGAGGTTGGTGCCCCTGATGGTCATCCTCTACATTGCTTCGGTCCTTTTCATCATATTCTCCCGCCCGGAAAACATCATTCCGGGCTTCCGCACCATATTCACGGATGCCTTCAGCGGCCAGGCCGTTCTGGGAGGGGCACTCGGATCACTTATCATCGAAGGGGTCAGAAGGGCCGCCTTTTCCAACGAGGCCGGGATAGGAACAGCACCCATGGCGCATGGTGCGGCAAAGACATCGGAGCCAGTGAGGGAGGGACTCGTAGCCATGCTTGGACCGATCGTCGATACCCTGCTGATCTGCACCATGACCGCACTTGCCATTATCATGACCGGTGTATGGGCAAACCCGGAGAGCAATGGCATCTCGGTAACAGTTGAGGCATTCAGCAGGGGCATACCGCGGCTAGGCCCCTACCTGCTCACCCTCTGCGTAAGTGTTTTTGCGATCACCTCCCTTTTCGCCTTCCCGTACTATGGGGCAAAATGCTTCGGTTTCGTTTTCGGCGCCAGGTACAGGATCATCTACAGCATCCTTTATGTGCTGTCGATCACCGCGGGGGCCACAGGCACACTCAGGGTGGTCATCAGCGTTTTTGACAGCGCCTATGCCCTGATGGCTTTTCCGACCATGCTTGCAGCCATCCTGCTCTCCCCGGCAGTCATCCGGGAAACAAAAATATATTTCAGGAAATATCAGGATCTTAAATCCGTTAAAAACCAATCATCATGAAAAAAGTACTTATCCTGGTGGGCAATCTCCTCATTTCCCATGCCCTTCCGGCCCAGGAAAAGGCAGGGGACAGAACCGTTGAAGTGGCTAACCTGTCGCTCGGGGCCTCGATCGAAATTTTCGCCATCGCGTCAAAAAGATGATATGAATCACCCTCTGTGGACAACCGGAATATCCATTTATGCATTATCTTGGCAGTCCGTAATATCTTCATTACCAGTTATGGAAAAAGCCATCCGATCGACAAATACGGGAAAGGGCCGCGTACAACTGTACCCGAGCGGGATCCTGCATCAAACATACCCAGACGGAGTGAAGCTGAGGATCGAGGACAGTACCGCCGAGATGGAAATCTATGAAAAGGAATACTGCAATGAAATGAAAAGGCCCATCCTTGTCGATATAAAAAACATCAAATCCGTCAGCAAGGAATCCCGGGGCATCTATACAAGCAAGGAAACCGCCAGGTACCTTTCCGCAGCTGCCCTGCTTATAGGCAATCCCGTAAGCAGGATCATCGGTAATTTCTACATGGGAATCAATAAGACCGCCATGCCAGTAAAAATGTTCAGCAGTGAAAAGGAGGCTTTAGCCTGGCTGAAAACCTTCGTTTCAGAATGAAATCCCTGAGATGAAAAATGAAGATAAACGCATAGAAGAAATATTCAGGTCGATCCAGGATATCGCTTCAGGAAAGTTCTCCACGCGGATTAAAATCTCCGACGATCTGGATGAGATCGATGGCATCGCCACCGGGATCAATATGCTGGCCGAAGAAGTCCAGCTCAGGATCGAAAAATATGCCGAGGAACAGGAGACGCTTACAAAAACCGTAAACCAGCTCAAGGAGCTGAAGCTGGAACTGTCCAAATCGGAAAAATTATTCTGGCAGGTTTTCCAGACAAGTCCCGACGGGATCAGCATCACCCGCATCTCGGACGGAATATTCGTGGAGGTAAACAGGAGTTTTGAGAAAATGACCGGTTATGCCCGAAAGGAACTCATCGGGCATTCGGCGTTTGATTTCGAGATGTGGACAAACATGGCGGACCGTAAAAAAATGACCCGGCAGCTGAAGCAGAAAGGATCCTACAGTAATCTTGAAGCCGATTTCAGGGTTAAGACGGGCAAGGTTCAAAGGGGTCTGATATCTTCCTCCATAATGAATATCAGCGGCGAGCCCCACATGGTCACCATAAGCCGGAATATTACACGAATCCGCCAGGCGGAGCGTGAACTGAAGGTGTCGCAGAAGAAATACCAGGAACTCATCCAGCTTGCACCTGACGGGATTATCCTGGTGGACAGGAAAGGAGTCATTGAAATGGCCAATTCCGCATTTCTGCGCATGACCGGGGTGAAGGCCGGAGAGGTCAGGGGAGTCCGTTTCATGGATATCCGGGGATTCGATGACCAGGACAAATCCGTCTATGAAGAAGCATTCGAAAAAATCCTGAAGGGTGCTGCTTCCAGACCCCTGGAGATGAGGCTCACATCCCCATCGGGGGATCTAAGGCATATTGAAGTCCTTGCCAAGGCATTGAAACACGAAGGCAGGATCACAGGCTTCCAGGCCGTTGTGCGCGACATCACGGAAAGGATCACGGCCATGGAGATCATGAAGGCATCGGAGATCCGGTACCGTACATCCATGGATGCCATACATGATTCGATTTACCTTGTTGATCGTGATTTGATTATACTACTGGCAAACGACGCACTTAAACGCCAATTGAAGGACCTTGGCCTCCCGGTAAATATTGTGGGAAAACATTACATGGAAGCCTTCCCCATTCTGAATCCTCCCACCGCAAAAGAGTATCAGGAAATCTTCAGGAAGGGAAATACCATCCAGAAAGAGGAAAGTTTCAAAGTAGCGGATCACCAGCACTACACGGATACCCGGCTCATCCCAATCCTTGAAAACAACAAGATCACCAGGGTGCTAACCATTGTGCAGGACATTACCGAACGGAAAAAAGCGGAGCATGTCCAGCAGATCATGTATAACATCTCCAATGCGGTCAACCTTACCAGGAACCTGAACGACCTGTTCCTGAACATACAGAATGAACTCGGGAAAATCTTCGATACGAGGAATTTCTTCATTGCATTCTATAATAAGGAAGACGACACCCTGTCACTTCCATTCTTCGTTGACGAGAAGGATGCCTTCGATGCCTTTCCGGCAAAACGGACCCTGACCGGGTATATGATCCGGAATGACAGGCCCATCCTGATGAAGGACCGGAACATTAAAAAACTTGTCAGATCGGGGGAAATCGAAGACGTTGGAACACCAAGCCGGATCTGGCTGGGCGTGCCCCTTAAACTCAAGGATGAGATCATAGGGGCTCTGGTGGTACAGAACTACGAGGATGAGCAGGCCTACAGTGAGAAAGATCTCGAGATCCTGCAGTTTGTCTCTTCCCAGATCAGCCTATCCATTGAAACAAGGCGCGCCTATGATGAGGTGCAGGTTGAAAAAGCCTATTTTGAACAGCTCTTTGAAGGTTCCCCTGAAACCGTGGTCCTCACTGACAACGACGGAATACTGCTCCGGGTGAACAGTGAGTTTGAGAAATTATTCGGATACACCCAGGAGGAGGCTATCGGGAAATTCATCGATGAGCTTATCGTTCCGGTGGACCTGAGCTACGAAGCCAGGAACATCTCCAAAAAAGTGGCAAACGGTGAAAAGATACTCACCGAGACCATCCGGCAGCATAAGGATGGAAAACTGATCCACGTATCCGTACTGGGTACACCCATCGAGATTGAAGGGGGACAGGTGGCTGTATACGGCATTTACCGTGACATAACCGACCGGAAGAATGCCGAGATCGCACTCCGTGATAGCGAAGAGAAGCTACGGAATATCCTGTACTCCTCGCCCGATGCCATTACGGTATCCGATCTGAGGGGTTATATTACCGAATGCAACCAGGCTGCCCTCGATATATTTAAGTGTGAAACCAGCGAGCAGCTCCTGGGACTGAATGCTAACCAGTTTGTCATTCCTTCACAGAGGGAAAAAGGAATCCAGACACTGAAATCGGTGCTGCGAAACGGATTTGTAAAAAACATCGAATTTGAAGTGGAAACCCTGAAGGGAAATCATATTTTTGTTGACCTTTCAGCAAGCCTGATCCGGGATACCAATGACAAACCATTCGGGATCGCAACCATTACACAGGACATTACCGACCGGAAATATCATGAAAGGGCCCTTGAAGCCGCCAAGGAAAAAGCCGAGGAATCGGACCGGCTGAAATCGGCTTTCCTTGCCAACATGTCCCATGAGATCAGGACGCCGATGAATGCGATACTGGGATTTTCCGAACTCCTTAAAAGCGAAGGCCTGTCGAAGGAGACCCGGGATGAATACATAAAAATCATATCCAGCAAAGGCAATGAACTGATGCTCATCATCAATGACATCATCGATATCTCTAAGATCGAGGCAGGGGATATAAAGATCAGCAAATCGGACGTTGAAATCCCTGAATTCCTTAGGGAACTGTTCAGGGAATTAAACGAAGAAAAGAGCCTGATGAACAAGGATGAAATCCAGTTCCGCCTCAAACTGCCTGAAAATGACAATCCCGTGGTCCATACGGACCCTTCCAGGTTGAAACAGATCCTTAATAATCTGGTTAACAATGCTTTCAAATTCACCCATGAAGGTTTTGTCGAGCTGGGCTTTTACAGCGATAAATGGAAGGTGGTATTTTACGTAAAGGATACCGGGATCGGGATTGCGGAAGACAAGAAAGAAATCATCTTCGACCGCTTCAGGCAGGTGGATGAATCGATAAATTCCGAGTTCGGAGGTACCGGGCTGGGCCTGGCCATTTCAAGGCATCTTACCACATTGCTGGGAGGAGAGATATGGATGGAATCGGTCCTGCAACATGGCTCGACCTTTTCCTTATACCTGCCTATTCTGAAAAATTACGGGAGCCGCCCTGAATCCAAAAAGGGAGATCCCTCAGGGGAGAAGGGGACCGGCCCGATTGACCTTTCCGGCAAAAAGATTGTTATAGCAGAAGACGATGGCGCCAACTACCTGTACCTGGAATCCTTTCTCAAACGTGCAAATTCACAGGTCATCTGGGCAAAGGACGGTGTACAGCTGATCGAAATATTCCGGACCGAACCCTCCCTTGACCTTATCCTGATGGATCTCAAAATGCCTGTGCTGAATGGCCTCGAGGCAACCAGGATCATCCGTAAAACCAACCGGGACATTCCGGTCATCGCACTGACGGCATATGCCTTCGCCGATGATATGGAGAAATCCATCCAGGCCGGCTGCAGTGATTTCCTCTCAAAACCGGTAAAAATCGAAGAGCTGGCAGCAACGCTGTCCAAATATTTGAAATAGCCTCCCGTTCAAAATAGCGCCTGCATCAGCTTATTATTAATCCTTCCCATATTGCTCCATTTTCCCTGATTTTCCCATCTTTGCGAGGTATGCGAGATGAACCGCAACAGCTTATATAAAAACTCCGCAAATAATTTCAGGAGCATCCTTAGATCCATCATGGAATCGATCTCGGGGACGGACCAGGATTTCACCGAAGGAAGCCTGGGCAGGGCGATCCTTTTGCTCTCCATACCCATGGTCCTGGAAATGACGATGGAATCAGTCTTCGCGGTGGTCGACATCTTTTTCGTATCGAAACTGGGCCCGTCAGCCGTCGCCACGGTTGGCATTACCGAATCACTCATGACCATTGTATACGCAATTGGGATGGGACTGGCAGTCGGAACCACTGCACTGGTTTCCAGAAGGATCGGTGAAAAGAACCGTGACGGGGCTTCCTTTGTGGCCTTTCAGGCGATCCTGACGGGACTGATCATCTCCCTGCTGATTGCCATACCCGGGGCAAGCTTTGCATCAAGACTCCTGGATATTATGGGTGCGGAAGAAAAGATGATAAGCGATGGATTCATGTATACGTCAATCATGCTGGGCAGCAACGGCATCATCATGCTTCTTTTCATCATTAATGCCGTCTTCAGAAGTGCAGGGGATCCGGCCATTTCCATGAGGGTGCTCCTGCTGGCGAACCTGATTAACATATTACTTGACCCAATGCTCATCCTTGGCATCGGTCCCTTCCCGGAACTGGGTATAAAGGGAGCTGCAATAGCGACCGCAACCGGGAGAGGGATCGGGGTGGCCTACCAGTTCTGGCTTCTGTTCAACGGCAGGGGAAGGGTAAGACTTCTTCCCGTGCACATGTATGTCCAGATTAAAGTACTGCTGAGCCTGATTCGCCTCTCGCTCGGGGGAATCGGGCAATCCCTCATAGCAACTACCAGCTGGATCTGTCTTGTCCGGATCATTGCCGAGTTCGGAAGCGGGGCCCTGGCGGGTTATACCATTGCCATACGGGTCATCGTGTTCACGCTTCTTCCTTCATGGGGACTGAGCAATGCGGCTGCCACACTGGTCGGACAAAACCTTGGGGCCAGGCAGCCGGAGCGGGCACAGCGTTCGGTATGGCTTACTGCCAGGGTGAATATGATCTTCATGGGACTGGTATCGATTGTTTTCATAACCGTCCCGGATTTTTTTATCCGGATTTTCATCCAGGATCCTGAAATCGTGGGTTACGGGGCAGTCTGCCTTCGGATCATCTCCTGTGGATTCGTCTTTTACGGCCTGGGTATGGTGATGATACAGGCCCTTAACGGGGCCGGTGATACCGCTACTCCCACGGCAATCAACCTGGTCTGTTTCTGGATGGTTGAGATCCCCCTGGCCTGCCTTCTGGCTCTTAAACTGGGGATCGAGGAAAACGGGGTCTACATCGCCATTATATCGGCCGAATCGCTCGCCACTCTGATCGCTGCATTGATCTTCAGCAGGGGAAAATGGAAACTCAGGCAGGTTTGACCCCCGGGAGCGTTCATCCATGAATTCGGGAACCAATAACTTCATCCGGCAATTCCTGCAGCGATCTATTCATAGCGAAGGCTGCGAACGGGATTCCTGGTGGCTGCAATCCAGGACTGGAAGCTAACCGTAAGCAGGCTGATGAACAGGAACCCGGCCCCGGTGATCCTGCATGCCGGACAGCAGAAGGGTTCCTGTGGAAAAAGCCTAATTTTGTGAAGGGAGGGGAGAATTTGATGAAATTTAAAACGGGACTCGTACTCAGCGGTGGAGGAACGCGTGGCTTTGCCCATATCGGTGCCCTGAAGGCCCTTGAAGAGGCCGGGATCCGGGCGGATGTCGTATCCGGGACAAGCGTCGGTTCGATCGTGGGGGCGATGTATGCGGACGGCTATACACCGGACCGGATGCTCGAGGTTTTCCGCAGGCACAGCATCCTGAAACTGTCCCGGCTTTCCTTCTCCCGCAAGGGTTTCCTGAGCTTCGGGGGACTAAAAAAAAGCGTTAGCAGGCACCTGAGCGTCCAGAACTTCGAGGAACTGCGCATACCGCTTTACGTCTGCATCTCCAACCTGTCCCGCGGAGAGGCGGAGTATGTGCATTCGGGTCCACTCCCCGATGTAATAACCGCTTCTGCCAGCATTCCAATCCTTTACGCTCCGGTCCGGATCCACAACGATCTGTACGTCGACGGGGCCGTATTCGATAATTTCCCCGTTAAGCCAATACTGGAACAATGTGAACGAATAATCGGGATCAATGTTATGCCTCCCGGTCCCCCCGGCGACCTTCGGACCTTCCGCCGCACCAGCATGCGAATTTTACAGCTTTTAATGAATGCCGCCGACAGGGAAAGCCGGAAGAAATGTCATATGCTTATTGAACCGCAGGGAATTGCAGAATACGGATACCTGGGACACCGGGGGGGACTCAAAATGTACGGGCTCGGGTATGATGCCGCCAGGCAGGTGCTGGATGCCATGCAGGACCGGTGATGCATGTCACCTCCACACCCGGATCAGTTCCCCTTTTCCAGGCGTTTGAGGAGATTGTCACGATACGACTGTCCCACCGGGATATCCCGGTCCCCCACCCTCAGGAGATTCCCTTCAAGGAAACTGATTTTCTCCAGGGCAACCAGGTAGGACCGGTGGACCCTGAGAAATTGCTCTTCCGGCAGGATGACCTCCATTTTTTTCATGGTCCCGTAGGTGGTGATCACTCCTGAATCCGTGTGGATCCGGACATAATCCCCCATTGCTTCGAGGTAATGTATGGATGCATGATCAACCTGGTAGATCTTCCCGTCGGCCTTTACCATGAGGAACTTCTTCTGTTCTGAGGCCACGGGTCCTGCTTTCCCCCTGTTCTCAATGCGTTTGAGGGATTTGTTGACTGCCTTGAGAAATCGTTCGAAAGAGAAGGGTTTGACCAGGTAATCCGCGGCATCCAGTTCAAATCCCTCAACCGCGTATTCCGGATAGGCAGTGGTGAAGACAATCTCGGGCGGACGGTCAAGGCTACGGATCATGCTCAGTCCAGATAAACCGGGCATGTTAATGTCAAGGAAAATGATCCCGACCGGCAACCTGTCCAGCACCTCCATTGCTTCGTACCCCGTGCTGCAGGATGCGGTCAGGCTGAGCAGGGGGCATCGGCTGATGTATTTTTCCAGAACCGTCCTTGCAAGGGGTTCGTCATCCACTATGATGCAGGATGCATTCATGTTAAATCGAGTTTGATCCGAACGCTGAAATTTTTTTGCCCCTCCTGGATGTCAAGCTCATATTTCCCCGGGTAGATAAGCTCAAGTCTCCTTTTCACATTGCTCAGCCCGATCCCGTTGAACTCATCTTTTTCAACCCTGTCCACTTTTCCCCTGTTGTTTTCCACATAAAGATCGACATTGCCCTTGAGTATGGCAAGCCTGATCTGTACATATCCCCCGGAAGGGTCCCCTTTGATCCCATGCTTGAAAGCATTTTCAATAAACGGGAGAAACAAAAGGGGGGCTATGCTTTTACCGGCGGGACTTCCCTTCTTACTGTATTCAATGCGTGAACGCTTGTCGGACCGCAACCTCTGGAGCTCGATGTAATTATCCATGAAACGGAGCTCCTGTTTGAGGGGGATGCGCTCGACGTTTGATTCGTACAGCATGTACCGCATCAATTCCGAAAGCTTGAGGATGGCCGCGGGGGCATTCCCCGAATTGCTCAGTGAAAGGGAATAGATATTGTTCAGACTGTTGAAAAGGAAATGGGGATTGATCTGGGATTTAAGTGCTTTCAGCTCGGTCTCGACCTTTTCCTGCCGGATGGCCATGAGTTGCTTTTCAGCCTGCGTGAGCAGGAACCAGCCCTTGGATAATTTCAGCAGGCTGGTAAGGGCCACGTAAACGAAGACGAATTTCAGGATGTCCGTGATCTCATAATAGGATATGAAATAATAACCCGGCAGCACCAGGTCTACCAGGTGGTTGAATGTTAGCTGGTTGAACGCTGCGCTGAGATAAATGAGTGCAATCAGGCAGAGGAAATAGACCAGGTATCTCCCTTTCCGCAGGACCCGCGGGATCAGGATCCAGAGGTTAATATAAACTGCGGCAACCAGGCTTAGATGAAAAAGGGCCGTGTAGATGTAATCGATCTTTTCCAAATGGTTGGAGGTGGAAAAGAACTTCAGAAGGAACAGGTAAGAAGCCGTCCAGAAAATTATGTGCTGCAGGATCCTGTTGCCTGCCAGCCTGAGGAAATACTTTTTAAAGGTTTCGGTTCTCATGCGGTATGCCCCTTTTTTAATCTGCAGGTTGTTGATAAACTGCTGTTAATTTAAGGATTCGGAACGTCCGGTTCAAATGCGTTTGAGAATATCCGGACTGAGCAGGAAATCCTTTTCATTACCGTATTTTACCATGAACTTCTGCAAATCCCTGGTAGGGGCGGTGATCAGGATGCCGTTATCATGACGGATATGGGCGATCCTGATCCTGTTCTGGTCGATCAGGGTCCTCAGGTAGGATGGGTTGAAAAAATTCAGGACCAGGGAATCCTGGCTCACAGTGACCCTGGAAAAATTATTCGCCTCGATCATAAACCAGGAAAGGAATTCATGATCGAGCGTATACTCGCTGGGGAAATAATTCAGGTAGTAACGTCCCCCCAGCACCAGCATATGCATGACAAATTCGGCACTGAGAGTATCTCCCTCATGCTGTTCCATCACCTTCAGGCGGTAGGATTTCTGTTCAGCCGGCGAGGTCCAGTCCGGGTTCAAAGGATTCGTATTCGGCTTAAAATCAAGCCGTTCAATAATCCAGATACCGTCATCCCCTGCGTCCCAGGTCCCTGTAAGGCGGTCATCCGTGACCAGATCCTTTTCGGTGTAAAGCGGAAACAGGGATGGGATGCAGGATGCGGCAAGTAAAGCGAGAAATCCGATTATCAAAACTGTTCTTGCTTTCATGTTATCCTTATTTGCAGGCATTAATGAGGATCGGGAAATTCGTCAGGGCAGTTTCAACATTCTGTCTCCTCAACGTATCGGGTTCAATGAACGTAGTACTGTCATTGGCGAACTTTGTAATGAATTTTTGCAGTTCCTCTGTCTGGGCTGTAAGGACATACCGATCCCCAACCTCCACGTATGAGATCTTGATGCGGTTCGTTTTGATGAGGTCCTCCAGCCAGTCCATATCAAAGTAATGGAGGACAAGGTATTTGTCTGTTATTTCAGCTTTTGCGAAAATATGCGCTGGCACCAGGTGCATGGCAAGGAATTCATGTTTGATGTTATAGTCAACCGGGAAGAAATCCACGTAGAGGTCCTTCCGGAGCCTCAGCAGGTGCATGGCAAAATCCTGCATGGCTCCGCTCTTTTCGCGCACGGTCAGCTTGTAGGTGTAACCGCTGTCGTACTGCTTCCATGCATCGGGAATGTTCTTTTCAAACTCAGGATCCAGCCGGCGGATTTTCCAGTATTCATTATCATCCGCCCCGAATACCCCTTCGAGCCGGTCGTCGATCAGCAGATCACTAATGCGGTACAGCGGATAAAGAGACGGTATACATGATATAACGATCAGTGTCAGTCCCATGATGAATAAAACCGTTCTGAGCTTCATGGCAAAGATTTTAATTGGTTACGGGATCAAAATAAGTGCAGGTCCGGAGCATATCCTAATTTTTTCGATGAACGCCATGGTTTACCCGGTGAACCGGATGATATTACTGCATGTGAGCCAAATGCTCTGTAAATTTCCGGGAGCAGGCTGTGCCATGTACCAGATGTTTCTCAAAGATCTATTTTGTTTTCCTGGCAATTCCTCGTAATTTTAGTTAGGCAAGCAGACAGAACCAAAACTTCCTGAATATGAAAAACCTGATGATCATTCTCTCCCTGCTGTTCCTGGGCGCAGGGAAACCATCGGTAAATCATCAAAAACAGAAAAGTGATATGGATACACCAACGGATGTTACGCTGACCATACTTTACGACAATTACAATTTCGACGAAAACTTCAGAAGCAGCTGGGGATTTTCCTGCCTGATCGAAAGTCCGGAAAGGACCATCCTCTTTGACTGCGGCGGGAACGACGGCGCCCTGATGGATAATTTCAAGGCTGCCGGAAAGGACCCGGGCAAGGTTGAGCTGGTCATCCTGTCGCATATTCACTGGGACCATACCGGCGGACTTGCGAAATTCCTGGAATCCAGGACCGGGATCGATGTTTACGTGCCCGCTTCCTTCCCGGATGAATTCAAACAGGAGATCAAGAGCAGGGGTGCCCGGCCGGTTGAGGTGATGGCTGCACGCAAGATCATTGACAACGTCTGGACAACCGGGGAGATGGGTGACGAGATCATTGAGCAGTCCCTCATCATTGAAACCCCCGGGGGACTGGTAATCCTGACCGGATGCGCCCATCCGGGGATCCAGGAGATCGTGGAAAAAGCCAGGAAGGAAAGGGGGAACAAGATCCTTCTTGTGATGGGAGGATTTCACCTTCTGCGGACGGGTGCGGGTACCGTTGAATCGATCGCTGCTGATTTAAGACAGCAGGGCATTCAGTACGTTGCACCCACGCATTGCAGCGGAGACGGGACCCTGGAAATCTTTAAAAAGACTTTCGGGGATCACTTCCTCCGGGCCGGTGCCGGGAAAGTGATCCACACCTCGGAGCTTTAAGTCCACCCCTGAAACCAGGATAAACCCGCAGGCCTAATGTTCCCGGAACCCTGAGCGCCTGTACCTTTCCCCGACCCCTGAATTATCATATATCAGGGATTAAACCTATATTGAAGCCGGATTCCGATGCGGTTTAATCCTGGCAGATGATCAAGACTTTCCTGATACTGGTTTCATCCTTACTCTTTGCACGGTACCTGGCGGGCATGCCCGGGCAGAGTGATGCGGTCCGGGGATGGGAGAGCACAGAATTTGTGCAGCAGGCCCCTCAGGAGAGGGACAGCCTTACGAGGCTTTCACTGAAATTCGCAGGATACCCCGTCCTCGGCTATACACCCGAAACGCGGATCATGGGAGGGATTTACACCCATCTGCTGGCCGGCATGCCCGGCACGGACAGGCTATCCGGGGTGGGACTGGGCGTCCTTGGCTCACAGAACCGGCAGTTCTCCCTGAACCTGTTGCCGGAGATCTGGTGGGACCGCAGCCATTTTCACCTGGCAGGGGAATTGAAATGGCAATACTGGCCGGACAGGTTCTACGGTATTGGCAATGATACACGGAAGGAAGACAGGGAATATTATGTCTCACGGATATGGGGGGTCAAGCTGGACCTTTTGAGATCGGCCTGGAGAGATTTTTACGCAGGGATCCTGCTCGAGGTCGAGCATAACAACATCGTGGAATACGATACGGTCGCCTACGCCGTACTGCCGGGCGGGTCCATACCGGGGAGCGATCGCTCCACCATTTCGGGAATGGGACTCGGACTGGCGTGGGACAGCCGCTCCGACATTCTTCTCCCCTCTTCCGGCGCTTACTGCCAGTTCCGCCTGGTCTTCTTCGGCAATGCGATTGGATCCACTTACAGCCATACCAAATGGATCCTTGACCTCAGGAAGTACTGGGAACTGGGTCATGAGCAATTATTCTACCTGCAGGTATACGGGAAGTTTTTATGGGGGAAGGAGATCCCTTTCCGGAACATGGCCCTCCTGGGGGGCGACAAATTCCTGAGGGGTTATTTCAGGGGCCGTTACCGGGACCATAACCTGTTCCTGATCCAGGCCGAATATCATAGTCCCCCGCTCTGGCGTTTCAGTTTGGTGGCATTTGCCGGGGCCGGGGATGTTTTTCATTCGGCAGCCACCCTGGATGAGATCAGGATCAAACCCGCCGGTGGAGTGGGACTGCGATACCGGGTATTCCGAGACCGCCGTATGAATATCCGCCTGGATGCTGCAACAGGCAAAGGGGACAGGGGAATATACCTGGGCATCATGGAAGCTTTTTGATTCCCGTTGTTTTGTGCCCGGGGACTTTATGGCCCGGGGACTTCCCCGAAACCTCCACCACCGGGCGTTTTTATAATGAGCCTGTCCCCCGGTCGCGCAGTCGTACCTGCTATTCCCTTCAAAACTTCCTTTTCACCGCCAGCCCTCAGCATCACCTGCCTGCCCCGTTTCCCGTCCCCTCCACCGTTAAGCCCGTAAGGTTTTACCACCCGGTGCTGGCTCAGAATGGATACCGAGGATTCTTCCGTGAATTCAAGGATGCGCACGACCCCGTTGCCACCCTTGTAGAATCCCCTGCCGCCGGAACCTTTCCGGATCGAGAATTCGATCAGCCTCAGCGGATACCGGTTCTCGAGGATTTCCGGGTCAGTGATCCGGGTATTGGTCATATGGTGGTGTACCGCGGAGGCCCCGTTAAAGCCGTTCCCGGCCCCGCATCCCCCGCAAACCGTCTCGTAGTAGCTGTAATTCCTGTTTCCCAGCATGATGTTGTTCATTGTGCCCTGGCTGCAGGCAACCACCCCGAATGCCTTAAGCAGGGTGTCCGTCAGCCGCTGGCTGACCTCCACGTTGCCCCCCACGATGGCGGGACATTCATCCGGGGGACGGTTGAAATCGGGGTTCAGCAAGCATTCGGGCAGGATAATCTGCACGGGTTCCATAAGGCCTTCATTCAGGGGCAGGGCTTCATCCAGCAGAAGGCGAAGGACGTAGATAACGACCGAATTCACAATCGCGATATTTGCATTCATGTTGCCCGGGTGAACCGGTGAAGTACCGGTAAAATCGATGGTACAGGATTCCTTGCGAATTTCAACGGCCGCATGCAGGCAGCTCCCGTCATCAAGGTACTCGTCGGCTTCATAATGCCCGTCAGGTATTTTTTCAAGGGTCCGGTGCATCTTTGAAGCGGCATATTCCCTCAGGTGACGCATGTAATCCATGACCGTAACGGCTGAATACCTGTCTGCCAGCAATTTCAATCCGCCTGCTCCCGCAATGTTTGCTGCCAGGGCTGCATTCAGATCGGCAAGATTATCATCCACCGCCCGGCTCGGCCAGGGTGCATTTTCAAGGATCCTGCGGATCCCTGCCCAGTCCGCCTTTCCCTTACTGACCAGGTGGAAGGGTTCGATGACGACCCCCTCCTCGGCAAGGGATGCAGCATCCGGGGGCATGGATGCGGGCCGGGTACCTCCCATCTCGGCATGGTGAGCCCTGCTGACCACGTATCCCAGCAGCTCTTTTTCATCTGAGAATACAGGGGTAACGAGGGTTAGATCGGGCAGATGCGACCCCCCGAATGCAGGGTGATTGGAAAGGATGGTGTCGCCCGGTTCCATGTCGATGTGCTTCTGCAGGCTCCGTACACAGACCCCGAGGCTGCCGAGGTGGACCGGTATATGGGGTGCGTTGGCAACAAGGTATCCATCGGGACTCACAAGTCCGCAGGAAAAGTCGAGGCGTTCCTTGATGTTGACCGAAAGCGAGGTCCGCTGGAGCATGGCCCCCATATTTTCTGCAATGAATTTGAACCGGTTGGTAAAAAGTTCGAGCCGCGTTTCCCGGATGTTTTCCTGCTCCGCCTGCCTTTCCGCAGATATCAGGCGTAGAATGGCGGTCCCGGTCCTGTTAATAAGCATTTCCCATCCCGGGGCGATGACCGTCGTACTGTAGGGATCCACCAGGAGGGCATGTCCCCGTATCAATGCTCCTTCCCGCAGGTCCGGGCGCCTGTATACGGGTGCTTCTGCCCATTCCCCGCCTGTGAACGCCCTGATGACTTTCAAAGGTTCTGGCTCATAAATTTGGCCGGGCTCGCAGGTTTGGCCGGGCTCGCAGGTTTGGCCAGGCTCGCAGGTTTGGCCGGGCTCGCAGGTTTGGCCGGGCAGGGGGACCTTCTGCCCGTTTTCTTTGTATTCCGAGGCTACCACGCGGATGGACTCCACCTCCACTGCCCTGTTTTCGGTCCAGTGCCCATACAATCGCATATATTCCTGCCTGAACCGGGCCAGCAGGTCAATCCCTTCTTCCCAGGCGACCGGCAGGCTCTCATCCTGGCCGGTAAATCGCAAGAATACGGTTTTAACCCTTGCCCGTATCTCCCCGCTGACCCCTTCCTTCCTTACCTCCCCGATTGCCTTTTTTGCGAGCTCATCGATCCAGTCCGGCAGCTCCCGCCCGACCTCCTCAAGCGGCTTCAGAACCAGTTTTTCCGAAAACCGTTCGATCAGGGCATTTGAAAGTCCGTATGCTGAAAGGAGTCCCGCGTCTGCCGGGACGATCACCGTTCCCATGCCCAGATGGCCGGCAATCCTGCAGGCATGCATTCCCCCTGCACCGCCGAAGGCCAGCAACACATAATCTGCCGGATCGTAGCCGCGGGCGATGGAAATTTTACGGATTGCACCGGCCATGAGCTCGTTGGCGATGTCGTAGAACCCGGAAAGGATCTCCTCCCTTGAGTACTTCTTCCCGCTGCTTTCAACGATTTCCCCGATCAGTCCCTCCAGCTTCATCTCCGCAGCCTCCCGGAAAACCGGAATACCGAATTCATCAGGATCAAGGTGGCCCAGCAGGAGGTTCACATCGGTAACGGTCAGGGGTCCGCCGGCCCCGTAGCAGGCCGGCCCCGGCCAGGCACCAGCGCTTTCAGGTCCCATGCAAAGTTTAAAACCATCAAAATAGCACAGCGAGCCCCCGCCGGCGGCAACGGTTTCAATGGACAGAGCGGGACCAAAAATCCTTGCGTCACCGATCTCCAGGGTAAAACGGTAATCGAACTCCCCGTCGTACCTTGAGACATCAGTGCTGGTACCCCCCATGTCAAAACTGATGATGTGCCCGTTTCCCGTACTTTTCCCTATGCTGACGGCTCCCACAACGCCTCCGGCCGGTCCGCTCAGCAGGCTGTCCCTTGCCCTGAATTCCTTTTCCCTTACCAGTCCCCCGCTGCTGGTCATCAAATGGATCTGTCCCCCCGGTATAGAAGCGCGCACGTTATCAAGATAAGTCCGGAAGACGGGATCGAGGTATGCATTGACGGTAGCGGTCTCTGCGCGGTCGATGTACTTAATCAATCCCGATAGATCAGTTGAAACGGAGATGTCCTTTATGCCCTGACGCCTCAGAAAACCGGCCAGTTCCCGTTCATGCACCGGGTTGATGTATGCGTTCAGGAGGCAGATTGCCACCGACCGGAATCCCTTTCTTTTGATCTTCAGCAATTTTTTATCGAGTTTGCCGGTATCGAGCGGCCGCAATACATTGCCGTGGCTGTCTATCCGTTCATCCACCTCGATCACGCGCCGGTAAAGCATTTTCCTTTTTACGACCTGGAGGGCGAATATATCCGGCCTCTGCTGGTTGCCGATCTCGAGGATGTCCCTGAATCCCTTTGTGACCATCAGGATCGTGTCTGCACCTTTTCGTTCCAGCAGGGCATTGGTACCCCTGGTTGAGCCCAGTTTCATCTTAAGGGGCGGCAGGTCCAGATCCAGCGGTGTTCCCGTGATCAGCCGTGCAGCAAGCACCGGGGCTTCTTCTCCCGACAGGATCTCAAAACTGATCATTTCCCCGTATACATTTCGGGGAAGTTCACGTGTCAGGCGAAGAACGTTACGCTCAAGATCATAGCACTGAACGTAACAGGTTTCATGGGAATGGTTTAAGAGGGCAAAGCGGTATCCGCGAAGTATATCCGTCTGGAGTCCCCAGTTCTCCCTGATAACCAGCGTTTTCTGGTCGAGCCATTGTTCCACCATTCCACGCAGGCTGCCGTTGCTCAGCACCTTCCGGCGGATCCATTCCCCCTGCGGATCCCGGCCGATGCAATCGGTGAAGGTTCCCCCTGTATCCACATAGATCTCAAACGACCGTTTATCCATGAATGTCCGGATTTATTTTGAATTGCCTCTGATTCTCAGCAGGACAAGTGCTGTAATAATGAACGAGAGTATGGCCATCACCAGCATGGGGACCCCCCAGTTCCCGGGTTCGATCTTCATTCCTGAAAGTACCGATCGTGCAAGTCCCGTGAGTCCAATGATCAGCGTAAGGAACACGATTGCCGTCATGAGGATATTGCCGGGCAGGCGGTTGGTTTCTCCCTGCATGAGGGACCGGTCATTCACCGTCACCAGCAGGAATATTGCCATCAGGGGCAGGATCAGCCCGTTCAGTGCCTGGGCGATGATGATGGCGGGGACCGGTTTGAAGCCGGCCATGCCGAACCCGATCCCGGTCGCCAGGATGGTGATCCAGACCAGCCGGAAACGAAGAGATCGATCCTTCCACTTATCAGGGTTGCGGTGCCCGAAAAGGCTCCTGACGGTAATCGCTGATGCCAGCGGGGCGGTAACGGCAGAGGTAAAACCGGCTGCGAAAAGTCCCAATCCCAGCACCACCGTTCCCGCCTTCCCGATATACCTGCCCAGTGATTCTGCGAGTACCTCGAAAGTAAACTCCCCCCTCATGGAGGTGCCGGTCACCAGAACCGCCATGGAGATGACCCCTCCCAGTATGATCGCCACCAGGAGCCCTGAACGCATTTCTCTCAGCGATTGTCCCGCCGACAAACCCGAACCGAGAAAGAGGTTATAGGGCACAACGGTTGTGCCGATAAGTCCGAGTACGATCAGGCCTCCGCCCCGGGTGATGGGAATGATGGGACGGATCATTCCACGGAACAATTCAGGGACCGGTGGTCTTACGGAAATGGCGGATACCAGGAATGCGATCCCCATAATGGCAACCATTCCGCCCAGTATCCGGGCAATCAGTTTGACGGAAGGGACCAGCAGCAGCAAACCGGCTGAAAGTCCCAGTAAAAGGACAAGGATCCAGGACGGTAAACGGACCAGAAGGTCCAGTCCGGCCATGGCGCCCAGCAGGTTGCCGGTCTGGTAGGCGGCGGTTCCGCTCAGGATGCATACCGCCACCAGGAAGGGAACGGAAGATCTGCCTTTCCTCCCGATAGTCTGATGACGGATCGCCTGTCCCAGGTCAAGTCCCGATACAATCGTCAGCCTCGCTGCAGCCTCCTGAAGAACCAGGCAGGCGATGGTGGCAAAGGTAAGCGCCCAAAGAAGTGGAAGCCCGAAATCCGCGCCGGCCTTAGCCGCCGTCGTCACGGTCCCCGGACCGATGAATGCGGCCGAGATCACCGACCAGAAAAGTATGTTAAGAAACCTGGATCTCATGGGATGGGCCCGGGCAAAAGCTACCGGTTCACCGGATTGAAAATAGGCCTTTTCAACCGGATTCCCAACCGGCGCAAGTTTTTTTCTCAGCGCAGCTTCCGGTTGCTGTCATCCGGAGTGCGTCTCAGGAGTTGCAAATACGTTTAAGTCAGTTCCTGCGGGCGCATTTGTTCAATCCGGTAATGGACGGTTCCGTATAATTTATTACATTGCCTCATCGTACAAATTTCAAACCGATGAACAACATTCTTGAGCAACTGGGACACTGCATTGAATTTGGAAAAATAAACCAATCCTCCCCCTATCCCCCGGACATGAAAGACATGGACGGTGCGGACGAGCTTGCAAGGCAGGCGCTTAAAATGGGCATCTCTGCCAGTGAGATCCTTCAAAGCGGGCTCGTGCCGGGCATGGAAAGGGTAGGTGTAAAATTCCGCGAGAACAAGGTATTTGTGCCCCAGGTACTGATGTCAGCCAAGGCAATGCATGCCGCCATGGAGCACCTTAAACCCTTTTTCCAATCCGGCGAGGTTGCCCGGAAAGGCAAGTTTGTAATCGGAACGGTATCCGGTGATCTTCATGACATCGGGAAAAACCTCGTGGGCATGATGATCGAGGGAGCCGGCTGGGAGGTTATCGACCTCGGCGTGGATGTTCCCGCCTCAAAACTGATTGAGGCCATTGAAAAAAATCCCGGATGCCTGGTGGGACTTTCGGCCCTGCTGACAACCACCATGATCAACATGGCGGATACGGTAAGGGAGATAAAGTCCAGTTACCCCTCGCAGAAAATCCTGGTCGGCGGGGCACCGCTGACGGATAATTTCCGGAAGGAGATCGGTGCGGACTTCTATTCGCCTGATCCGCAGGGCGCGGTGGAATATCTCCAGTCGGTCACGGAACAAATTATGAAACTGCTGGACTTCAGCAACATTGCATTTGAAACATGGGTATTCTGCTTGAAAAACTTGCTGGTGGCAGAATCCTTGCCTCCGACGGGGCATGGGGGACCCTCCTGCAGGCCAGGGGATTGAAACCCGGAGAATGTCCCGAGCTATGGAACATTGAACACAGGGAGGAGGTGTTTGACATTGCCCGCTCCTATGTCGAAGCAGGTTCCGATATGATCGAAACCAATTCATTCGGGGGAAGCCGGTTCAAGCTCCGGCATTATGGCCTGGATGACCGCACCCGGGAATTAAACCGGGCTGCGGCAGAAATCTCGAGGGAAGCCTGCGGCTGCGAACGGATTGTCCTGGGTTCCGTCGGTCCCACCGGGATCATCCTGATGACAGGCGAAGTCGATGCCGGGGAACTGTACGAAGCTTTCGGGGAACAGGCTGCTGCCCTTACCGAAGGCGGCGCCGATGCCATCGTCGTGGAGACCATGTCGGACCTCGAGGAGGCAAGCCTTGCCATCCGTGCAGCCAGGGAGTGCACGGGACTGGATGTCATCTGCACCATGACCTTTGAAAAAACGGTGGACGGTCAGTACAGGACCATGATGGGTGTGTCTCCTTTTGAGATGGTACCCGTTCTGAAGGAGGCGGGAGCCTGCGTGGTTGGTTCCAACTGCGGGAACGGCACAGAAGGGATGATCGCCATCCTGAAGGAGATCCGGCGTGCCGATCCGGATGTGCCCGTATTGATCCAGGGCAATGCCGGGCTGCCGGAATACCGGGAAGGGAAAACCGTGTTTAACGAGAAACCTGAAGTTACGGCCAGTTTCGTCCCCGATCTGGTAAAGTTCGGTGCCAGCATCATTGGGGGATGCTGCGGTACCACACCGCAGCACATTTCACTGATCGGCAGGGAACTCAGGCGGCTGAGGGAATAGAATCCGGAGGCTTATGCAGACCACCGAACCCGTCATTTACAGCTATCACTTTTCGGACCTTCCGTTAAAGCCCGGTTCACTGGCAAATTTGATGGGGTATGCCGACGCTGACCCCCCCGAACCGATTGCGGGCATCCTTGAAGGCATTTTTGCCGAAGCCCCGGATCATACCGATATCAGGGGAGGAATGCTCCTTGTAGAACCCTCCGGGATTCGCAGTGCAGGCCATGTAATCGTTAAAAGCCTTGATTTTCATACGGGAAGGATGATTGCCAGGAACCTGGCAAAATCGGAATGGATTGCCTTTTTCATGATGACGGCGGGAAGGGGGATAGAGGACTGGAGCAAGGATGCAATCCGCAGCGGGGAATCCCTTACCGGGTACATCATCGACCTCCTGGGTTCGGAAGTGGTTGAATCTGCGGTGGACTGCATGCAGGCGGACCTGGTAAGGCAGGTCGAGGCAGAGGGATACCGGATCACGAACCGTTACAGTCCCGGTTACTGCGGCTGGCAACTGGATGAACAGCAAAAACTCTTTTCCCTTTTCCCTGATGGATTTTGCGGGATCAGGCTTACCGGGAGTTCACTCATGACCCCCCTCAAGTCGGTAAGCGGGATGATCGGGATCGGCAGGGAGGTTCAGAAAACAGCGCACAGCTGCCAGATATGTGAACTACGGAATTGCATCTACCGCGACAGGAAAGGCATCGCACAGGCTACCCGGTCATTGTAGCTAGGGTTTGACGGCATTGTCATTGCCAGCTACCCGGTCATTTTGCAACAGTCAGGTTAAAGAATGACGCCCCCGGAATACCGGCCTTTGAAAAACAGCCTGCCTTTTTCGTCCCAGATCGTCTTTATACCGTCCTCCAGGTCGTCATTATAGTTCGTTTCGATGTTCAGCTTTCCGTTCTCATGCCATTTGACCTGCTTGCCGTGAAGCCGGTCATCCCTGTATCGGGCCTCAAATTTCTTATTCCCGTTTTCGTACCACATCAGGAATTTCCCTTCCCGTTTTCCTTCCTTCAGGAAAAATTCCGATTTCTTCTGCCCGTTCTCGTACCAGAGGGTTACCTTCCCGTGCTTGATCCCGTCCAGGTACTCGGCCTCGCATATTTTGACCCCTTCTTCCGTCCAGATGGACATTTCCCCGTGAAGCAGTCCGTCCCTGACCTGGGACTGCTCGGCCCGTTCCCCGTTATCATGGTAAAAGGTGTACTGTCCCGTGAACGGTTCCTGCTCACCCTCGTGATAGAGGCGGTCTTCACGCCATTCAAGGCTCACCCGGTTAACTTTCCTGTGCTTCTTTGCCATCTATGAGAGTTTCCTGACCTTCTGGTAACCCGTTGCGGCGTCGATCATCTTAACATAGGACATCTGCTTGCCGCTGGCAAGAGATTCATAGACCATGCCCTGCTCCGTATTCAGGATCCTGCATTCGCCGAGTTCGTACCTCAGCGACAGCACGGTATCTCCCTCACTGAGCGGCTGGCCTTCAAGGTCGACAAACCGGAGTTTACTCCTGCCCGATTTTTTACTGAAAAGCCCTGCCATGGTTCTGTATATTAACCATACAAAAATACAAATGATGGGGGAGATTAAAAGGATTTGTCGAGAATTCCCTTCAGCTTATCCTCTTTCGAAAGCAGGGATTCAAGCACTCCCAGCTGGTTGCGGGTTCGAAAAAGGTTCTGTTCCGGGTAGGATGTCTTATAATAGGTATCCCCGTGCAGGTAGTCTGTCAGGAATCGTACCGCCTGCATGTAGATAACCGCTTTTGCCCCGAGAAGCAGGTTGGACTTCTCGACATCCTCGATGAAAGGAGAAACCGCCCCGGAAAACCCGGCTGCGAGTCCCCCGAAAATATCCTCCCGGCAAACGGCGCTTTCCGGACCGGCTTCATCCTCCTTTCCCGAGGCGGTGAAGGAGCGCACCATATCCCCGAAGTCCGTCAGCAGGGTACCGGTCATGACCGTATCCAGGTCGATTACCCCGATCGCCCTGAAGGTTGCCGGATCAAAGAGTACGTTAGTGATCTTGGCGTCGTTGTGGGTGACACGGTCGGGAAGGGCTTTATGGATCCGAATGAACTTGCCCGGGATGTCCGAGAGCTCCCGGATCTTTTTCAATTCGGGTCGGGCTGCCTTCAGGCGTTCACCGGGTCGGGTCAGTTCGGCATAGGCAAGCTGCCTGTTCCTCCACTCTGCATCCATGAAATGAGGGATTGTGACATGCAGCCTGCGTGGATTGTAGTTAATCAGCCTGGCTGCGAAGATCCCGAAGCCGCGCGCACCTTCAAATGCCTGCTCAGGGGATTTGACTGTTTCCAGGGTGAGGCTATTTTCGATGTATTGAAAGCACCTCCAGTAACCTTCTCCCCGTTCGTGGTGCATAAACCGGCCATCGAGGGTTTTGACTATTTCCGGATCCCTGAAGGCATGGCCGTTCCCGGGAGTATTTTTCAGGAATGTCAGGATCCTCTGGATATTATCCTGAACGGATTCGGGTTTCTTGAATACCTCAGTGTTTATCCGCTGGAGAATATACCGGGAGGTTTGATCTCTGTCTGCGGCGACCAGGAGGTAAGTTCCATGAATATTTCCCGTCCCGAAAGCATCGCAGGTACGTGGCTCGCCCCTGATTTTGAAGCGTGATCCGACTTTCAGCAGGTCCTTCATGGATCAGTGCCACAGATTACCGGGATATATTCCCTGACTGATCAGATTGTTTATATTGGCAATGGCCATGAGTTTATCCTCCCTGTAGGTGATTCCAAACCATTGATCACGGGCAGGAAGGATCCTTACGCTTGCCTTCCCCTGTGCAATAAGTTCATTGATCACCGTCGGAATATAGAATTCCGCTTTCAGCTGATTGGCATTGGCCCGGATGAAATCCGAAAATGTTTGGTCCAGATATTTGAAGATCTCCGGGGTGAATCCCCAGATATTCATGGATACCAGGACATCGCCCCTCAGAGGTACACGCCTGCGGTCGACATCGACGAAATAGATTTCATCGCCTTCTTTCGCGATCTCGGTCCTTTCCACCACCGAGTCAAGAAATTTAGTATCGCCCGATTCACATACTCCCCTTGACACAGAGCCGAAATCGGAAAGTGTATGCTGCAGCTGGTATCCCATCATGCAGAATCTCGAATTACCGGCCGTATCCTTTCCGGTAAGATAATCCCCCATGGCCCGGTAACTGTTGGTCCCGTAAAAATCGTCCGCATTGATCACGACAAAGGGTCCCTTTACACGGTCCCTCGCCACCCAGACGGCATGTGCGGTACCCCAGGGTTTCGCACGTTCCGGTGAATACCGGGTCCCTTCCGGGACCATGTCCAGTTCCTGGAACACATATTCCGTTTCGATCCTTCCTTTCAGTTTGGCATCGAAAACCTCCCGGAATTCCTTTTCGATGTCCCTGCGGATGATAAAGGTGACTTTATCAAAGCCCGCACGGATGGCATCGAAGATGGAATAATCGATGATGGCTTCACCGGAAGGGCCTACCGCCTCGATCTGTTTCAGGCTGCCATAGCGGCTTCCCATTCCTGCTGCAAGAATCAGTAAAGTTGGTCTCATTTCGATTTGATTGAGGGCAAAAATAAGCAAACCATCTGGTAAAGGAATAAGTCCGGTCTCAATATTCGTCCCCGAAGCCAAAGGAGGGTTTGCGTTTGATCCACCTTCCTCCGGTAAAATCCGGGAATTCCTGGGGTTCTCCTCCCTCCGCCACCGAACGTTCCGAGAGTGCGCTGATCACACTCCAGCTTGCGGCGTCGTACACATCCAGGGGAGTCTGCACACCTCTTTTAAGGGCCTCGATAAATCCATGCAGGATGAAAAAATCCATTCCCCCGTGGCCTGAACCTGCGGCCTGTTCCGCATATTTTTTCCACAGGGGATGATCGTATTTCTCCAGGTAGGGAAGGGAGGATTCCCATTTATGCGGTTCGCTGGTTCCCTCGAGGTAGATCTGGTCCCCGTCCTTCATCCACAATCCCTTCGTACCCTGTACCCTGAATCCGAGGGAATAGGGCCTGGGAAGGTTGGTATCATGGCTGATCACAACGGTTTCCCCGTTGGCACACTTGATCAGCGTGGTCACGATATCACCCAGTTTAAACTCGATCCCGGCGTTTGGATGTTCCTCCCCGGCGGTATCGACAATGTAGTTATGTAATCCCCTGGACTTGGTCGCCATGGAAACCAGGTTAATAAAACGGTTGCCGCGGTTTATGTCCAGGAAGTTTGCAACGGGACCGATACCATGGGTCGGGTAAAGATCGCCGTTCCGGCGTATCGAATGCTGGGTCCGCCATTCTGCCTCTCCAATGGCTCCCGGTCCAAATTCAACACCGGGATTGAATTTCACGCTTCGAAGATCATGCTGGTAACCGCACTGGCAATGGATCAGTTCCCCGAACAGTCCCTCCCTTATCATGTTCAGCATAGCCATGACGTCCCGACGATAACAGACATTCTCGAGCATCATGCAGGGCATGCCGGTATCCTCCGATACGTGCACCAGTTTGTGGCAATCTTCAATTGTTAATCCCGCGGGGACCTCCACCCCGGCGTATTTCCCGGCCTTCATGGCAGCCACTGCCATGGGCGTGTGCCAGATCCAGGGAGTGGCAATGATGACGCCGTCGATGTCCCCCCGTTCGATAAGTTCGAGGTAGGCAAGTTCGCCATTATGATATACGGCCGGGGCTTTTTTCCCCGCTTCCGTTACCATGGACACAGAGCCTGCTGTGGCTTCCTCCTTGATGTCACAGACGGCGATGATCTCGGTATCGTCACGATTGATGGCAAGGTTCAACAGCCATGTGCCCCTTCCACCCATGCCTATGAATCCCAGCCTGGCCTTTTCCCTGGCATGCCCTGAACGCAGCGGGTCGGAGGTTTCGTGGAGTCCCATCAGGCCTGTTGTTCCCATCAGGCCGTTTGTTCCCATCAGGCCGGGTGCAAGCGAAAGTCCCACACCTGCCATTGCATTTTTGCGGATAAAATCTCTTCGGTTAACTTTCATGGTTACGACTGGTTTACTTTAACAGATAAAAATAACCAAAGAATTTGGTTGAAGCAATCCGGGGAGATGAATTCGTATCCGGACCGGGATCAGGGGCGGGATCAGAAATCGAGTTTGGCCTTCAGCCTTGGCAGGCCGGTCTTGCTGACCGGCAGTTTGACACCGTTTTTAAGGATGACGATATAGGATTCCTTCTCATAAAGCTGCATCTGTGCAATCTCTGAAATCCTGACGATGTAACCCCGGTGGATCCTGACAAAGTCCTCCTCCGGGAGGCGGGCTTCGAAGAATTTCATCGTTTTCTGTTTCAGGTGCCTGGAATCGGGGGTATAGATCATTACGTAATCGTCCTGCGCTTCGAGGTAAACGATCCGGTCGACCGGGATCACATGGATCTTCGAGCGGGATTTTACGACCACCCGGTGGATGGTTTCTTTCTGCTGGTCCCTGTGTTCCACCATTCGGCTGATGGATTTCTGGTCCCCCCCGCTCTTCACGCGTTCGCGGGCTTTGGCAAGGGCTTCGTCAAACCGTTCCGCCGAATAGGGTTTCAGGAGATAATCCAGGGCATTGTGTTCGAATGCCTTGAGTGCGTACTGGTCATATGCCGTAGTGAAAATTATGACCGGATGGTGTTCCAGCACCTCCAGCATTTCAAATCCGGTGAGCTTGGGCATCTGGATATCCAGGAACACCAGGTCGGGCTTCAGTTCATTGATGGCTTTCAGTCCGCTGAATCCATCCTCATACTCACCGATGATCTGGAAGTCCTCATGTTTGTCAAGGTAATCCCTGATCAGGTCCCTGGCCAGCTTTTCATCTTCAACGATTACGGTCTTAATCATGATCTTTCCCTTTTATTAGGATTTTCAGAACGTTTTTTTACACTCTCTGCCAGGGGAATAAACAATTGAACGCGAAATAAGTTACCGCTCTTTTCAACCCTGACCAGGTCATCCCTGCCATAGATGAGCATCAGGCGGTTGCGGACGTTTTTAAGTCCGATTCCTGCACCTTTCCGGGAAACCTGATCGGGATCGTAATTATTGCTGATCTCAATGTGCATCCCGGCCTGTTCCCCCCTG
>Ga0307445_10000188_pt1 | contig 30480 bp, 23 predicted proteins | sample SalMarSW160330MG_FD_202147 | JGI IMG/M metagenome (GOLD analysis project Ga0307445, IMG submission 202147) | Salt marsh sediment microbial communities from the Plum Island Ecosystem LTER, Massachusetts, United States - SW1603-30 | ecosystem: Environmental > Aquatic > Marine > Intertidal zone >... | reverse complement strand
CAGTAATAGTGGCAATGATGAGGGAGATCGAAATGACGAACTGAAAGGCGATCAGGACTTTGCTTAGCACGGAACTTTTTCTCCCCTTGCCGGATTTCCCTTTCAACACCAAAACCGGTTCCAAAACAGACAGATAAAAAGACGGATAAGCGCCCGATATAAAAGCCGTGAAAAGCATGATTCCGGCGATCACGAATAATATCCTGAGATCCAGCAGCGCAAAGGTTATGCCCTCGCCTGTGAGGACGTTGAAATGAGGAAGGAGTAATTTTGTCAAAAACAGAGCCAAAAGAAAGGCGATGAAAACAATGATAAGCGTCTCCCCGAAAAACTGTTTTTGGATAGAGCTTTTCCGCGCGCCGATCACTTTGCGGACCGCGATCTCCTTTTCTCTGGTTTTGGTCTTGGCGATTGTGAGATTGACGAAATTGATACAGGCAATGCCAAGTATCAAAAGGGCGACAAGGGAAAAGACCACAACCAAGTGAATACTTCCGTGTTTGGTGTTTTTTTCACGCTGCAGATTGCTGGCAAAATAGATGTCGTTGAACGGCCGTAGGATCAAAGAATCTCCTTGATACCGGTCCACTCCGGCGGCACGGTCATTGATTTTTTTCACAAGACCAGAGATATCGGTTTCGGGGCTTACAAGCAAATAAATCGAATAGTTGTAACTGCGGGATGTCAGAAAATCATCGTTCCCCTCCATTCTTGTGATATCGTTGACAGACGCGAAAGCATTGATGCTCATGTGGAAACCTTTGATATCTTCAATCACTCCCGTGACGGTATAATCATAGCTGTTATTCATCTGGACCATTTTGCCCATGGGGTTGTCCTCCCCGAAAATTCTTTTGGCGAGCGATTCTGTCAGCACAAGCGAATAAGGATCCCCCAAGGCCCTATGAGGATCCCCTGCGATAAAATCGAAATTGAAAACATCGAACACCTCGTCGTCGACCAGGGCAAATTCGGTCATCGTGAATATTTTTTCGTTGTGTTTGATGGTAGGTTCCCACCAGAAATAAAACCGGATGGCCTGCTCAACTTCGGGAAACACCATGGCCGTTTCCCGTAAGTAGGGCGGCATCACCACCCAAGTTTCATTTTCGAGCCTGTAAATCCGGTCTTTGTTGGCCTGATCCGAATCATAGCTCAACTGCACCTGAACCCAAAGAATGATCAGGATGGCGCATGCCATGCCGATTGCAAGGCCGAAGATGTTTATGAAAGATATGCCCTTATGCTTGATAATGTTTCTTAAAGCAACTTTAAGATAGTTAATTAGCATTTTTTACCTCTTAATCTATTTATACATAGGGACGTCATCATTTGTTGGAAGGTTGTCATGATCAGACAAATTCAAAATAGGGAAGGGCCGAAGCCCTTTAAATGGAGATGTTATTGCATATGAGGAAGCTGGCTGTCTTGTAATTATAAGACAAACTATCGAGGGAGCCTCCGCCCAGCCAGCTAAACAGAGTCTTCCTATGTTTTTAATAGGTTCAATATATTTTGTCAAGAAAAAAACATTATTTTTTTCCATTCAGATTTCAGATGGAGATGGATTGTTTTTCCAGATATTAATTTTTATACTATACAAAAATCCAAGAAGTTGAGAGGAGGCCATATGAAAAGATCAATTTTTGTTGGGTTAGCCTGTGTTCTCATTGCTTTGTATGCCTTTCCCAATTCCGGTGATTCCGAGCCTTTGACAATCAAGGGATCTTATTTGGGGATGGAAAAAACGGAAGTCCACCGACTCTACCAAAAACTAGAATCGGAGGCAGTGGCACGATACATTTCTTTAGAAAGCTCGGAGTTTCGAGATCTCATTCAAGTGGATTATGAATTCAGTATCCCAGAAATGACGTTCCAAGATATGGGAATGGTCAAAACCTGGAGTTACATCGATGAAGCACGAAAATTCTCGCTCTCGATAGATGACTATAAAAATATCACAATGAAAGCACTGTAGGGGCTCAGCAGCAACCCAATCGTGCTTTTCTTATTCCTTTTCTTTTTCCATCAGCCGGCGCCACTTCTCCATCAGTTCCTGATTCAAGTCTAAGGGTGGCTGAGCATCTGCAGGAAGGAACGGTTTGTAAGGGTGCTCGGCAGAATAGGCCTCGAATTCATCCCGAAGCTTCTGCAGTTCCTTCGGTTCGGTCATCAAATCGATGGCAGAGGCAGCCATCGCTTTCGCTCCGGCATTCAATCCTTTCCAAGCTGTCGTGCCATAGTTGCAAGATACCGAGGACCAGTGATGCCCGATAGCACCCGGAACTTGTCCTGGAAAAAGTATCGTCGCCGTCGGCGCGATCAGAGTAACATCGCCGACATCCGACGACCCCCCCCCGACAAAAAAACCGCTTCTATCCCTGAGTTTACCCACTTCAGACGGCATTCCCGTTTCTTCACGGCCCAGATCCTTCTGCAAAGCCTTGGCAAATGCCTGCTCTTCCTCGGTCCATTCGGGCATCCCCACAAGCTCTATATTTTTCTGGAACAGCTCAGCAGCCGCCTTGTTGGCATGGCGCTGGTGAACGGCAGATAAAATCCTGACATCGGATAATTCTGTCCCGGAAGCAAGAGCACCGGCTTTAGCGCAGTTGAGAACTCGCTCGTACATGTCCTCCAGCCTCTCGTCGCTGTTGCGGACGAAATACCAAACACTGGCTTTGTCCGGAACCACATTTGGAGCTTCTCCTCCCTGGACAATGACATAATGCATCCGGTATGTGTAGAACAGATGCTCCCGGAGAAAGTTGGTCGCTACGTTCATGATGTCGACGGCATCGAGAGCACTGCGCCCTCCCCAAGGAGATGCTCCATGAGCTGTCTTTCCGGTGAATGTGAAAATGACAGAAAATAGGGCATTGCCGCCAACGCCGTAGCCTGTGCCGAAACCGCTGCCGCTGTGGTTGTCTATAACCGCATCCACATCATCGAACAGCCCTGCCCGGATCATGTAGGGCCTGCTGATCAGGGTTTCCTCTGCCGGTGAACCAAAAACCTTGATCGTTCCTTGGAATCCATTCTTGTCCATGGATTCCTTGACAGAGATCGCTGCTGCTGCCGCTGCGGTGCACATAGTATTATGACCACACCCGTGGCCGGGAGCCCCCTCGATAAGCGGATCCTGATGTGCGACCCTTCCCTTTTGGGAGAGCATGGGCAAAGCATCGTATTCTCCAAGAATACCGATCACCGGCTTTCCCGAACCATAACTTGCCACAAAGCAGGTCGGCATCCCTGCAACTCCACGTTCGACCCTGAATCCGGCCTCCTCGAGTGTATCAGCCAGGAGTTTGGATGACTTGAACTCCTGCATCCCCAATTCTGCATATTTCCAAATGGTATCGGATATTTTCCCGAATTTCTCGACAATCTCAGGCTGGCTCAGCCAATCCAGCACGAGTTTCTTTTCTTTGCTTACTTTTTCCTTTGACAATCCATAAGAACAAACAACCAGACACATAACAATGACACACAATAGGGAATAAACCCTCCGCCTAGACATTTGTGACATCATTCTCCCTCCATTAATCTAATATTTTTCTCTTCGCTTATTCAGTCTATTCCTTGGCCCGAATTTGTCAAGGTTGAAGTTGACTCCCTTTTGATTCCTTGATATTCTTATTCTTGAGAAAAACAAGCATACAAACGTTAAAAAAGAGGACATTCAAGAAGGACAAATATAATGATAAAAAGAATTTTAAGCTTTGGAATTTGCTTCATCATTTTTTTTATAAGTTGTCAATCTTATTCACCCGCACCCGCATACGCTCCATTGGAGGAAAGTGACATTCAGTTGAACGCTGCATTGAAGGCCTTGAATCTCGACAGGTATATGGACATAAAATACACGAGACATGAACCCAATTGGAATGATCCTTTCTGGGAAATGTACTACTACCATCCGGATGACTGCAGATGTATTTCCGGATCAGAATATTTGGTAGCCTCCAGCCGGGTTAGAAGATCAAAAAACGTTGTGTTTTATTTGGAAGGTGGTGGTGCTTGCTGGCCGGGCGAAGATGATTGCACAAAAGAAGTCAACCCCGATGAAGTTTTGGATGGAAGAAGAATAATTCCTTTGGAAAAATGGAGCCATATCTATGTACCCTACTGCGATGGGAGTGTCCATATGGGAGACAACGCAGTGGATGAGGATGGGAACGGAGACCCTGAATACTGGTATTGGGGACTCAGAACCACCTCTGCCGCGGTTGCCTTAATGAAAGAACTGTATCCCAATCCCGAGAAGATCTTGATCTCAGGCATCAGTGCTGGGGGATATGGGACAATCATTGCCACCATGGTCATCCGGTTTCATTTTCCAAGATCGAAGTTATATGTATTGAATAATGCCGGGCCCGGACTCTGGAATCCGGAGGATCCTGCCACATGGGAGCTCATCTTAAAAACTTGGGATATTAAACAGTTTTTCCCCTCCGACTGTGAAAAATGCCAAGATCAGTTGATATATATATATGAATGGATGTTGGAAAGAGACAAAAAACTTAAGGTGGGATTGGTTACCTCATATATGGACCAAACCATAAGCGAAAGTTATCTGAGAATGAGGCCCGATTATTTTAAGAATTTGCTGATAAGCACTTCAGATTCCATCCGGGAAAAGCATCCGGACACATTCAAGCGGTTTTTTATCAACGGATCTGTCCATGGGGTTCCAAACGCTTACGAGGTGAGGGGCGTCACTCTTCGCAAATGGCTGGAGTATCTTGTGAATGACAGCGAGAAGTGGGTAGATATTTTAGAATAAAAAAGCGCTCTTTTAATCCTATTCTTTTGAAATCCGTTCCCATATCGCTTCGATGTTGTGCTCGGTGATATCGGTATCCCTCATTTTGGTTATCCTATCCTTGAAATAAGGGAAGTCCTTCTCTACGGTGAATTTTTTCTTGGCCTCTTCCAAGGTCATACCCTTCTGGAACATATCGGATACACCCTTCCACAGTGTGGATAGATACCGGTACTGCTCCTTGAAGGTATCGACAGAAAGAAACATGTCCGAATGGGCCATGTTCACATACTTGATTTCCCGTCCGCTATTCACGATACGGCCCCAGTTTTCCAGCGTAACGGAAAAATCCGATTTCAGCTCTTTCCTGATGAAAGGGAGCATTTGATCCGGGGCCACATCTCCAATCGCGACGAGCCCTTCCTCAGGCACAAAGATCACGATGTCGCTATCCGTATGCATACCCCCGATAGAGTACAGTTCGATGGTCATATCCCCCATGTCGAGTATCATATTTTTCTCAAATAAAACAGATGGATAAGTGGGAACAAAGCCGCTCTGCAATTCAGGTATCGCCAACTCGAGGCAGGCGATGAACTCCTCGGTAAACTTATAATCTTTGGATTCCGGATCCAAATGCTTCAGTGCTTCTTCTCTTTCTTTTTGCATGCCCTTGAACTTATCGACAAGCTTGACCAGTCCCTCCCCAGTGAGTTCCTCTTTCATGCCTGCCGGGACGTTTTTGTGCCCGACGACCGTAGCATCGGCATAAATCTGGTTCGCAGCCGTGTGATCGTGGTGGAAGTGGGTGTTTATCAGATATTTGAAGTCGTTTCTTGCGAACTCCTTTTCGATCGCCTGCCTGATCCTGGCGTCATGGGCCCTTATCAAGCTCGCCTCGATCACGACAATGCCTTTTTCCGTGGCAAGGGCTACTGTAGCGATCTGCTGCATGTAGTCGCCGATCCAGACAATGAGTACCCTGTCGCTAAACCTCTTTTGATGCAGGGGTAATTCCATCCCCGCCTGTAAAAACCCTGAAAAGACGGTAATCAGCACGATAGCCGTGGCTATTTTGAAAGTTGAGCGCATTAGTTTCCCTCCGATAATTTTATAGTGAACATAAATTAATACGAGATTTGAATTTTAAAGTTTTGTGTAAGATTTATCCAACCCACAAGGATGCATTGACTCCTATCGCTTGAATTGTTAATAACTATATCTGTAAGGACAAGAATTCATGATGAAAAAAGTCAATATCTCGCAGGTCGATGCGCTGTTCGCGAATGGTAGCTACCCGATAGAGTTTCTTTTTTATTACAAGGAAGTACTCGACACCCAAAAAATCAGGAATGCCCTGAAAAAACTATCGACTGTTTTTTGGCCGATGTTCGGAGAATACCGGGATGGGACCATAACATTCGAGAAGTATGTCGAAGATGAATATTATGTCGAAGAAGTCGTCCCTCAAGAATTCATCATCCCTCAAACCGAGAAAGAAAAATGGGACGCCTATTCACGATACAGCCTACCAGATGCAAATAGATTATTCATTTTAAAGGTTACGCAATTCAAAAACGGCACAACTCTGGTCCCCAAAATGTATCATCTGGCAGGGGATGGCTACAGCTATTTTTACTTTTTATCCTCGCTTGCCGCCCTAGCCCAGCATACATTGCTCCCAGCTAAATCGTCGCTGATGCAGCTATTCTTCAAGCCTCATCACCACAGAACTATCCTCAAGGACTTCTCATTCGAGGGAGTCGAATGGAAATCCGATCAGCAGGATACCCAATACACGATGGGGATGGATGAAGTTTCTCGAAAGGATGTGAATTTATTGATCCGCAAAGTCTCGGAATCGAAGGATTTCCGGATCTCGTCGAATGATGTTTTATCTGCTATGGCTGTTAAAAAACTTTCAGGAACTAAAAAGGAATTCGAAGATGAATTTTTCGAACTAACCATACCCATCGATGTCCGGAGGCAGGTCAGAGAGTACGGACGGAGATTTTTCGGCAATGGGATCATGCTGCATAGGATGAAGCTGAGAAAAAATGACATCGATAATTTGCCCGCTGAGGAGGTCGCCATTCAAATTCGAAAATCCGTGCCTTCTGTGTCGAAACAATCCTACACAAAGTACTTGTCTCTACTGGAAGAGATAATCTCCGAGAGAAAAATAGAAAAATTCAGGCCGTTCGATCCGGCATCCGGCTACCTGGTGACCAACATTTCAAGACTTCCTGTGGATAAATTGAACTTCGGAACCGGTCCTCCTGACTTGATTTTTCCTTTTACCATAGAAAAAAACGCAGCCGCGGTGCTGGCAAAGGATGAAAATTTCATCTTGAGATTTGCCTACTGACGACCGCTCACATGGGCTTGACTTTTTAACCGCATCGCAATATTTTATAGCTAACAAAATAAAGAGGAGGAAGAGGATGAAATGCAATAACTGGCTTTTTATGGGCTTTATTATCCTTTTGGTCCTAGGATTGACGGTTTCGACAGGGTGTACCAAAAAGGAAGGCAAAGAAGAAGCGGAAAAATTAGAGGTGGAGGAACCAAAGGCAGCGACACCTGAGATGGAACTGCCAGCCGCAGTCATGGATGCGATCAACACCCATGTCCCTGATGCAGAAATTGATAAGGTGGAAGTGGCTGAAGAAGCCGGCATCACCTTCTACGACATCGAGTTCAAGGCTAACCGTGGGGAGATCGAAGTGACCGAAGACGGAACGATCATTGATATTGTCACCATCATCACGATGGAGGAGCTTCCAGAAGCCGCTGCCCAAGCGATCAAGGATGCGATTGAAGATGCCACGATCCTTCGGCTGGAAAAATCCGAGATCTTTTCCGAGATCGATACAGAAGGCGAAACAGGCACAGTCATCAAATTGGACACGCATCGATTCATGTATGAAGCGGAAGTCGAGAAAGATGGCCGGACAGGCGAGATCACGGTCGATGCCGACGGAAATATCATCGAACCTCTCAAATGGGACCAGGAGGAGATCTAGAGGAGACCTTAAGGCTCGTAACCCAACCAAGCCTCGCTCGCCCTTGGTTTGAAAGGGCATTCAAAATCCGTTTATTTTGACTTAACATTCATTATCTTATAGATTCATATAATCTTTCCAAAGAGGAGAAGGGAACAAAATGAGTCAGAAAAGACTATTTCTCAAAATGTTTCCGATTTTTCTTTTGCTTTTTGTTTTTGGGAGCACTTTCTGTAAGCAATCCTCTTCAGAATTCTCTTTTGCTTTCCTGACGGATATTCATCTCCAGCCGGAATTGAACGCACCGGAAGGCTATAAAAAAGCCATAAAAACTGTCAACAAGCTCAATCCGGATTTTGTGATCACAGGTGGGGATCAAATCATGGATGCATTGGGAGTGGATTATGAGAGGGCGGAAATGCTCTATGACCTATATATCGAGACAACCAAGGAATTCAACATGCCGGTCTATAATACGTTGGGAAACCATGATATCTTCGGACTTTCTGTGGAAAACGGTGTCGATCCCAGCCATCCTGAATATTACAAAAACTTGTTTCAAAACAAATTAGGAAAAACACACTATTCGTTCGATCGCGATGGCTGGCATTTTATGGTGCTGGATTCGATCGGCAAAACAGTCGATCGATCATACTTCGGCATGATCGATGCAGAACAGATGGCCTGGATCGCTGATGACCTGAAGAATATCGGAAAAGACACACCCATTGTCGTAGTTGCACATATGCCATTCATCTCTGTTATAAGGCAGGTCAGGGTAGGATCTACAGAAGCAAATCCCGAAGGCTGGGTCATCGTGAACTCGAAGGAGGTCCTCGAGCTTTTTCAAGGCTACAACCTTAAACTCGTTCTGCAAGGTCACCTGCATTCCCTGGAAGAAATCAACGTGGGAGGGATTACTTTTCTCACAGGTGGCGCCGTTTCGGCAAATTGGTGGGAAGGGCCATACCATGGATTGGAAGAAGGTTTTGTTTTAATCAATGTAAGTGAAGATGAGTTCGAATGGGAGTACATCGATTTCGGATGGGAAGTTCTGGAGGACGGAAGACCCTAGTAATGAAAATTCTGGATAACATAAAACTGGATATCCCCATGGATATCGGGAGAGATTTCCTAGAAAAGGTCATGGGGGCTGCGCTCAATGCTCCAATGAAAAAACTGCTTGAAGAGAAAACTTCCCTGTGTATTGAAAGCATTGCCCCTAAAGCGATCTATGACCTTTTCGAAATAGAAAAAGTGGAAGGAGATCGAGTACATTTTAAATCAGGTGATTCGTTCAATGGCCCCAATATTTCCAAGATCCTTAATGGATCGAAAACCGCCATCCTCTACATCTTCACCCTGGGCAACAGAGTAGACTGGACAATTACCGATGAAGGTGAATCCGGGGATACACTGGCAACCATTATCATGGACGCTGTCACGACAAGCTTGTTGGGAATTCTGGGCGAATTCGTGGGTGAAAAGATCAAGATGGAAGGTATCGAAAAACAAAATTGGGGTGCGACCTGTGCTTATTCGCCCGGCCAGTACAAGTGGACCATCGAGGAACAAAAGAAATTATTTGAAATGGTAGATGGTAAAAAGATCGGAGTAGAATTAATCGAAAGTTATCTCATGGTCCCTTTCAAGTCTGTTTCAGGAGTTTATGGTTTCGGCCCTGAAGACAAGATCGATAAGACAAGAGTAGCCTGCGACCTCTGCCCTCGAAAAAATAGTTGCTTGGCTGCGCCAATAGATTGAAATTAAAGAAGTTAAGTGCTAAATTCCCTATAATTTCCCCTAAAAAGCCTATTTTCTGTAAAAATTGTTGCTTGGCTTAAGTAATTGATTGATAATAAGTAAATTAACATCTTTTTGCCCTTTTATTTGGGCTTAAATGCAGATTTTTAATACCAAAATCCCCACTCTAACAAAATTCATATCATTGCTATCATTCTCCTGTCTTTTTGCATGGGTCGATTATCCCGACTCTACATCGATGTTCTTTCTCAAAATAGCCCGGGGCAGAATCGAGACCAATCCTTAAAACTTACCTTAATAAAATTTTATGAAGACTTTCGTGGTCGACCACAAAGCCCTCTTGAATGCTGAATCGAAGAGAGTCCAAGGCATCTACTATGACGAAAACGAGTAGCCATTTATCGAAATCGAGAATTGGAAGTGAGAATGTGTGCTAGAAAAAGAAGCCAAAGAAAAAGTATTTCTAACGTCCTTAATTTAACTATATATAGAACATCGTTTTTTATATCAAGAAGTTATGCTAGCCAAGTTGCATAAAACAAAAACATAAAACAATAACAAATTTAAGAAAGCATAAAAAAATGCAACACTTTTTGCTTTTTATACGTATTAATATGTGAATTAAGTTTATTTTTTAAAATAAATAGTATGCAAAGAGGAAAAATATTGTCATGAGATTATTGACACGAAAGGAAGAACTGATAATGTTGGCAATCTTCCATTTGGAAAATAATGCCAGTCTTGTGAACATCCGCAAGTTTCTCATCCTGCATACAAAAAAAATCTGGTCGCCAGGTAATGTATATGTCCCCCTGGATGCCTTGACCAGGAAAAAGTATCTGAACTTTACTGTGGGGGAACCATCCCCCCGAAGAGGCGGAAAAGCCAAAAAATATTACCGCTTGACGGATACGGGTATCGAGGCCTTGGAAGAAATAAAAAGACTACAGGACCTGTTTTGGGCCGGCGTGCTTAGACCGGCGACCAAAGAGTGAACCCATGCCGTCAAAATACCCAAGGCCGCCTCGATTTCCGGAGTTCATCTTGCGCTTTTTCTATCCCAAACGTGACTCCGGCTATCTAGACGGGGACCTCAGAGAAATCTACACGGATATCTATGAGGAGCGCGGATGCATTGCCGCAGCCTGCTGGTATTGGGCTCAATTCCTGCTGACTGTGCCGCCTCTTATCATTCATTCCTTGCGTTGGAGTTTGGTCATGCTAAAAAATTATCTCAAAACTGCATTCCGCTATCTATTCAGGCAGAAGATTTTCGCCGTTATCAATATCGCCGGGCTCGCTGTGGGTCTGAGCTGCTGTGTTCTTATCTTTCTTTATGTAGCGGACGAATTATCCTATGATAACTTTCACGACAAGGAAAAAACCACCTTTCGAATCCTATCCCGGTTTCATGCCCAGGATGGAAGCATCCGGTCGCGTGGCCCCGCCCTGCCTGCTGCCATGGGAGAACCTCTGGAGGAGTATTTCCCCGAGATACAGCATGTGGTGCGCTTTGCAGGGAGCAGAGCGGTAGTCCGTCACAATCAGATCATGAACCAGGAACGGATCTATTTTATCGATCCAGGGATTTTCCAAGTCTTTTCATTTCCTCTTGTGGAAGGCGATCCCGAAACCGTTCTTGCCGAGCGACACGCGATAGTGATCACGGAGAGTGCGGCGGCCAAATATTTTGGGAATGATGATCCCATAGGAAAGGCTATGACCCTCACTTTCAGCCAAAAAGTCCAGGATTTTTTCGTAACAGGAGTGGCGAAGGATACCCCTCGCAATTCCACTATCCAGTTCCAATTCCTGGTTCCCATCGTTAACATGCCATCCCTCGAGTATGACGAAGTCCTCACCAATCTGGGGGATTTTTCCACTCCGCTGTATATCCAAATCAAGCCGGGAGCCGATTCACAAGCGCTGGCTGATCGCTTTCCGGCCTTTGTCCGCCAAACCTTTGCAAAAGAATTCGAAAAATGGCGACAGGAAGGCGAGCCGAACAAAGACCACATTCCTGTATCTCTCGAGCTTCAGCAGCTGAGAGATATGCATTTGGATCCGGATTCCTGGGAAGGTTCCAGTGCTAGCAGCTCCTATATCCTGGGGGGTATCGCTCTTATCGTGTTGATCATCGCTTGCATGAACTTTATGAACTTAACCATCGGAAGAGCTGCCGCCCGCGGGAGAGAAATCGGTATGCGGAAGGTTATCGGAGCGTTAAGGCGACAGCTCATCATGCAGTTTTGGAGTGAGGCCCTCCTGACATTCATCCTCGCTCTCCTGACTGGAGCAGCCCTGGCAATTTTATTTTTACCCACCTTCAATCGCCTGGCCGAAAAATCCCTTCAATTGGGAGATTTTTTCAAGGTGGGCAACTTATCCTTTCTGGTGCTTTTGATAGTTGTCATTTCCGGCCTGGCAGCCAGTTATCCTGCCCTAGTGATGTCCGGGATTCAACCAGTCCAGGTCCTGAAAGGAAAACTAAGAATCGGGAACCGCCCCACCTTTGCCCGGATCCTCGTTGTGGTCCAATTCGCCCTCTCCATATTCCTGATCATCTCCACGCTCGTCTTGGGAAAACAAGTCCGGTTCATGACAGCGAGGAATCCCGGTTTTATCAAAGAAGGCCTTGTGGCTGTCAAACTCCAAGAGCGAATTGCTGAAGACAGTCAAAAGCTCGTGGACCTTTTCCGCCCGAAGGCACTTTCCTATCCTGATGTCCTCCATGTGGGGGCACAGACAAACTCCTTCGGGATAGGCTGGTCCCAGTATCCCCTGGAAAAAAACGGGCAGCGTCTGAATGTGTTTCAATACAGGGTCGATGAAGGTTTCCTCCCCACTCTGGGAATAAAGCTTGTTCGAGGAAGGAATTTTTCAAGGGATTATGCCAGTGATTCAGATGCCGCCATCGTCAATCAGAAGTTTTTAGAACGTCTGGAGATCACAGACCCCATCGGACACAGGATAAGCGAGTTTGTCGAGGGCCCCGCTGAAGAATACCCGTACAATCTGACCATCATAGGTGTTATGGAAAACTTCCATGTTCTGTCTATGAAACACGACCTTGCACCTGTAATGCTGCATATGCAGCCGGGCTGGTATATGGGGAGTATGTTGGTAAGAATTTCGGGCAGTTCCGTATCTGGGACCATTCAACATCTCGAACAAATCTGGAAAGAGATTCAGCCTGACAAGCCGTTCCTTTATACTTTCGTCGAAGATGACCTGGAGGCCCAGTACAACAGCGAAAAAAGGTGGAGCGCTATCGTCCAGTTTTCATCCATATTCGCCATCATCCTTGCCTGCATGGGGATTTTCGGTTTGACCTCCCTTGCCATAAACAGACGGATCAAAGAGATCGGCATCCGGAAAGTCCTAGGAGCCAGCATATCGCAAATATTCTCGCTCGTGACCAAGGAGTTTCTCATTCTGGTCGGTGCCGCAAATGTTGTTATCTGGCCGGTTTCTTATTTTGTCATGCACAGGATCCTAGCCCCCTATCACTTCAGGATTACTATAGGACCGGATGTATTTCTGATTGCAGCAGGATTGTCACTCATAGTCTCGTTTGTTACTGTGAGTTACCTTGCCATCAAGGCTTCTCTATTCGATCCTGTCAAAGCTATCCGTTACGAATAAAAACCTACCTGAAAACGTTGGGAATTTATTCATGTTTAATCGTCCGAACAGGATCGGAAAGTGCAGCCTTCACGGAATGATAGCTGATCGTCGTCAGGGCGATGCCTAAGGCCACAACAGCTGATATAAGAAATTTATCCAAACTCAAGCTGGTGCGGAATGCAAAATCTTGAAGCCATTGTCTCATGATGAAAAATGCGATCGGCCAGGCAATAATGTTGGCCAAGATCACAAGTTTTCCGAATTCAAACGCGAGCTTGAAAACCACACTGAACACAGAAGCCCCCAGAATTTTTCGAATGCCGATTTCCTTTGTGCGGTAGGCGACAGTCAGGGTGGCAAGCCCGAAGAGGCCCAGGCACGCAATCAATATGGTGAAAACTGACGCGTACCTCACGATCGCACCCCATCGTTGAATCTCCTGGTATTGCTGCTGTACATCCTGATCGAGGAAACTGAATAGGAAGGGATGTCCGGGAGCGATATTTTGCCAAGCGTTTTTGAGCATTGCAACGGTTGATTGGATATTCTCAGGCCTTATCCGCACGTTGATAAAATTCAACAGGCGAGGTGAATAAGAGGTGGATATATCGTTGATCCCCCTAAGGAGGGTGGTAGGATCCAACACGATGATGACTGGGGCAACGACATTGTGAAGCGATTCGAAGTTAAAATCTTTTACCACTCCGATGACACGGTGGGGGGGGAATCTCTTGCCGGGCAGGCTTTTTCCTATCGGAAAATCCCAGTTCATATAATCGACCAATGCTTCGTTGACGATGAGGGCTTCACTCTCATCAGTACGGAATTCTTTAGCAAAATTCCGGCCATTCAATATTTCGATCTCCATTGTGTCGAGATAATCATAATCCGCCGTGAGCTGGTAAAATTGTTTGAATGAGCCATCATCAGACCTGAAACCCATCACCGCCCAATCCCTGGCAAAAGCTGTGGACGTGCCGGAAACCCCGAGTACTTCCTTGCGCGTTATAATTGAATTTCGGAAGCGCTCCACTAGCAGACTACTCTGATCCTGCGCACTATGATTTTCGATCACCACTACATGATTTTTATCAAAACCCAAATCTTTGTTTATCAAGAAACGCAGCTGATCTTGCATTGTGAGCGTGCATACGATCAACCCAATCGAGAGGGCGAATTGCCCCAGAACAAGACCTCGAACCAGCAGATTAACACCGGCAGTCCGTGATTTGTTGTTCATGACTTCGACAGCCTGAAATCGAGAAAGATAAATGGCGGGATAGCTCCCCGCGATGCCTGCCACGAACAGCATAAGAGCGAACATAAAAGCTAATGTCCAGAAATCGGAAGAGAAAAAAAGGTTCTTGTTGATCATGGCATTAAAGGAAGGAAGAAATAGATGGACGAGCAATATGCCGAGAAAAAGGGCAGACACACTCATGAGAGCCGCTTCCCCTAGGAATTGCGCGATCAGCTGGGATTTCACAGCGCCTAAGACCTTCCGGACGCCAACCTCTCTGGTCCGGGTGGTAGCCCGTCCCACCGATAAAGTCATAAAATTGACACAAGCCACACCGAGTATGAGAATCGCTATGGCCATTAATATATATGAATATAACGGATCACTGGTCCCCTCGAATCCGGCCGGCAAATCCGGATCCAGATGAATATCAGTCATGGCCTGCAAATGAAGGGTCACCATATCTGAATTCTCCTCCGGATAGTGATTTCTGACAACCGTTTGGAGCTTTGCCTCGATATCCTGATCTTCTAGGGGATTGGCCGTGAGCACATAGGTCTCGAAAGACACATTGAACCAATTATCCAGCGCCCGGTCGCTCATATATTTATGCACATTATCGATGGGGATTAGCATGCTGAATCGAATGCTGGAATTGGGAGGAACATCCTGAGCAATCCCGCTGACGAAGAAATCATGGAACTCATTGCCGATCTTAATCGAAAGCTGCCGGCCCATGGGATCATCATTGCCGAAAATTTTAATCGCGCAGCTTTCGGTGAGAACGACAGAACTGATGTTTTGCAGCACAGTGCTTTTTTCGCCTTCGAGCAGCGGAAAAGTAAACATCTCAAAAAAATCCGGATCCACAAGATGGTAACGCTCGGTGTAACTTTTATCTTCAAAACGAACGACGTCCGTCCGAACGACCAAACGAACAGCCCGCTTTATTTCAGGAAAAGAAGTTTCCAAAGCTTCTGCAAGGTTCCAAGGAGCTTCGACGTAGGAAAAGGCATCACGGATAGGAGGATCCTCGGTGATATATACCCGATAGAGGCTTTCCTTGTTATGGTGAAATTTGTCATAGCTCATTTCATTCTGCACATATAAATAAATCAAAATGCAACTGGCTATGCCAAGAGAAAGGCCAAATACATTGATAAATGAGTAAACATGGTTTTTTCTCAGAATCCTGAACGCTATTTTAAGGAAATTTTTTAGCATGACAAAACTCCAGGTTGTATAAATTTTCAGAAAGAAAGCAAGGGATCTGAATGTCTGTTTCCACAACCAAAGACCGGCCTGCGTGCGGCCGTATTCAATCCTGCGGTAACGGTAGTCCTCTTCAATATCCCCGGAAAAACCCTCAACCAGGCTGAATTTGTACAGGCGGGTTAGTAGCCGCACAAGAAAATTCGGTCGGTCACCGGTTTTCTGGTTCATTTGAGGTAGCTCTTTGTGAGAGTTCCCTCGGAAATCCCGCTCCAGATCAGCTTGTGCTTATTGTAGGTGTTCTTCAATGCCGCGATAGCCTCTTCGGTGAGAGTGAAGTAAATTTTGCGTTTTCCACCGCGGATGGGCGCTGGCTCCCCGAAGCGCTTTACGATTAGGCCTTTGCGGACAAGCTGTTCTAATGTTGTGTAAAGCGTACTATACAAATAATCTCTTCCTGTCAGTCTTTTTATTTGATCTTTGATTGTCACTCCATAGGCGTGATCTTTCAGCCGGAATATCGTAAGAAGTATAGTCTCTTCGATTCGGGTTATTTCTTTCATTTTGCGTCTCTCTATTAAATCGTTTATTACGATATAATATATTATCGTATATTACAAAAAATATCAAAAAACATTATTGGGACGTTCCTATATTGGCAGCACATTATCACCCTGGGCAACGGGGTGGATCGAATTACTGACGAGACAAGTCGATCTAGGGTTACATTGGCTACCATCATAATGGACACCATCACAACCAGCTTGCTGGGTATTCTTGGTGAATTCGTCGGTGAAAAAATCAAAAGAGAAGGGATCAAACATGAAAGCTGGGGATCGACCTGCGCATATTCGCCGGGCCAGTACAAATGGACAATCGAAGAACAAAAGAAAATATTCGAAATGCTTGACGGAAAAAGGATCGGTGTCCAATTAAATGAAAGTTATCTCATGGTCCCTTTTAAGTCTGTTTCAGGAGTTTATGGTTTCGGCCCTGAAGACAAGATCGATAAGACAAGAGTAGCCTGCGACCTCTGCCCTCGAAAAAATAGTAAAAATAGTTGCTTGGCTGCGCCAATAGATTAAAATTAAAGAAGTTAAGTGCTAAATTCCCTATTATTTCCCCTAAAAAGCCCATTTTCAGTGCCAAAATACCCATTCTAACAAACTGAGATCTTTATGATCCCCTTCGGCATAATGCAAAGATCGATTACCCCGACTTAATCTCGATGTTCCTTATCAGAATAGTCCGGGGCAAAAATGAGGCCAATCAATATAACTCACCTTAACAGATTGTCATGAAGACTTAAGTTGTTGACTGATATGCCTTCTTGTATGCTTGAATCGATGAGCGTTTCAAAGGAGGCTATTATGTTCGCAATAAAAAAGAAAAAATTCTTATTAATCCTATTGATTTGTCTGCTCCCAGTCTCAGCACTAGCCAACACGGGAATTGTAAAAAAAGTACTCAACGGGGATCTCGTCCAGATAGGCGACACATTCATTGCCCGGCTTACAGGAATCAAGGCACCTCCTCAAGATGAGATATGGGGTTACAAAATCTATGACTTCACCAAAAAAGAACTGGAAGGAAAGACGGTGAAACTATTCACATGGACGACGGACAATACAACCGCTGGCATCGTCCGTGACGAAAACGGGCACCCTTTTATCGAAATCGGGTATTGGAAGGGAGAATATCTAAGCTTCAACGAAGTCCTTCTTAAAAAAGGTTATGCCCGAGTCGATCGAAAATACCTGCCAGAAAACCTAAAGCATTACAACAACCTCGAAAAAGAAGCTAAAGAAAAAGGACTGGGAATATGGGAAAAAGAATATATCAATTGGTCTTGGAACTTCTTTCCTTGAGCACTTCTATCATGAGGAGCCCGATCTCGGTATTATCGAGGTAAAGCCCCCGCACAGGATCTTTCTCATCAGCTAAAGCGGCAAACCGATCGCTGCCATATCCTTTGGCGTACAAAGGGACGAGTGAGTTGGTGTGGTAATCATGATGCCACTCCATTATCGGCACCTTGCCTTTTCCGTTGTTCACCAGGGGTTTCCAGTTTTTGCCTGAACCAGGGCCTGTGATGTATCCTGTTTCATGGTCGCTCGTGACAATGAGCAGGGTATCCTCCCACCGGCTGTGGGTCTCGATCCAATCCACCACAACCTCCACTGCCTGGTTAAAGGATATCTGTTCCTCGATCAGACGGCCTTTCTGGTTGTCCTCACAAGCCCAATCGATGGCTCCTCCTTCGATCATCAGAAAAAAACCATCAGGATCATCATCGAGGACATTGAGCGTCCCCGAGACCATTTCACTCAACGTCGGGACGGTCTGAACGAGGGGGACTGCGTATGGATCAGCTTGTCCATCACCATCTCGTTCCTGTTGAAGCGTTCTGTAAATGGGAGCGATACCGAACACTCTGTTTGGGGTCTGGCCCTCGATCAGGGCCCGGAATCCTTCAACCGTCTCGATCACTGTCCAGGGGTCGGGATGCCCGTCCATGTCGGAATCTGTAAGTATGTCACCGCGAAGAAGGGCTTCCCAAGTTTCTTGATCACCCACATATCGAAAGTTCGGTTCTTCGACTGGCCTCCCAGACCTGTCATAATAGGGATGGCCGCATCCCATGATAACGTCAGCTGTGCTCTCGTTGATGATTTTCCTTGCAATATCTTCATACATGTAGCGATTTGCCGCATGGGTAAGAAAAGCAGCTGGTGTGGCGTGGCAGTAATTCACCGATGTGATCACGCCTGTTTTTTTCCCGAATTCTTCAGCCACTTCGACAATGCTCGTGAGCTTTTTCCCTTCTGGATCGAGACAGATGGTGTCATCGTTTGTTTTTACGCCTGTGGCCATGGCTGTGGCAGCAGCCGCAGAATCTGTGGGATCGGAGAGGACAAATTCGAACGTGGCCCAGGCTTTTTGCGGATCGTAAGGTGTGGAGGATGCAGAATAGGTGCTGACAGGGAATTGGACGGGAAAGGAATCGTACACCTGTGTTCCGGTTTGGCCGTTTTGGTAAAGACTGGCCAAATCGAAACAGTTGTAACCGCAACCATCCGTGATCATGAGAATGATATTCAGCGGCCTGGGAGCTTTTCGGCAGGAAGGGACAATAGACAGAATAAGGCCAATGATCAAGAGGCCCAGTATGAGAGCAAAGGATTTTTTCTTCATGTTTGCTTACTCGTTGTTCACTAAATGAAGAGCTTTATTATCACAGATGATTAGATGGAGTCAACCTGCAGTACCAACCCGAACGAACACCCGGACAAACTCATAAAATTCATTTTTCATAAAAAAAACTTGACAAAAAAGGGGACGGATCGTATATTGTCAAGTAAACACTTTACATTCAACAAAGACATGATGAATCAATTGATGTTCGGCCATACGTTAAGGATGCTGAGGTCAGCAGCAGGCATCAGCCTCCGAGCTTTGGCAAAAAAGATGGAGGTGTCACCGGCATACATTTCTCAGGTAGAACTGGGGAAACTACCAGCCCCCACACACGATCGAATGATAAAAATCGCTGAAACCATCGGTATCCCGGTGTCTCTTTTGATCGAGATGAGCCATCGTCCTAATCCTGATTCAATTTTACTCCTGCGAGGACATCAGGAATTGAATGAGCTTATCAAGATGGCTGTCAACATCGGCATGGAATCAAAGGATGTTTTTGAAATTATCGCTCTAATGCGAAGTCTCGGTGGTGAAGGATTCAGAAAACTTGTGCGCTACGGCGCAGATCACTTTACCGATTTCATGCTTCCAGGAAGCTCCAAGCATTCCCCAGATTATTTCCCCTCCCCCATGAGTCAGCTGTCATTCTCAGAAACAACGGATCCGCGCCTGGTTTTTAAGAAACTGGACTTTGCGGAAAAGAGCGATCTTTTAAGATATATGATAGAAAGGGTCAGCACCATTTATGGCTCTTTAGATTCAGATCGTGCATATAAGAAATTGATGTCGAACGAAGCTGAAGATTCCTCGGGAATCGGGAATGGGGCAGCCATCCCACATCTCTTCGTTGACGAGCTTGACCAGACCATTGTTTCAATTGCAAGAATCCCGGAAGGGATCGATTTCGGTGCCATTGATGAAAAGCCGGTTCACCTCGTCTGCTTGATTCTTAGCAACCCTGATTTTCAAGGAAATCACTTAAATCTATTGGCCTATTTTGCTCGAAAATTTCAAATCCCGACTTTGATAGATGAGATTATGATGGCGAATTCCAAAAAAAACATTTTATCGATCCTGTTCGATGAGGATGACGCAAACATCCATTAGACTATACATTCCATTAGGAGGATCAAGCAATGAATGAATTCGAAAGAGACGAACTCTCGAATGTGTCAGAGGTGAATGGAATAAGAAGAAATAGTGATGCTCCTCTTGACTACTGCGATGTGTGTTATATCGCATTCGGCAGTCAAGAAAAAAGAATCCACATTGGTAAAAATGTCGTTCATCCAGACTGTGCAAATAAAGCAAAATCGAAAATTGTGACAGCCAAGTTACACAAAAATAGAATGCGGGCTGTAGTCACCAAAAGGGATTCGATGACCTAATGCAGAGAACTCTCTCCAGCCCGCAAAAGAGAGCTATATTTCAAAAGGAAAATTCAAAGCCCAAATATAAGGACCGGGGCTTTGCCGGCCCATACACGTAACCTGAATCTCGGTCGACTCCCTTATCCAAATCTTTTTGATACGAATTAAGTACATTATAAACACCTAAAGATAAAGAGACGTTGCTGTTTTCAGTGATGTTAATGGATCTGTTAAGTTTGATATTCACAACCCAAAGAGAAGGAGTTGTTTCCAGCTTGTCTTCGTCAATATAACCAGCATAGTGAGGAACTGTCATAGACCCGGTGTATTCACCTGAAAGGTCGAGGTTTGCCCATTTTTTGCTTTTAAAACTCACATTGACATAGCCATACATATCGGGAGTTCTGAAAAATATTATTGAATTGAAGTCTGGTTCAGGTTCATCGCGTCGGCTTCGCTGGAAAGTCCATCCCGAGGAGAGAGAAAATCTGGGACCTAGAACCAATCCAAAATCAATCGATAATCCGTAGACTTTTGAACCAGATCCGTTTATTCTCTCAAAAATTCTGGCATTTTCTATTCGCTCGATTTCGTGAAGAACGAATGTGTTCGTCAATTTATTGTAAAACGCTTCTACACTGAATTGAATCAGGTTCCTCTCGAACTGCTTTGCGTAATCGAAACCGCTATTCAGACTGTAAGATTTTTCTTCTTTCAGATCCAGAGAGTTTTTCACCATCATCCCTTCCCCTCCGACTTGAGTGATATGCAAATCTTCATCGAAAACTTGAGGAGCCCTAAATCCTGTAGAGAAAGATGTGCGAAAACCTAGATCTCGAGATAGGTTGACAAGAATACTCACACGAGGGGTAAAGATCATCCTGTCGAGAGCCGAATGTCTATTCAGTCGTAATCCCGTGAGTATGGAAAACATGCTTCCTATTTGAAAATCATCCTGCAAAAACAAACCGCTTTCATGATAGACCTCTTCGATTATCCTGTCATAGCCAGTCGCTTCATCTCTTATTTCATCTCGTTTGTGTTGCGCCCCGAACGAGAAGACATGACTCCCTATTTGATAATTGATCTGGGAATTCAGGAACAGCAAAGGATTTTTTGTTGTTCCATAGGCACTAGGATCTTTATGGCTCCCATAATACGTATCTCTTTTGGCATCCACAAGAGAGAAAGAGAGGTTATAGTGCAGCTTATCCGACAAATAATGATTCCAATCCGAGCTGAAGCCTATCTGGTTCGTTTTGATCCATTCAGCGGTGTTGGCTTCGTGTGGGGGATTATCGAAGAGATCTCCGCCTCTGCGTTCTTCGAAAATCCTGAAAAGGCTTAATTTAAGCTTGCCATTAATCCCAGAAAAATAATTATAAAGATTCACCCCAAAGGAAGTATTGGATATGCTGCCAAGTTCAGAAAATTCATCATCGTTCAAATCTACAGGTTCTCTATCTTGGTAGCTGCCGAAAAGATAGGCTTTTGTGTTTAGATCTTTGGAGACAAGGCTGGAACGAAATCCTAGATTGGTGAAAGGTTTCCCTGAAACAGATTCTTGATGGAGTTTTAGAAACGTTTTGTTTTCATCCGGCTCCCTGGTTAGTACATTTATCACTCCGGCAACCGCGTTTCCTCCATATAAGACCGAGCCGCCTCCTTTGACAATTTCAATCCTATCCAGCATTTCTGCAGGGATCTGTTCTAAACCATAAACACCTGTCATTGCACTAACAACAGGAGAGCTATCAATGAGAATTTGAGTGTATTTTCCTTCCATACCATTGATGCGGACCTGGGTGAAGTTGCAATTTTGGCAATCGTTTTCGACTCTGACCCCTGTGGTTTGATAAAGAGTATCGGCAAGATTGGCCGGAGCTTTCCTTTCGATGTCTTCCCGGCTTATTACTGCAATCTTCACAGGGGTTTCGGTAAAAAGCTTTTGTGTTCTGGTTGCCGTTACCACAATTTCTTCTGTAAGTCTTTTAGTAAGGACGATATTGTAGCCGGTCTTATTCCCTGCTATGTCAAAGGGATCAGAGCAATATTCTAAAAAGCCCTCTGCATAAACTTCCAGATGGTAGCTTCCCTGTGGAATTTGCGTAATCTCAAAGGCACCCCGTTCATCCGTCTCTACAGATTTTCCCAACTCTGGGATCAAAACCACTGCTTTTTCAACATAATTCGTATCCCAATCAACAATCTGACCTCTGATGGAATAATATTTTTCTTGTCCCTGCCTGAGCTGATGACGATTTTGCCGCTGTTGATAGGCTGACGTGAATTGAGCCAAGGTCATTGGAATAAGAATTAGTAGAATAATAGTAAAAAATGATTTTTTTGTCATATTTTCCCCTCCTTTAAGCCCTTATTATGCAAGGAGCTTCAATGGAGTCTGAAAAAAAGAGGTTAACGCCTAGAATTAATTGGAGGGATTAAATCTTTGGAGGGGAACGAGAGTTGGGGGTTATGGAAAAAATAAAATCATAATTAAAGGATTCAAACGATTTTAGGACGCGAAGAAAAGAAAGGCTAGGGACAGAGAAAAAGTTAATCTGTGCCGTTGTGAGGGAGGAATGTTGAAACTGGCAGGCAGGACAGTTGTTGTCCTCTGAAAGTGTTTTCTCTGTGTGCAAAAAGTTGGCGGATAAAATAATGAAAAGAAATATGAACAGAAAAGTCAGATTGAAGCGTTTCTTGTATTTTATAAACATCCCTTTTAACATATATATAAGACATGCAAGTCATAAAGTCAATGTTCTGAGGAAGCGAATGCTATCACATCATTGCGATAAGGCGTTCAAGAATTTTGCGACGGCATCATTAAAAACTGTCGGCTGTTCAATCGGAATCAAATGCCCTGATTTCGGGATAATGTCTCTTTTCGAATTCGCAATTCCGGCATTGATAGCACCGGCATGGGCATGAACATCGGGAATATCAAATTCCCCCACGAGAATCAATGTCGGAATTTTTATTTCATTCAATCGTTGATAGGCGGGTTCCCCCGGAGGAACGCTGGACGGGAAACCATGCTCTTTTTGGGGGATTTTCTTGACAAACCCCGCCACTTTTTCTTTTGCTGCCTCATTCTCCGGAAAAATCTCATACGGATCATCGAAGGCGTAATAAAGTCTTCTCTCTTCATGGGTGTTTAAATCAGAGGGCAAATGTCCTCCCCGATCATAAAAGTGCTGGGTGTACGGGAAACCGCCGACCACCGCTCCCACTAGGATCAAGGAACTGACCTTCTCCGGAAATTGCAAAGTGAAATCTATAGCCAGCCTGCCTCCCGACGACATAGCAATCAGGCAAGCTTTATCAATTTCCAGATGAGTAAACAGTCTGTTCAGATCCTCTACAACTGAATAAGCTTCAGTTGCCGGCGATGAATTCCCATAACCCCTTCTATCATAACGGATCACCTTGTGGCTTTGTGAGAAGAACGAAAACTGGTCATCCCATATTTCGCGGTGAATGAGGCCGTCATGCAAAAAAATCAGGGCTGAACCCTCTCCTGCGGCTTCATAAAATATTTTATCATTACCTATGTTGATATACCCGGAGCTGTCGATTTGGCCAATTGAAAAACTGCAGATAAAGATTAACAGGAATAATGCGTTGATAAAAACTTTCATGATTCGATTCTCCTTCAATTCAATTTTTTTGTTTTAAGATCCTCAATAATTTTTGCGGTTCCAATGCTCACTCATTTTCTGACGATGGTATAAGACCGCCTGATGAAGGACAGCTGGGCATGATGGATCTTGCCATTTTCATCTCTGGAGAAAATCAACGTCCAGGGCGCCTGTTTGAAATAAAAGAAATCCTTGGCCACAGGATAGATTTCATCAGGCCCGAATTCCATGATTTTCAACCGATCGCCTTCTCTCCAGATTTCAAGCATCAAATAATCGCCGAGGTAGTATTTTCCGATGTATTCATCCAGTTCTTTAGGAGAAAGCACGATGGGATTCGGTTTTTTGAAATACAGGTGCTGCGGATATCTTCCCGTATTGTCCTGGACTTTTAAAGATATGCCTCGCCTTTTGAGCAAATCGATGACGTTGTCATGTCCGCTGCGAAAGGCATAGTGCATGGCTGTCCAGCCTTCGTTGGTCTTGATCGAGGGATCCGATCCATGATCCAAAAGATACTCGACCACATGGATGTTGCCCCGCCAGATGGCCGTGTGCAACTCGGTCATGCCCCACTGATTTTGGATGTTGAGTTTTGCCCCTTTTTCGATCATCAGTTTGACGATCTCCACGTTATCGTGATGAACGGCCCAGTTGATTTGCGTCCCTCCATCACCGCCGACAACATTCAGATCCGCTCCACTTTCGATCAAATATCGAGCGACATCCCAGTGGGCACGCATACATGCCCAATGCAACGGCGTGTAATGATCTTCGTCAGCCGCATTCAGTTTGGAAGGATCTTGAGCCAGTATCGTTTTTACGGTTTGCAAATCGCCTTTCTTGGCCACTTCTACAATCGTCTCCGCTGAAGCAATAACAATCAGATGCAAAATTATAAACATTGTAAACAATATGGTTTTTTTCATGACCTTTTTCTCTTATCTTATTTAGCGATCACAGAATCCCTCTGATTAGCCAAAGGCCCGTTTTTTCCCTTTATTTCAATTCCTTTGACTTAAGACCTTCGATGATTTTTGCATCCACCCAATAAATATCTCCCCTGTTGCAAAAAAACAGGTATTTATTATCCGGTGATATTGTCGCCAGCATTTTGCCGCCCGGTAGATCCAATTTACTTCCTAGATCAAAAGATTCAATCCAAGTGCCATCCTTCGTTCGAAAACAGATGAATAAATTTTCATCAGAATCCCATTCGCCTGCCAATCTTTGTGAATCGTAAATCAGGAAACTTTCATCTAGGGCGATGCTTGAATGGTTACCACGCTTCCAACCAGTAGGTGGTGCATTTAAAGCACCTTCGATTTCACGAAAAGGTGTAAACTTCCCATTTTCTAATCTTGTTATTCCGGAATTCAAATAGATATTCCCATTTTTTGAGGCCGTAGCAAACATCCCTTCGCACAAGTGTTTCGGCTCTCCCCAGCTATCCCCCGATCTCTCCATAAACCAGATCTGCGTTGGTCTTCGTTCCTCAGTAGATCCGGGGAAAGGGCGGTTGCTGTTAAAAAACATGATTTTCCCATCCGGTGCGATATGTGGTTCATTTTCGATGTACTCGGTGTTAAAACTGGCTGGTTTTGGAGCAGCCCATCCTTCATTCAACAATTTGCATACCATCATTCCTGCACCATCCGCAAAACGGAAGAAATAATACTCTTTTCCATCGGGAGTAAATGTGCCGCTGAATTCTCGATATTCTTCTGTGGAAACAATTCCGGGAGCGAATATCTCCGGTGTCATCCCCGGCGGCTTCTGGCCGAGGTAGGGGCCTTTGAGAACCGGGAAATCATCCACTGGTTTTCTCAGTCGGGTATCAATAGCTTTGCGCGCTTCTTCGATGGCGTGGCTGTCTATCCAATAGATATTGGATATCTCCCCGGGTTCATCGTATCGGCTGAAAAATAGATATTTCTCGTCCGATGATAAAGTCGGGCATGTTTCGAAATATTCCGTATTGACTTCGTTTCCCAGGTTCACTGGCTTTGACCATCCTCCATCTTCATTCCGGAAGGCAACATATATATCCTGTTTTCCGTAGCCCTCATCTTGAATTGAGTCGACCAGTATGAAACTCTCATCAGGAGCAATGAAGCCGTGACCTTCGAACTCCAATCCTGCTTCGCCTGATTTTTGGACCACTCCATTTTCAAGTAAAGCTTTGTATATTTTTCTCTGGGTAATATTGGAATAATACAGTGTTCCCTTTTTTGTGGAAGTGGGAAAAAAGGCAGAATCGTTTGATATCTGTCCTGCCAAAGGCTCTGGGTGATGCCAACCGTCTTCATGAATATCGACTTTCCAGATCCTGACATCCAAACCTTCATCATACGGAGCGAAAAAGATATAACGGCCATCCCAAGAAAAAAAAGCCTCCATCTCTTCTTTTTTTGCCCCCTTGCTCAGGCTGACCTGTTTGGGTTTCGTCCATTTTCCATCTGCAATTTTTGTGTAAAAGACGCAAGCCGGTCTCTCCAGTACTTGGGTGGAGAACAAAAGTTCATCCCCTGCCGGAGAAAAACTAAGGGCAAATTCATGCCTGCCTTCAAGAGAAATAAACTCGGGCGTAAACAGCTCCGCCTTCATTCCCGGAGCCTTTTGTCCAAAATATTTCTCCGTGAGATCTGGGAAATGTTTTTTCTCGCTGTCTATTACTTTCATCACGGCCTCGATTACGAGATCCGGTTGTCTTCCCGGGACCATATGGTCACTTTTTTCTGCCACGACAAGAATTGCCCCCTTGATCGATGCGGTCAATTGTTCATGAGACAATCGCCAGGCCTCTTGATCCTCGGTTTTTGGGAGGAATGGCCTGCCGCTGGTAATCACCACGACGGGGATATCGGAAGGGAGTTTTGTTTTGCGCATAATCTCCATTTTGGGGCTCAAACCACCTCCAACCATGCGAACCACGGCACGTTGAAATTTTGTGAGTTTATCCGGTTGAGAAGTGTCGAACGGAATTTTTCCTGCCAGGGTGTGGTTATCGAGATACTTCAAGCCGAGAAGATCCACAAGCTCGTTTGTGAATGGATCGACAAACACCATCCCGCGTACAACCTCAGGGTGTTCGCTGGCAAACAGGCGGATCATCCAGCCCCCGAAGGAATGACCTACCAGGATAAGATCTTTCTGCAGTTCGAGTTTCTGAAGGCCCTGCCATAGCCATTCGACCTCTTCTCGCATATCATGGGGAGTTTCCGGCAGATCGCTCTTCCCGAATCCGGCACGATCGTAGGAAACGATGGTAGCTCCTGTCTGACGGGCCAGTTCGGGTGCCAGTCTATTCCACTCTCTGGAGTCCATACCGCCTCCGGATTCGAGAAGAATGGTCAGGCTTCCCCCTTCGATGACCTGGAAGTTGAGACGGCAATTTTCAACCTGAACCAAGGTCTCGACGGCCTCAATTTCTTGATTAGACATCGGACCTGTTGCTTGGGTCGGTGACACACCTGGCTTCTTCTCAAGCTTTTTCAACATTTCTCTGGCATTGTCGTTGTCAGGGTTGAGCTCGAGGGATTTTTTATAGTTTTTGATCGCGTTTTTAGTGTCTCCGCTGTTCATATAAGCCTCACCCAGGCTGTCGTAAACATTGGGAGAATTCGGGTGCAATTCCACATTCAGTATAAAAATCTCTAGCGCTTCTTTTATTTTTCCCTTCCCCATCAATCTGTATGCCATGGCATTGAACTCGTTTTCCTCGAAATATAGCTTATTCCCAGGATCGGATTTCATATCCCGGAACTTTTTCAATCCCGCCTCAATACCGTTTTTCTCGATCTCCTGTTCGATGCGGTAGGCGGCTGATTCCTTAATGATCTTTTCCACCATGTTCAGCCTGTCCCAGATCATGGCCGCATCCCTATCTTGAATATCCAGGAATTCCTTGTAGTACTGCCTCGCTCTCTCAAAATCGCCCATTCCTCTGTAGATTTCGCCTAGGCGCATCAGCGCATTCAAAGATTTTGGATACAGGATTAGCTGGTAGTCAAAGAGAGCGATGGCCTCTCGCGTTTTTCTCTGCTCACTCAATTTGTCGCCTTCGAATGTCAACATGAGAGATGGAGGATCGACCTCGAATCCATACACCTCCGAGAGCTTTTCATAATAACCGATGATGTCGTTTACGGTAATTGACCGGAAATTTTCCGGAAGCTTATGCCCGTTAAACAACATCCTCAGCCCTTCTCTAAAAGGAAGAGGGGCGATGAAATATCCCGAGGGTTCCTGGATATCCACTTTGAAACGAAAACCGTTGGGCGTCTGGGATTCGAGAAGCCTGGCAAAATTTTCCACATACTCCAGGTCCTGGGGGCGCTCATCTTTTTCGCATTTTATGTAAAGGAAATTCTTCAAAGATTTTGTATTTTTGAAAAACGACTCTGCTTCGGGAAAAAGGAATGCGGCATTTTCGGGATTCATGAACGGATTTTCAGAAATTATAGCGCTAAATAGCATGGGTTTGGTGATGAGGGAATACAAGCTGAATACTGCCGCTGCCTGGGGTCCGGCAAGGATCCTGAAATTTTTAGTTCTGTAATTATTGTCGATAAAAGGAATCAGCTCACCTTCGACAAACTCTAAAAAATTGTCCGCGCCTCCGCTGTCCTCGCGTCCCCCAATTTTCACCGGCAAAAGATCTCTGTATCTGTTGGTATTGGCTACGCCAACAATAATCACAGGTGGGATCTCCCCTGTTGAACCGAGCTTTTCTGTGATGCTGGCCACATCCAAGTAATAATTGTAGATGTCCGCATACAGAAGATACAAAACAGGATAGCTGAGCTGTGTTTCCTCATAGTCGCGGGGAAGATGGATATAGAGAAGTCTGTCCTCATCCAGAACTTCTGAATGCAATACTCTGTATTTGCCTATGGCAATATCATCCCCGTCCTCCTGAGCCAGGATAAAACCTTGGTTCAAAATCAGCACAAACAGAAGCATCAAAGCAAAAAAATTCCTCAAAATCCTTTTTTTCATAAAACCCTCCGGATTTGTATGGGCTGCAAAAAATAGGCCAAATGATTTTTTGGGGAGTTTTAACGATCCTTCATCTCAAAGTGTCCGTTCTTGAACAATCAATATCCATTTTCGAACAGCAATCCCTTTTATATAAAATGGTCTTTGAGTTGCACGCAAACCTTCACCACTACCCATTTTTTTTGTGGGATTTTCCTCTAGCCAAACGTCAATAGAGTAGAATGTGCGTTGAAAGGAAACGAATTCTATGACAGAACAACAATGGTTGAAGATATACCGGGAAACGGTTCATCCCCTGTACGGGTACATGGCCAAGCGCACCGGAGGGAATCGGGAATTGACCGAGGACATCGTTCAGGAATCCTACCTGAGGGCTCTTGGTACCTGGAAACGTAAAAGCATGCCGGATTCTCACGTGGCCTGGTTGAAACGTGTAGCCAGAAACATCCTGATCGATTACCTGAGGCAAAAAAGATGGGACAAGAAAGAAGATTTAGAACGTCATCAGGATACAGACAATCAGACTGCAAAAGATCAATTCAAATCCCTGGAAATATTTTTAGCCATCTCTTCCCTGGGACGAAAAAAAACCAAAATAATCGAGGCTTTTTATTACGATGGGAAAAGTGTCAAGGAGATAGCGAACACAATGGCACTCTCTGAAAGAGCAGTCGAAGGACAATTGAGGCGGGCCCGCTTGTCATTGAAATCGCTGCTCCCAGAAATTAAAACAAATGGAGAAAAAAATGAATAAAGACTACGAACCCGATAACCAGTTTATGGAGAAACTGGAATGGCAACTGTCCTCGGAATACAGGAGGGCAAACCGTTTGAAATCCTCATCCGGGAAAATCGCCGTTCCCCGCAGGATGGTCGCGATCGCCGTCACAATAGGTATTCTGATGACCGGTGTGGCCGTGACCAAAGCGGCTGATTACATCAAGGACTCCTGGCGGAAGAAGATAGAAATTGCCAGGGTAGAAACTGAGGTCGAACTTATGAAGGTTCATCTGGAGTCTATAAGAGAGATGGCTTCCGATATAAAAATGCGTGTTTCCAACGGCTTGATCCGGGAAGATGAATACCAGGCAATGAAACTGGCAGTGGAAAATGCAGAGTTGGATTACTCAAGATCGCTTTTGAATCTGGCTGAGGTGAAACTGTCCGGCGACACCCCGCGGAACGAATTGTATGCTCCCTTAGTAGGAGGCCGTGATTTTGTCAGCAAGCGATTAGAGCTAGAGAAAAAAGAGGCTAAACTCGCTATGGAACAGCTCAGCATTCAACAGGACCGAGTCAAGCAGTTGGTCGAGGAAAATTTGGTCCAAAGGGATGAGATGGATATGATCCAGGCGGAAATTGCCAACCGAAAAATGAAAATCGACAAGATCCAACAGCGCATCGATCTACGCGCCCGTTTTCTTTCAGGAGAAATCACAGCGCAGGAAGTGGAAATCAAGGACCGGATGACCGGTGCCGAAAGGAATTTACAATTGGCTCGAGTGCAGGTTGAATCTTTGATGAAGCAAATGGACCGGATGCAGGCCCTCAAAGCACAGGGGACCGTTTCTCACACGGAAGTCATGCAGCTGCAGTATGCTCTGGATGCCGCCCAGGCTAAACTGAAACTTGCCACCCTGGAAATGGA
>Ga0307445_10000187_pt1 | contig 30618 bp, 29 predicted proteins | sample SalMarSW160330MG_FD_202147 | JGI IMG/M metagenome (GOLD analysis project Ga0307445, IMG submission 202147) | Salt marsh sediment microbial communities from the Plum Island Ecosystem LTER, Massachusetts, United States - SW1603-30 | ecosystem: Environmental > Aquatic > Marine > Intertidal zone >... | reverse complement strand
TTGACTTATGGATTCCACTCGCAATATCTTCTTTTGAAGCACCTCTAGCAAATAAGCTAATTACTTCACTTTCAGCAAATACAGTACAAGTTGAACTAATAGATGCTGGATTATTTGATTTTAAAGCCAGTGAACCAAATTGCTCAATAGGAACCTCTAATGCATGAGCCATAACTTCAAGGAAACGTCCGGTTCCTGCAGCGCACTTATCATTCATTTGAAAGTCAATAACTTTACTTGTCTTTGAAGAAATTAATATAGCTTTGCTATCCTGACCTCCAATATCGATTACAGAACGAGCTTCAGGAAAAAAGTATTGTATCCCTTTAGCATGAGCCGTGATTTCAGTAACTCTATCATCAGCGATATCAATTGTATTTCTACCGTATCCAGTGCTCATAACATATACATCAGATCTTTTAAGATTATGTTTGATTAGAATATCATCAAATAATTCATGCCCTATTTTTTTAAAATTATAGGTTGAACGTTCAGTACGATGATCAGCCAACTTGCCTTCAATAATCAAGGCAATTTTTGTGGCAAGACTTCCTATATCGATTCCAATAAAAATGTCCATTTTGTGTTCTCTTAAGTGGCTTGTATAGACAAAAATAGTCCAGAAAATATTAAATTTGCGATGTTATGACATGAAGGTTAAAATATAAATTAAATACCTAATAAGATGGATACTAGAAGGGTTACAACACCAGCGGTAATTAAATGAATCGAATATTTAATTTTTCCCCCTCCAGAGATATTTCCAAGAAAAATTCCCAGATATATAAGGAGACCTGCTAATATGGTATAAGAAAATAAGAAGTGAAACAAGGTTAATGTTGTGCCAAAAAAGAATGGAATCAAGGGGAGTGATGATCCCAACACGGGTGCGAATCCATCAACCAAGGAAGCAATCCATGTAGCAAAGTCCTCAGCTTGTTGGATAATCGATTTTTCTTTCTTTTTCTTCTTAATATTACTAGATAATATCTCTTTTTTGAGTGATAACTTTTTTTTTAATGGAACTACCATTGCTTTTTGTATGGCAACTAATTCCTCTTCGGTTAGTGAATCTTCTTCATTAGATAACTGATTAATTTCATCTTCTAATATGACCATGTCTTTTCTTAAATCTGCCATTTTTTTCTTCCTCTCTGCTTCTTCAGAGAGAAAAGCTCCCCATAATCCACTAATTCCAATAGCTAACGCAGTTGCAAATCCATAAATAATCACCGTACTTGGAGTGTTTTTTACTCCTACAGGTGGATCAAGAAATACTATAAAAAGCCCACTGACAATTCCTGCACAAGTAAGAGCACCATCAAAACAATTATTGAAAAATTTTCGACGAGCTATTATGCCCAGATCGGACATGGTTGCGTATTTTTTCCATTTTTTTATTAGATCTTTGAATGCCATTCTTTTATTAAACACCTAATCATGCGGAAAAATTGAGTGAAACGTTTCCTATTAAATTAACAAAATTATATCAATTTATATTTTTTTTGAATAAATTTTTTATTTTGAAAACTGATGATTTTTATTTACTTAATCATATATTATTCATAGATATAATTCATTGATTAATATAAGTATAGGGATTAATAAATGGCAATAAACAGAAAAATAAAAGAAGAAATAATTTCTTTACTCATTGATCATTCGCGGATTATTTATAATGTAATTAGTGATATGGCGGTATATTATAATTTTTGGAGTGAAGATCAAGGAAAGGCTCTGGAAAAGAAAAGGAATAAAATGAAGCTACTTGAAGAAGAAGCAGATGAGATAAAAATTCAAATAATACAAGATTATTCTGAAGTTGGAGCGGGCTATGGTGATTATATTGATTTAATTCTCCGGATGGACAATGTAATTAATTATCCATTAGAATTTGTCGATATGCTACCTAAAATACAACTAGATCAAAAAATCAAGAAAGAAGTCAGCAGTAGATATCATAAACTAATTAATATCATAATTCAGATGACTGATGTCTTAAAAACCACCATAAAGAATTTAAGAGATAATAAAGCAATAGTATTCAATAATACAACAGAGATACATGAATTAGAAAATGAAATTGATTCAATCTATAGACAATTCTTAGAATATTTGTATTCAAATGAAGAAATTAATATTAGATCCTTGTTGAGATTGAGAGATAGTATCGTTTTATTGGAACAATTAGCAGATCGGATACATGATATAGCTGATCTCATTCGAGTTTTATTGTACCATTGAGTTAATATTATTAATCTCGTGAAAACAAATTAAATCTTTGACTATTTTTAGTTAAATTTTTACGCAATTCAACTTATATTAAAAATAAAAATAAAAAAAAAATTTTCAACTTAAGTGATAATTTTATGAATGGCAAGCAAAAATTTTTTGCACTACTAGGATTATTGCAAATCGTTTTGATTTTTACAGTGTTTTTTTCAGTTGATGGTTTGGTTGGTTTTGTGTCTGCACAAACCACAAATTTTGATTATTATAACTCATCGACAAGTTTTGGTTTAGCAATTGGTGCAGGCATCTCTGTGGGTATGGGCGTCATAGGAAGCGGTATGGCATTAAAAACTGTTGGAACTGCCGCTATTGCTACATTATCGGAACGAGAGGAATCATTCTTTAAAGCATTTTTAGTTGTTGCGCTAGCTGAAGCATTAGCTATTTACGGTTTGATCGTTGCAATGCTATTGTGGAATAAAATACCCAACCCCGCATAAATTTAACTGACTATTATCATAAGGAATTTTGGTGATTTTTTCACGAGTGTAATAATACCTTCTTACGCATATACATATGTAAAAATTGGTTTTCTAAAGCAATTAATCATTGATGATGTTTCGCTTACTAAATTAAAAACATTTTCAAATATTCAAGAATTTATTGAATTTATTCAACCATATTATCCAGAAATTAATATTAAAAAATATAGTATAATTGAGATTGAAAAGTCGTTATTTCATACTTTTATTAAACTCATTGGAAAAATATTAATTATTTCGCCTGAGAGTATGAGGCGATTCTTATCTGATTATCTATTGAAATTTGAAATTGCTAACATTAAACAAGTGATTATGGGGGTAATAACTGGAGTAAGCAGTAAAGAACTATCAAAAGATATCAATTTCCTCGTTGAAGAATTTCTTGAACATGAAGAATTTATGAATCGTTTAATTGAACTAACTTCATTGGATGAGATTCAATTATATATGTCTAAAACTAGATATTATAAAGCAATTCGAGAAGGCATTCTTTATTTTAATAATAATAGTGAAATATTTGTAATGGAAGCATTCTTAGACCAAATTTATTATAATAACTTACTTGAGCGAGAAAAATCCTATGATAAAAAAGAAAAAATGATGATAAGTTCATACATACACCAATTGACTGAAATTTATAATTTACGAATGATTTCAAGAGGAATCATTAATAACATTGATAAAGATTTGCTAGTACAATTCTTGGTCAATGCATATTTTTTTTTAGACGGAGAAAAAATGAATATCTTATTAAATCTTAATAATATTGATGATTTTTTTCTGCAAATTGAAAAATTTCTTAAAAATACACCAAAATTAAAGGGATTACAAATCCCGATAATAATCAATAAAAATCACTTTATATGGTCTCTTGGAGCAATTTATCAGAATTATTTTTTCAAAAAATATAAACTAAAAATTGATGATATTGAAGATTCAACAATTTATCGAATTTTAGAAATCATAATTAAAAAAGATAAAGAAATTAAATTTAATATTATGCCAAATATAATTCGAATTATCCACGATAAGTACGAGAGGTTAGAAGAATAGCATGGAAATATTTAAATGGGCTAAAGATATAGAAAAAATATATATAGAATTAATAGAAAAAAGTAAAAAAGAGAATTTGGAAGAAATTCAATCATTTAGAGCCGAACAAGAGCAAATTTTAGCGGATTCAATTCAAGAGAGACAAAATCTGGTGAAAAGTGTTTTACAAACTCTTTCTGAAGATATTGAGAAAGAAGTCTCTTCATTTAAAGAAAAAGTCTCTAAAGCTATAGGCAATATTGTGAAAAAATATGAAATAACTAAACCACAAATTCTTGAAAAAGCAATTCAACAGTTAGGACTTGATCTAAATGCCTGAGCAAAAAATTATTGTCATAGGAGACGATGAAATTATAATCCTTCTAAGATTATTTGGTATAGAGGGAATTTCTATGAAAGATGATGGAGAATTCATTAAAAAATTTGAATCCCTTACTCTTAATGATGAAATTGGCATGATTATTATTGCCCTCGACTTGTCAGAAGAAAATTCGCGTTATTTGATAGATTTTAAAACCAATAAACATTCTCCATTTATTTTATATTTACCAGATATGTTTAAAGAAGATCTCGATAGGGATGTATTATTTAAAGAATTATTTAAAACCATAAATAAAATTACAAGTCAAGGGTGAATGAGCATTTCTGAGCACAATGAGTTAAAGGAACAATTTGGTCGGTTAGGAGTTAATTTAATTAATACCGCTAAAAAACAAATTAAAGAATTGAATCAAAACACACTTTTTCAGAAATCTCAAATTAAAAAAAATCTCCTAAAAAGGAACAATGAAAACTCTCTTAAGACAAAAACTCATTTTATTGAAACTTATGTTCAATTATTAAATAATGCATTAGCATCCACTTTATTGAAGACCAAACAAGACGTTCTCGAAATTAAAAATACACTCTTGAATGAATTATCATTAGATTTGATAAAGCGAATCGAATCAAATATCGATAGTAATTATGAGAATTATGTCATATATTTAATAAATGAATTAAAAAAATTTGCTCAAACGATTAAATCTTCCCATAACGTAGCCATACTTTTAAATGAGAGAGATTACAAGTTTTTTTCTAAGAATTCTCACAAAATAAAAGACTTGTTCAAAACTCAAATTACCCTGCAGATCACAGACGAACCTTTTATAGGGGGATTTAAAGCATATATCGTTAATGAAAATATCTCCTATGATGTTAAGATTGAAAGTTATATTTTAAAACAATCCCTATTAATTGAGAGCGCGTTTTCTGAGCAATTCTCTGAAAAAGACATTACTGAATTGATCCAAAATTTTGAAAATTTCATATCTAATAAAAAAGATAGTATTGAGGCGAATTTGAAAGAATATGACAGAATTGGATGAGACTATACAGACGGGATTTATTTCTGCTATTAATGGGACTCTAATAGAGATAAAAGGATTAGAAAGGTTTGTTAAACTACATGAGTTAATCAAGATATCTAATCATAATATCCTTGGTGAAGTAATTCAAATATATTCTAACCATGTAGTGGCGCAGTGTTATGAAAACACGAATAATTTGCGCCTAAATGAGAGCGTCATAAGTTTACAAGAACCATTATCAATGGAATTGGCTCCAGGATTATTATCAAATATTTTTGATGGTATTCAGAGACCATTAAAAGAAATTTATGAAGGATTTGGACAATCTGGCTTTTTAAAACGTGGTATTGAAGTGCCTTCATTATCTAGAACAAGGAAATGGCATTTTAAGCCACAAAAAAAAATAGGTGATGAACTTTTTCCTGGAGATGTGATAGGTGAAGTTCAAGAAACTACTTTAATCTCTCATAAGATAATGATACCTCATAAAATTTCAGGAAAAATTGTAAGTATTGTTAAAGAAGGAGATTATACTATTTCTGATGAGATATATGTCATTAAAACCAAAGATAAAGAAGAAAGCATGAAAATGCTTCAAAAATGGCCAGTGACTGATAGTCGACCTTTTAAAGCAAGATTAAAACCCAAAAGACCATTATTGACAGGTTTAAGAGTTATAGATCTTCTCTTTCCAATCGCAAAAGGAGGAACTGTTGCTGTACCTGGTGGATTTGGCACTGGAAAGACGGTCATTCAGCAATCCATAGCTAAGTGGTGTAATGCTGATATTATCGTATTTATTGGATGTGGTGAGAGAGGTAATGAAATAGCCGATGTATTAAAAGAATTTGGGACCTTGATTGATCCTCAAAGCGGAAAACCCTTATTAGAACGAATAGTTTTAATAGCGAATACCTCTAATATGCCTGTATCTGCTAGAGAAGCAAGTATTTTTTCGGGTGTAACAATCGCAGAATATTATAGAGATATGGGATATGATGTGGCAGTGTTAGCAGACAGTACTTCACGATGGGCTGAATCCTTGAGAGAAATTTCAGGATTATTAGAAGAAATGCCCGCAGAAGAGGGATATCCTGCTTATCTTCCAACAAAATTATCAAAATTTTACGAACGCGCAGGAGCAGTAAAACTCATTGGCTTAACAGGGGTAGGAGAAGAGAAGATTGGGTCAATTTCAATAATAGGCTCTGTAAGTCCTCCTTCAGGTGATTTTTCAGAGCCTGTAACCTCTACAAGTAAACGTTTTGTTCAGGCATTTTGGGCATTAGATGCAAATTTAGCATATTCGAAGCATTATCCCGCTATAAATTGGTTTGATTCTTATTCAAATTATCCTGAATATCTTGCTGATTGGTGGTCCAAAAAAGATATTAATTGGCCAGAGATTGATTATAATTGGTATCAATGTAGAAGTGAAGTAAATGAAATTCTATCCAAAGAAAATGAATTACTTAATATTATTCAACTAATTGGAGAAGAAAATCTTCCTGAAATAAAAAAACTGGATATTTTTATAGGTAAAATGATTAGAGAGAGCTTTTTAATTCAAAATGCATTTGATAAAATTGATGCTTTTACTAATGCTGAAAAACTACTCTCTCAAATTAAGTTAATATTATTACTGCATAATGAAAGTAAGGATTTAATACAACAAGGATTTATTATCGATGATATAAAATCATTAGCTGTTATTGATGAAATTATGAGACTTAGTTTATCCATCCCGAATCAAGAATTCTTAAAAATTCTTAATATCAAGAATCAATTAATAAGAGAAATTGAATCTTTAAAATTAATCTCTAGAGTTCGAAGAAAAACATGAGTGTTATATATAAAAAAATTCAACAAATTATCGGTCCCCTATTGTTCCTGAAAAATGAACACAATCTACAATACGGAGAAATTGTAAAAATAAGAACAAAAGAATCCGATGAAAAAATTGGACAAGTTGTCAGAATGAATGAAGAGAGTATTATTATAGAAGTGTTTGAAACTACTCAAGGGATTTCTTCTGAAAATGCTCAAATAGTATTTACTGAGGATACTTTTAAAATAAAAATTTCTGATACTGATATGTTTGGCCATACGTTCAATTCTTTAGGTTTCCCAATTGAAATTGAAACAAAAAGCACTTTGGATGTGGATTTGGTATCTGATGTTGAAAAATATATTTATGGCTTTCCGATTAATCCCTTTGCGAGAGAATACCCTTCAAGTGTCATTCAAACTGGAGTTTCTGTCATTGATGGGTTATTCACACTAATTCGTGGTCAAAAACTCCCTATATTTAGCGGACAAGGGCTCCCTCATAATAAATTGGCTACACAAATCGTTTCTCAAGCTCGAGTATTAACAGGTGAACCTTTTTTGATAATTTTCTGTGGAATCGGAATTATTGAGGATGAAGCTATAAGTTTTATAAATAGTTTCCAAAAAAGTGGGAATATTCAAAACATCATTTCTTTCATAAATTTCGCTTCTGATCCAATAATGGAAAGATTAATAATACCCCGAGTAGCATTAACAACGGCAGAATACTTCGCTTTTGAAAAAGATATGCATGTATTGGTAATTTTGATTGATATGACCAATTATGCTGAAGCATTAAGAGAATTAAGCTCTGTTAAAGAAGAAATTCCTAGTAGAAAAGGATATCCTGGATATCTTTACTCAGATTTCGCTTCTCTATATGAACGTACTGGAAAATTAAAAGGAAAAAAAGGATCTATCACTCAAATACCGATTTTAACGATGCCAAATGATGATATCTCACATCCAATTCCAGATACAACTGGTTATATTACTGAAGGGCAGCTCGTTTTAAGTAGGAAATTACATAAAATTGGAATTTATCCTCCATTTGAAGTACTATCTTCTATTTCACGTCTAATGAAAGATGCGATAGGGAAAGATACCACTAGAGAAGACCATGCTGACGTAAGTTCTCAATTATTATCCTCTTATTCAAGTGCCCTTGAAACAAGAGATTTGCTTTCAATTGTAGGAGAAGATGGTTTGAATTTCGATCAAAAAAATCTTTTAGAGTATGGTGATGCTTTTGAACAACAATTTTTAAACCAAAAAGTAGATGAAAATAGAGATTTCTTGAAAACTCTCACTATTGCTTGGGAAACTCTTAGCATCTTGCCCCGAAATCAACTTTACCGGATTCATCAAAAATATATAGATAAATATTATATTGGATAGGTGATTTGTATGAGTTTTAGATCGATTAAACCCACAAAAACGAATTTAATGAATTTGCAAAAAAAATTAAAATTTGCAATCAGAGGAGAAAAATTTTTAGAATTGAAAAGAGAACAGTTAATAAATCAGATTAAATATCATTGGGATGAATATAAGAAAATTAGAGATTCATTTTACCAATTATACCGCGAATCATTGATTAAATTACACCAAGCTTACAAGGAAATGGGAAAAAGAGATTTGGTATTAATTAGCAAAATGAGCAGTATTCAATATAAACCTGTTGTAAATATTCGACAGGTAAAAAAGCTTGGCATGATAATATCAGAAATAAATTTTAATTTAGATATGAATAATAAGCTTCCTGCTTATAGTTTTGAGAATTCGAGCCATTTCCTTGATATGTTAATTCTTAAAGGGCGGGAATTTTTTGATGCTTTAATAAAATTTGCTGAACAAGAAGATATTTTAATAAGTTATGCATCAAACTTCAAAAGAATTGATCGAAGGATAAATGGATTAAAAAATAATATCATTCCTTCCTTTACATTAGATATTAAAATAATTCGGGAGATGATAGAAGAAATCGACCGAGAAAGTTTTGTAAGATTAAAAAAAACTAAAGATTTGATACAAAAAAAGAAAATTAAAATGGTTGGGGGATAATATGACTCGTAAAACTGAAATGTCTCTTTTCAATGTAGTCGTTAATTCTAATTATAAAGATCGACTATTAAATCAACTTTCCATCGTGCATAATGTACACATTAAGAAAAAAGAGGAAACACAAATAAAAAAAAGAACTGAAGAAACAGATTCTTTGATGAAAATTATTAGGACATTAAGACAAAACGTGGATCTTTTATTCAAAAAGCTAAGCATAAACGAAAGTGATTTTCAGGAATTAAAAATTAAACCAAAAGATAGATTAAAATTCGTTGCGCGTGATTTAAGCGATTTAATTAATCAAATATATGATGAAATCAATTTTTACCTTAATAGACTCACTGAATTGGAGAGATATTCATCAAAGGCTCAGATTGAATTAGAAAACCTAAAGATTATCAAATCTAGCTATGTTTTTCTTGAACAATATCAATTAAATCGTGATAGCTTATCGAATTTAGAGCAACTAAACTTCAGAGTTTTTACAACATTTTCAAAAAACCTAGAGATCCTTGAATCTCTTCTCCAACCTTCTTCATTTTCAAATGTACACCAAACAGATCAAAATTTTCCAAATATATATCAATTGGAAGATAGAATTGTATTTTTTATTGTTTATCCAATAGATCAAGAAGAAGGTCTAAAAGAACGGATAAACATTATTCATGCTGAAGAAGTACCAATATTGAAGAAATATTTGACTCCAGAGGGTATAGATTTTACTCGCATTAATAATGAACTCAATATTGTCAACAATACTATAATTAAGTACTCAAAAGAGAAAAATAAAATTCGAGAACAAAATTTAACGAAATTTTCCGCTATTAATGAAGTAGTAAAAAACATAGAAGAATATAATTGGGCAGAGCACCAATTTGATGAAGAATCTGCTGATCGATCGCGAATCAATTTCTTCATCCCTACAATGAATGAGGATAAAGTTAAGCAGGCTCTTTTAGATAATTTAAAAGAAAAGATCCACATTGAAATTACTGATGTCCCTAAATATCATCCCATTTATAAAAAAGAAGAAAAACAAGATGGATTTGAGCAGCTCAAACAAAAAGAAAAAGAATCTAAAGATGGAGATGAGAATAAAAAATCCCCTTCAGAAGAACCTAAAAAGCGCGATTTTAGAGAAACTGCCCCAACAGTCATGAAAAACCCATTCTTTATAAGACCATTTGAAACATTAACAAAGATGTACGGTGTACCTTCATATTCTGAAATTGATCCAACACCATTTCTTGCAATAACATTTCCTCTTTTATTTGGACTAATGTTTGGTGATATTGGACATGGAATGAGCTTGATGATTGCGGGTGTATTGGGAGGGATATTGTTCCGTAAAAAGAAAGGAATACGTGATGTTAGTTGGATAATATTCTATTGTGGTATTGGATCTGTATTATGTGGCTTTTTATATGGAGAATTCTTTGGCTCTGATAACTTTTTTGGTTATAAATTGCAAGAGATAAGATTTTTTATCCCTTTATTAGGAAACATAACACTAAGTAATCCATTGAGTAACATCTTGTCGATTTTCAAATTTACATTGATCATAGGTGTAATTCACGTTAATTTAGGATGGATTATTCAATTTATAAATTATTGGAAGCAATCGAAAAAATACATGTCAATGACCGATTCATTCATGAAAATCTGCTTATTAACAGGCGGGACTTTTTTAATATTCATTTATGGAATCAATTTTAATACATGGCTTTCTTATCCCTATCCCATTTTGTTGGTAATTGTCCCGGGGATTTTACTCATACTATTAAAACCAATCGGAGGATTATTGGGGATCTCATATTTAAAAAAAGAATCATTTGGTTCTTTATTAGGAGAAGGAACCGTCGAAACTTTTGAAACAGCTCTATCTATTTTGAGTAATATTGCTTCATATATCCGATTGCTTGCTTTAGCATTAGCCCACATTGCTTTAATGATTACAATTCAAGCATTAATAGGATTACTTCCAACTCCAGGTACGATTACCATTGGTATGGATCCTTTAGCCATTACTGGTATTATTCTGATTGAAGGTTTAAGAATAATTGGCATAGTTATAGGTAATGTTTTCGTGATATTATTAGAAGGGGTGCTTGTGTTTATCAATACATTGAGGTTACATTTCTATGAATTTTTCTTCAAGTTCTATCAAGGTACTGGAACTGAATTCTTTTCATTTTATTTGGATGATAATTATTCAATAATACAATTTAAAGTAGAGCATGAAAAAGATTTAATTTCAGAAGAAATTGAAAGGGAGATCGATAATAGAAAAACTAGAGAAGACCTTGAAGAAGCTTTACAAGTCATTAAAGATAAATTCTTTTAAATAAATTAATTATATTAATTAGTAACCATATGATTGAATCAAACGAAATTGATGAGAAATCTTTTAAAAAAAGACTCATCATGATTAGAACATTTCTTTTCATTTTAGTCATCTCAGTCTTAGGAATAATCTATTATATTTTAATTGACTTTGGATCCATACACCTAATCTCATTTTTAATCGTGTTATTTATATTTCTCATTGTCTTAGGTCCCATAATAAATTATGGAAAAAACCGAAGTCTATTTGATCGGTTTAAACGGAAAAAAAAAGTGGGAGGAAATGAGAGGAATGAAGATACCTTCAAAATCAAAACTACTCCTGCGCGACATCCTATTGATGAAAGAATAAATTTAGAATTCACATATAGAAAAGCCCTCATTCATAAGTGTCCTAAATGTGGATTTATGTTAACAAGCTCTATGAAAAAATGCCCAAATTGTGGACAAACGATATAAATTAAATTATTTGATACGTTTATATTTGTTGATTATGGTTTAAACCATTCAAAGAAGTAATAACTGATTGTCAGAGGATTAGCTATCACATATTTTTTTCGGACGGATGTTGCTAGTCGACCAGCTCTTACCATATCAACTGCTGTAATTTTAGAGTCGTGAGGAAGAACATGAACAATAAATGGAGAATGCTCTAATCCTGGCCCTTTCTTATATACAACAAAATCTGCTCCAAATTTTAGTCCTGGACGAGGAATATAACCTTTTTCCCTAAGATCCTCATAAATTATGAGCTTTTCTTCGAACTTATGGTGAATCTGTTTTCCAATCTCGAAAAATTCTTCCAAATTTAAGTATTTACCTTTTTTAGTGTCATATATTGAAATTTTATCCTTTTTTAGCAAGTAATATGCTTCTATGAGAGATAATTCACTGGGTTTAGAAAAATATTCCAAACGTGGTTTACTTATTCCTAAAGGAGCTCCATAGAAATTACATTTAACATATAGATAGGATGCGAATAGGGGATTGAACACGATTACTCTTGAATTAATGAATTTGGTGGGTATTTTATCGGGTATATCTCCTTCCTTAATATCATCCAAGGAAATTGGGGTGATCTTTTCTTCACTCATCAAGATAGAACTATTAATCATGACTTAATAATTCTTTTAATTGAAATTTATTTGATAAGAATGATAATAATGCTGTTTTGTAAAAAAAAAGATTATAAATTTTCGTAAATCAAAATAAAAAATAATGCAAATATTGAAAGTGAGAGTATCTAACCTCAAAAGATTAATGAAAGATATATATTTGGAAATTATTGTGAAAGATGAGTTAACTTAAAATTATAGTAATGACAAGTTTATTATTAAAAACCTAATGTTTTAATGGGAAAATCATGAATATTAGACGCATGGCATTAGCTGGTAGTTGGTACCCCTATACTGAGGAAGCATGTTTAAGAAAAATGAAAAGTTTTTTGAAAGATAACAAATTTGGGCCTTATGAAGAATATATCTCCTCAAAAATGGCTGAGAGATCTATAATTGGCGGTGTTTCACCTCATGCGGGTATGGACTATTCTGGACCTTGTGCCATTCATACCTATTTAAACATTTTCAAGGAAAGAATTCCTGATAGTATTATCGTAATAGGGTTCGATCATCGTGTACTTGTAAAAGATTCAATATTAGAAGAGGGAGAATGGGAAACACCTTTAGGAAATTTAATTATAGATAATGAATTATCTGAAAAAATTCTGAAAACCAGTAGTAAAATAATAGCAGATAGCTCTGCTTTCATTGGGAGAGATGAAAACAGCCTAGAGTTACAAATGCCTTTTATAAAATTCTTTGCTGGGAAAAATAATGTAAGAATTGTTCCTATTAAAATTTCTACTCACGATTTTAAAACGATTGATACGATTTCTGAAAATATAGCTCAAGTAATTAAAACTTCAAATAAGGATATTGTTGTTGTAGCATCATCCGATTTATATCATGAGCAAGTTAATAACAAGGATGATTTAGTAAAATTCAAGGCAAAAGATGAAAAAGTCATAAACGATTTTGTGAATTTAAAGCCTGAAAACATAATAAATCTTGGACGAAAAGCATCTGTATGCGGACAACATACAATTTCGACTTTACTTCAAATAAGTATTAAATTAGGAGCTAAGAAGGGGAAATTATTAAAGCACTACACGAGTGCTGAGATCACACAGAATTTCGGGTATTGTGTGGGATATTTTTCAGGAATTACATATAAATAAATTTTATTAAAATTAAATTTGTATCTGATAAATGATGCCGGAAGATAATGATAGAATTGAAGATTTTATGACTTTATGGAAAAAAAAAAATGAACAACAAAATAACACTCCTTCGGTGATTGGCGATACTTTAAACCAGATGGAAATTTTAAAGAAGGAAAATCAAGAATTAAGAAAAAAGATCTCTGAAAATATTGCTTTATTAAGTAATACAGAAGATATCATTAAAAAATTATCTTCAGAAAAAGAGATATTGAAAGTTGAGAAAGAAGAAGCTTTAATGGATTTAACAATGAGTATAAGAGATTTACAGAACGAAAATTTAGAACTCAATAATAAAGTCAAAAGCATGGTCTCAATATTACTTGAAAAAGATGAAGAGATAAAAAGATTAGAATCTATTGGAGTAACAGTATATTCCCCTCCTGATGATAATACAAAATTAACTGATGAATTGCAATCTCGAATTAACCAGAGGAATTTGCATATACTTTCATTAGAAAAAAACATTACTGAGTTAACATCCAAAAACGAAGAATTAAATGCTCAACTTGTAGAGAAAATTAAAAGCATGCCAATTGAACACGCCGCAACAGCAAATAATTCAGTAGAACAAATAATCAAACCGCTACCCTCCAAAGGATCCTCAATCCCATTAGAATCCTTATGCCAAGATCTACAAGCAGATTTGAACAAATATAAAAAAATAATTGAGCAGCTCACTAAAGATAAGACACAATTAATAGGGTTAATAGAAAATCAAGGTGTTGAATTAGATATTGCTGAGATTAAATCACTAAAGACTGAAAATGAAAATTTAAAACGTGATGTACTTGAATTACAAAATTCATTAAAATTCCAATCAAAAGAGTCTATTCAAGAATTAGCAAACGCCGAAGCAGAGATGAAGATAAAAGAACTTCAATCCAAAATTCAAGAAAAAGAAACTTTAATTGCTAATATGAAATTATCACAAGGATTACAATCGAATGAATCAACTAGTCCAATGTCTGGCTTAGTAGAAGAATTGCAAAAGAGTATTAACAAATTAAAGATTACGATAAGGGAAAAAGATCAAGAAATTCAGAATTTAAACAGAATGTTAACCTCAACATAAAGATTTTTTTTGCTGTATGCATTCTACTTTTAAAGAAGGTCAAATTTTTGAGGAATAAGACATTATCTTAAGAAAGAATATTATTTTATATTATCAACTCAATGGAATATAGAATGATGTCAAAAGAGTGCTTTCTGGATATATTTGATGTTCTATAGAAGAATTTGGACCAAATAATAAAACTAACATTAAAATAAGAACGATACTAGAAGAATGATGAAAGAGAAAGCTCGGATGGGCCCATTCGTTCTATTTATAGGACATTTCGCAATTGACACTATCATTAGGTTTAAGGAAAAAAGAAAGCCAAGTTTGGGAGGAAGTGTTTCATTTGGATCCATAGCGTTAAGTAAGTACACGAAAAATGCTCATATTGGAATTATTTCTAATATTGGAAGAAAAAATTTTAATCCTCATTTACTAACTGTTCTCAAAAAAAAAAAAATAATCTTAACAATCAAATACTTTGACATGTTAAATACTAACTTCATATTAAATTACGAAGATCATTCAAGATCTCTCATTCTTAAATCAAGAAGTCCCAATCTTGAAATAAATGATATCCCTCTTGAAATCGCACTAAATCCTCCCGAAATCATTGTATTAGTACCATTGTGCAATGAAATTACAATTGAGTATATAAAAAATATTCTAAGGATGTTTCCCAAAGCTTATATAGGAATAGATTTACAGGGATTTATCCGTAAGATCGATCCTGACAGTGGGGTCGTCTCTTACTTATTTGATGAGGAGTTATTATCTAATGTTAAAAAGATTATTACATTAATAGGGGATAAATTAATACTCAAGGGTTCAGAAAATGAAATGAAATTACTTTCTGGAAAAGAGGAAGTATTCGAGGTTATGGAATTTTTTAAGGGATTTGATAATAAAGGGATTTATATCATGACATTAGGAGAATCAGGATCTATTATTACAAGACAAGGAGAACGAATATTACAAATTCCTGCTTTTACACCTAATACAGTCGTAGATGAAACTGGTGCGGGAGATGTATATCTAGCAATCTTTCTTTATGAATTCTACAATTCTGATTATTCTTGGAAAGCAGTTAAAAACGCAGCTTTATGTGCTTCTTCGGCAGCATCTTTCTTAGTAGAGAAGAAAGGTACAAATGGATCTGAATCAATGAAAAAAGTATTGAAAAGAAAAAACCAGAAAAAATATATTGTAAAATGTGGGTGATCTCTTATTCATATCAATAGTCATTTTGCTGTAGGAATATCTATAGCATCAATATTGAATTATTTCTTTTCATTTTCATTTTTTGATTTTACTCTAATTGTAATTTTTTCATTTATTTGTGATTTCGATGTTTTTTTTTCAAAGTTTGCGAAAGATCATAATCATAGAATGTTGATTACTCATTCCATAATCCCAAGTATCATTATAATTTTATTGGGATTAATTTTTAATTGGATTGCTTTAATTTTTAGCGGGATTTTATATTTTGTTCACATTCTAATAGATACATTTGATTGGGGAACTAATTTATTATTTTTTCATAAAAAATTATATGGAATCAAAATGTTAATTTCGAAGGAAGAGTTCGAAAATTTGCCAATATATCTTTCTAATTACAAGAATAAAGAATCTTTTTTTGATGAAAAATATTACACAAATAAAGCTTGTTTAGCAACTGAAATAATCATTTTCGTGATTATGATGATCTCCATTATTAGTTTTGCATTTCAATATATCTATCTAATTATATTTTATTTTTTAGGTTTATATTTTCATTTAGCACGCCATTTTCATTTAAAAAAACTTGAAGCATAATAAAATAAGATGGATTAATAATTTAGATTAGATACTTTTAAGAACAAAATCCATATTGTAATTACTAATAGATATTTAATTTCATATTCAAAGGTGTGAAAAATTTCTGAAGAGATAATAACTAATGTTGGGCTTTCCTTATATGAACAAATGATTTTTAAATGCGATCTTGGAAATTTAAAGGTTAAGGATTGTTTTATTGATGAAACTCATATTTCGGAGGTTGATATGATTGGTCCAAATCCCTCGAGACTGTTAGGTTTAGCTCTTTTGGGTTGCTTAAGTGCGAGTTTCATTTTTTGTCTGAAAAAAAAAGAACTTACATTGAAAGATTTAAAAGCTAATGCAGAAATACACATTGGTAAGAATAAAAAAGGATTTTTAAGAGTTCTTAAAATTGACATAAATATAAAGACAACAATAGATAATCCAGAAACAATGAAGAGAGCAGAACAATGTAAGAAAATGTTTGAACAATACTGCACTGTAACTCAAGCTGTGAGAGAAGGAATTGAGGTGAATGTCAATGTTGAGTTATAAGTGTTCAGTTTTTTTATTTTTAATTAGCAAAGGATCTAATCAGAAATTCCATCCTCAGAAATCGAGAAGATTGCATCTTCTTCCGGTAAATTTGGAGCATCAATAATTTTAGCAACACGTTGTTCTCCTTTACCTTTTCGTAAATAAATCCGAATTGTTGCACCATGAGCAACAATATTTCCACCTGTTGCAGTTATAGGATTTCCATAGAAAACATCTGGTTTGGCAGAAACTTGATTTGTGAAAAATACCGCCATTTCATCATACATCTCACTGATACGTAAAAGATCATGGATATGTGTATTTAATGTTTGTTGACGATTAGCTAAAGTCCCCCTCCCGATATATTCACTTCTAAAATGTCCGATTAAAGAATCTACAATAACTAATTTTATGTTTTTTTCTTCGATTATTTTTGAAGCTTCCTTGATAAGAAGTATTTGATGATCACTGTTATATGCTCTACCAACAACAATATTTTGGAGTACTGTTTTATAATCCATATCTTTAGCACTAGCCATTTGAATAATACGCTCCGGTCTAAAAGTACCTTCTGTATCAATATATAAAGCACCTCCCTCAAGTCCACCATCTTCATAGGAACGTTGCACATTAACACATAGCTGGTGAGCTAGTTGAGTTTTCCCAGTTCTAAATTCTCCAAATACTTCAGTTACTGCGCCTGTTTCTAGTCCACCCCCTAACAAATCATCTAGATTATGTCCTCCTGTCGAAATTCTTCTCATCTTTTTTCTCTTTTCCCAAATCACATCTGCTGGCTTGAAACCCATCTTTTCAATATCTTGAGCGGCTTTTATGAGTTTTTCAGCTGTTTTTTCACCGATACCTGCATCTTCCATTAATCTAGAAATTGGATACATTGCTAACAAACGTATAGATATTATACCAGAAGCCTTCAACTTTTTAAGAGTAACTTCCCCCACTCCTGGTAAATCATCCAATTCAAATGTTGGGTTAGAATTTGTACTATCATCTTCTCCATTGGATGGAGCATTCTTCTTAGCCATGATATATCTACTATTTTTAAAAATCCTTTCCTTGATATTATATCTTCATAATTATATAAAAATAATGTCTAAATATTAATAAAAGAATAAAAAAATTGTTTTTATTTTTTTTGCTGAAGCTCCTCCTTACCACTTCGAGTAATGAGTAATAGTATGATAAATAATATTACACTCATGAGGAGTGTAAGCACTCCCGTTGCCTCGCGTATCCATATATAACTTAAATACATGAATGGTAAGATGAACAACGCGATAATAATAATAAACATTGGTAAAGGAACTTCTTCATCCTTGATATCTAATATCATAGGGATAATAACTAAAATGATCATTATAGTTGCTGTAATTCTAAACGCCAATAATAACTCTGGGAACACTAAAAATTGAGCAGCATAAATATCTGGCAAATTGAATACAAACCATGGAGAAGTATTTGTGAGTAATGAAGGAATAGAAACTGGAAGAATGGCAGTTATAATTAATTGAATGAGAATAGCCAAAGCAAGATATAAAACAATATCGTTTATTTCTTTCTTACCCTTTTTTACACCCCAAAGGTCTCTAATTAAAGTAACGCACCAAAGAATGAATAATAAAAGATATACTCCAAGAATATTGAAATTAATTATCCACATAAAATTAATGGGTAATAAAGCCACAATGTAAGCCATATATGCGTATTTTTCATTTCGATGAAACAAATCAAACACTAAAAAAACAGCAAAAATAATGACAAATGTTATTAAAACGATGATGGAGTTAATATCGAATAATGCCACGATTATACCATCTTTATTTTTAATATATGAATTTATTATTATTATTATAATAACACTAAATATTAAATCTTTAACTGAATCAGTTGAGATTATAAAAAAATACAGTGATTCTTTAGTTTAAATTGGATACTAAAATCGATAATTCTTCTATCATTTGCTTGGATTTCTTAGGATCACTTGATTCAGATGATATAAGAATTGAATCCCGATTTAACGCGACTTTAATGGTTGAACTAACTTCATTATCAATGATTTTTAATTCATTGATAATATCATGATATTTAAAACCATGATGTTCAGCAAATTTAATTAATTTATTATGAATTGATTGAATTATGCTAGAAGAGACTGGAATTGTTTTATTTACCTTAATACCTTTAGGAAAACCTCTTGTTAATGAACTTAAGGTATCATTTTCTTTTGTCATTATTTCTAAAATTTTTAATAATATAAAATTTCCATCTGAAAATGGTGCGTATTGGGGAAAGTAAAATTTCATGGTATCTGCTGCAGCAAAACAAGCTCTTTCTTCTCTGATCTGCCTCGATATTTCTCCAGGATCATTTTCAACTTGCTTAATAGGATATCCGTTATCTTCTACATATTTTTTAATAACGGGTGAGAGAGATTGGGTTGTAATGATGGTATTGGACTTAGATTTTTTTATTCGATCATCATAAGTGATAAAAAGCATGAGTAGATCTTCAAAAGTAACTTCTAAACCGTTATCATCCAATACTAAAATTCTAGAACCATCAACATCAAAACATATCCCCAAATGACTATGAGATGCTTTGACAATTTCTGCGGTATTTCTTATGGTGTAAATACTCGGTACTGGAATTTCTGATCGTTCCCTATAATGTGTGTTAAGAGCAATGACTTCTACTCCAACGTCGTTAACAAGTAATGGTGTTATCCTTCCTGTAGGACCGTAGGAACAATCAACCACAATTTTTAAATCAGCATTTTTAATTCTTATTTTATCAACAAATTGTTGTAAAGACTTAATATAGACATCTTGTGTTTGCGGAATTGCTGTAATTTGACCAATTTTACTGGGTTCCACTCTTCTTACACTATCAGGATAAGTGTTATATGCTTCGATAATCCTTTGAATCTCTGATTTAGAAAACTCGATGCCTCCAGCGTCAACAAACCTAATACCAACATCTTCACTATATAAGTGTCCTCCCGAGAAATAAACGCCTCCACTAGCTCCAAACCTTCTAATTGTAAATTGAAGCAATGGATACGTGCAATCACGTAAATTCAAGACATTAACACCAGTACTCATAACTCCAGATGTGTATCCTCGCTTTAACATTCTACTATCATTATGATAATCGCGTCCAATGACTATAGTTTCATTCACGTTAAATAAACTACCATGTATAGATCCGATTGAGCTTGAAATTTCTGGCGTGAAGATATAGTTTGCCCTTCCAATTATTCTACCGTTTTTATTAAGTTCATTAAGGTTTTCAACCATTTTCATCCGATTTTTTTACATGTTTAATTGGATATTATAAATAATAAAACCTAATTTAATAATGGCTAAGAATTTCTCAATCTTCAATAATTTTACTAATTTTTATACCAATAATAAATAGTAAATAGCTAATTAAGTATTATTACATATATTGGTCATATAGAAACGTATTTGAAAATAGAACTGAATTTAATATAAGTGTTTAATAAGAAATGAAATTATCAATAAAAGCAAGGAAACAATACCAACTTGACGACTTTTCCTTTTCTCCGAGTGGTAACGTCCTTTTTGCTGGGGATATTTATTCCGTTCGAAAGTTTATCCAAAAAATCAATCAAACAAAAGATCTTATTAGATTTCCTGAATTAGGTTTTAAAACGGGAAACTTTAATGGAATGGCTTTAATTTATAATATTCAAGAACATATCCTTGAATTATATAAAAAAGAAACAGAAACTCCTGAATTAATGAAAGATCTCTACGTCTATCTCAGTAGGAAATTTAATGAAAAGGAAATAGAAGATAGTTTAAGAACTTTCATTGATGAATTTCCTCCGGAGAGTGTATACAATAAAAAGTTAAGTTCAACTGAATATCTTAAGAGAACAATGGGAGAAACGAATAATAGTGCTTTAATTTTAGAAGAATTTATTCCAGTTTGGTTGGGAAATAATAATCCATCATTTTCTCCATATTTAGAACTTTTTAACGATGAAAAATTAGAAAAAGAAACAAAATACGTAGAAATTATTAATGAAATATATAATTTCTTTGAGGAAAAACCAAAATTTGGTCCTAAAAATCAAAATTTAATAAAAATGTTAGAAGATCCAATAAAAAACCACCCATATTCCATTCGTGAGCAATTGGAATATTTACTTGAAACATGGGGTGAAATTTTAGGCGATTATTCTCACACTATTTTATTAGCGTTAGATCTTATAAGAGAAGAAGAAGCATTCAGAGGTTTAGGTCCAGGAAGATCTGAAGCTTATGCTTATGATATGCTTGATGTAGAAAACTTTACACCAGACAAAGACTGGATGCCTAAAGTCGTTATGATTGCTAAAAATACCTACGTATGGTTAGATCAACTATCAAAAAAATATCACAGATCGATTACTAAATTAAATGAAATTCCCGATGAGGAGCTGGATCAATTGAAGAGATGGGGTTTCAATGCATTATGGCTGATTGGTTTATGGGAAAGAAGTCAAGCTTCAAAAATAATAAAAAATTGGTGCGGTAATCCTGAAGCAGAAGCAAGTGCATATTCACTTTATGATTATATTATTGCGTACGATTTAGGAGGTCAAGAAGCTTTTGAAAATTTAAAACAACGCGCTTTATATAGAGGAATTCAGCTTGCAAGTGATATGGTACCTAATCATACGGGTATTGTGTCTAAATGGATGAAAGAGCATCCTAATTGGTATATCTCGCTTCCTTATCCCCCTTTTCCTTCTTATTCATATTCTGGGAATAGTTTATCAAATGATTCCCAATATGGCGTGTTTTTAGAAGATAAATATTTTAATAGAACCGATGCCGCAGTAACCTTTAAATATGTCAATTATAATACAGGAGAAACAAAATACATATATCATGGCAACGATGGAACAAGTTTTCCATGGAATGATACGGCACAATTGAATTTTTTGATGAAAGAAGTAAGAGAATCAGTAATACAGACAATTCTTCATGTTTCTAGAATGTTTCCAATAATAAGATTTGATGCAGCGATGACTTTGACCAAAAAGCATTATCAGAGATTATGGTTCCCCGAACCTGGAACTGGAGGAGCAATACCGTCTAGAGCAGAACATGGAATCACAAGGGATGTTTTTCATGATGCAATGCCTGAAGAATTTTGGCGAGAGGTAGTTAATAGAATAAACAAAGAAAATCCCGACACTTTGCTCTTAGCTGAAGCATTTTGGTTACTTGAGGGATATTTTGTTCGTTCATTAGGAATGCATCGTGTATATAACTCCGCATTTATGAACATGTTGAGAGACGAAGATAACGCAATGTATCGACTAGTTATTAAGAACACACTTGAATTTGATCCCAAAATTCTCAAACGATTTGTTAATTTTATGAATAACCCGGATGAAGAGACGGCAATTAAACAATTCGGAGATGGTGATAAATATTTTGGAATCTGTACAATGATGATTACCATGCCCGGATTACCAATGTTTGGTCATGGACAAGTCGAAGGTTTTTATGAGAAATATGGAATGGAATATCGGCGAACTTATTGGAATGAAGAAATCAATTTAGGGTTGTTGCAACATCACGAAAACATTATTTTCCCGTTAATGAAAAAAAGATATTTATTTGCTGAAGTAAAAGACTTCTTATTATATGATTTTTTCATTGGAAATTCGGTTAATGAGGATGTTTTTGCTTATTCAAATAGGGTGGGAAACGAAAGAGCTCTCGTGATATATCATAATAAATATGCTGAAACGAAGGGATTTATTAAGAATTCTGTAGCATTTGTAGTAAAAGATAGTGATGACAAAAAATTGCTGCAAAAAACCGTTGGGGAAGGATTGAAATTGCCAAAAGAAGGATACTGTATTTTTAAAGATGCTATCATGAATCTTGAATATATTAGACGAAATAATGATATTCATCATCAAGGTTTATATGTGGAACTACATGCTTATCAAACTCTTGTATTTGTGGATTTTAGAATAGTTCAAGATAATGAGTTTTTCCATTATGCTCAGCTTTATGATTTTTTAAATGGAAAAGGAGTATATGATATAGATGAAACACTCACATCCATTATCTATAGACCATTACATTCCCCAATTGAAGAACTAGTAAATGAAGATATCCTACACAAAATAATTAACAATACATTGAAAGATTCCGAAAGAAAAAAATATCGTAATATTCTCAAGACCTTCTTATTTGAAGTTAAAAAATATTCAAGCAGTAACAAAAATGTAACACCCGTATATAATCAAATTTTAAACGACATTTTATCCGCCTCAAATTTAGAGAGTGTGTTTAAAGATTATCTGAAAGATGATAAAATTAAATTTTTAATTGAAAAACTAATTCCATTGAATACAATTGATTGGGGGATACTTTATTCTTGGATCGTAATCCGTCCGCTTGGAAGAATTATTTCTGATGAGGATTATGAGTTAAGGAGTCGTAGTTTAGTAGATGAGTGGCATATCACAAAATATATTTACTTATTGCTTAAGCAATTACAGAAAGATGATGTTGAAAACATTTCAGAATCGATTTTAGTTGTCAAATTACTCCTAATTTACCAAAATTGGTTTACTAAAATCCAAATGAATGTATATGATGAATCATCAATCTTCAATATATTGTTTAAAGATCCTGAAATACAACAATTTTTACGATTTAACAGGTATCAAGATATTTTATGGTTCAATGCAGAATTTTTCGAAACTTTAACCAGATGGCTTTCAATAATAGCCATCATTAATCTTTTAAGTAATGGTGGTGAGTTACCTAAAAACCTACAGATATTAACAGATTTGCATCAAAAATGGAGGGAAACAGCAAAAACTTCAAAATATCAAGTTAATTTGTTTTTAGAAAATCAATAATTATATTTTTTTGGCTGTAGCATTGTCTAGAAAGGAGTAAATAGATAGAATCCTCCTGTTAATATAATTCCCATAAAAAAATAAATCCCTATAATTATAAAATAACTTAATATCTTTTCAGTTATTAACACTATAATAGCTACTACGACAGAACTCAAGTACTCCTTCGCATAAAAAAGATGTATCACAAACATTCCAATAATTACATCCATGATAAAAATTGATAAACCTACTATGAGGTATATTGAAGTCATCTCATCAACAGTTATGCCAAATTCTATAAAGAGGGCAGGTGCAATAAAAATTATGAGCAAATTTAATATGATTACGATGACGACCCATACTAAATTAGCTATAAAGCCTCTTCTAATATTGCTTTCCCATTTTAATCGTGATGCTAGCCAATTAGTATAAATTGCTCGTAAAATCAAAATTATTATTATTACGACGATATCTATAAAAATACTAATAAGATCCATAATTTCATTCCTTTATTGATTTTTAATTTTTATGCTTTAGTTTAATCAATTGAATTTAGAGATATTGAAAATTATAAAAATTATAAAATATGATAAATCCTCCACTAGTAAAGTAAAAAATGAAAGTTAATATGCTAGCGATTATAATTAGAATAAAAACTTGGATTGATATTACTGCTAAAGTAATAAAAATCGCGTCTTTATATCCACTTTGGTAAAAATATTTAATTAGGAGCATGATGATTATAAAATTCAGTAGTAATCTTACTATTGAAGTTATAATATTGGTAAAGTTAACTAACTCCATATCGAAACCAATAAGATATAGATAACTTATTAATAAATTAGTAAGATAACCTAAAATAAAGTATCCAATTATAAACCAGATTACAATGATTATAATAGCGGGTTTATACGATTTCCGGTACTCTAATTTATCTGTGAAGAACTTTATTAAATATATTCCTCCTAAAAGGACTATAATGCTAAAAATAGCATAAATTAATGTATAAATATAAGTTATCTCTGACATGAAGTTATCAGTATCTTGAATTGGTTATTTAATTTCTAAATACGTGAATAATATCTTATTTAAAAATATTATCCTAAATAAAATCCATGCATTCCCATATTCTGAATATTAGTATAAAAATCGAAGATTTATGCATCTCAAATAAATTAGGTATATTTTTAATTATATATTAGTACCAAGTTCAAGGGTTTGATCGCGAAGCTGTGAATCATTACTCACCTTGCAATTGGGAGCAATAATCGCATTTTGTAACACAACATTATCTCCTATTATACAATCATTGCATATAATCGAATCTGCGATAATACAACCTGCTCCAATATTGACATTATCCCAGATAATGCTTTTCTCAATTATGGTATCTTCACCAATTTTAACTTGATTTCCAATTGATGTTAATTCTTTAATCTTTACTCTATTCGAGAGATGAACTAGTTCTCCAAAACATGATGGTTTTTCTATTATGGTATTATGACCTGAATCTATCAATCCCATGACGTAAATATCATCGTAATCATCTCCATTAGGGGTAATGGGCCACGCATATTTTCGCATGAGGTCCCAATTCACCCATTTATACGTTAATATATTTCCACAATCCAACCAATAGTATTCCCTGACAAAACCATATAGATCATTATTGTTTTCAAGCAAGTATGGAAACACTTCCCCACCAAAATCTATGAGACTAGTGCTATCAAGAATGTCTGCGATTTTTTTTTTAAAACAATAAATCCCCGTATTTATGATGTTAGTATAAAGAAATAAATCAGCTCTTTGTGACACGCTGCTCAAATATAATTCCATTGGTGCTGGTTTTTCTAAAAATAAATAAATTTTTCGGTTCTTGTCCAATAAAACAACGCCATATTGGCTAGTATGACTTTCGCTTTTTTTCATTGAAATCGTCGCTATTCCTCCTTTTTCAGCGTGAAAATTCATAAAATCTTTTGCTGGAAGATTGGTAACTATATCAGCCATGCTGACGACAATGTTTTCAGAATCAACTTTATCTTCCAGCATTCTATATGCATCAGCTGTCCCCTTACTCTCTTGAACTTCACATTCTAATTCTACATCTCCCAGTTTATCAGCAGTCCAAGTTTCTTCAATGTAATTTTTCATTTTTTGACCTTTATAAGCCAAAGCAAGGATGATATGCTTGATATCGGCATAAATCAAATGTGCAATTGAATAATCAACCATTGGTTTATTCGTGACCTTTACTAATGGTTTTGGTACTAGTGATGTTAATGGCATGAGTCGTGAACCTTTACCACCAGCAAGGATTATCGCTGACCATTCCCTCAAATTGAATCGCTCAAATGTTTTCTCAATATTTATATGTATGCTTTTAGTTATAAATCTAATTTTCATTGAAATATAAAAATTATCAAAATAGAATATAAACCTAAAATCAAATGTACACAGAAATTTTAGTTCACTTGAACATAATAAAAATTAAGTTTTTTTTTCAATGTTTATTGATCTTGTTCTTCCAATGCTTTACGTATTTCAGCAGCAGCTCTATGAGGTAATTTTAGTGCAACACGCATATCATCAACCATTTCTGCTCCTCCTATAACTTCATGTGGTATGATATCACCAAACATGTGGAAATTTGCATCATATCCATAGGGGCAGCAATTGAATAAGATATTTCGATTTTCATCGATTTTAATATCATCAAGAGCTTTAAAGACTAATTTCATTGATTTGGCTAGATCTTCCATCTGATTTATTTTTAATTGAGAGAAGCGGCGTAGATGCTCATTTGGATGAAATCTAATGTGATAATTTCTAATGGGACTTCCAGCAGTATAATAAGTCCAAAATTTCGTTTTTAATATAATGCGATCCGTATCGCCATGTGTTGTTTCACAGAGATGACAATTTTCACCCATATTTTTGAAAGCTTGCAGATGTCCTTCCAAACGAGAACCATGACCATCACCGTTAAGATCAATATATACTTGACTATGAATTCTAGGTTGGCTTCCACCCACTTCACTTCCTATATTAAAAAATGGAGCTACTGGAATGTCAAAATAATCTCGTTCGATAGCTTCTAAAATACAATACAGTATCGCTTCTTTCATGGATAAAAAGATCCCGGTTAGCACCTCATAAGGTATTAGATCAAAGCATAAAGAGGGGTAAAAATTTCGTGATATTGTTACCAAATTGATTCCACGTGCTAATTTTAAGTGTTTAGGTAATTTTTCTTTAATGTAAGCATCGATTTCTGGATCAATAACACGAGCCATTGCAGGGTAACGATTAATTAAAGTCAATGCTTTACATTTTTCTGAAATCTTTTCAATCTTAGTAAGAGAAACTGAAAAAGGGTTACTCTTTTGCGTTTCATCTTCAGTAATGATTAAAGTGTAATAATCACCAGGATCCTTTTTTAAATCGTAATTAAGTGGAATTCCTTCGGTAGTTGCTGTAAAGACATCTTTGTATTCCTTCCAAAATGAATTTGAACATTTTTGCATGGAACTCTTCTTTTCGATCGTTTGATACCCTTTGGGTCGTTGGCCTCGAATAGGTGAGAGATATGCATAATGTCCATAGTATCGTTCTTTCTGTTTGTGTAATCCAAATTCATCAGTCGTTCGCGTAATTGTTGATAAAGGATCCCATCTTTTAATTGGGATCTCATAAATATCCTTAAAATTTTCTTTTGAAATGATTCCATATTCCATAAATCTTGGAGAATATTCTATTTTATCAATTATCGTCGGAATAATGCATACCTCATTAGAATGATTAATATCCAATCAGAAAACAAATTTTAAATATTTATTGAATATAATTAATTGAAATAAAAATAAAAGATAGAAAGAAAATTAATTATTATATATTTAACGATTTTTAACAAAACAATTTGTTCATTGAACAAAATTCTAAAAATGATTAATGGACACATTAGTATAAAACTTAACAGTATTTGGTTATAAAATAGAAAAAAAAAGGGAGGAATAAAAAGCTTAAGACTTAATGTCTAATCTCTTCACAATTTTATACGTTTTAAAAGTTTGGATGGGTTCAGAATTTTCATTAATACTTGTGTTCGGAACACGAACAAAATTCTCATCATCAAAATCATCCAAATTGCTAAGATCGCCGATTTTTGCCATCTTATTAGCTGCTGACAATTCTCTTATTAAAAATTGTCGTACTGCACATCGAATAAGCTCGGATCGTGAAGGATATAGGCCATTTTCCCCGATTAACTTGTTTATGGCATCTATATAACTTTCAGGGACGTTAACTGTTACAATTTTCATGTTCTCACAATCCTTCTATTATGAATTAAGTCAAAATTATCTTATGGAGAAATCCTTAGGATTTCATTTGATTTAAACCGCCTTAACCTTTGATTATAACTTGTTAAGTGATATAATAATTTATTGTAAAATATTATTTAAATCTTTTTTTTTAACCGATTAATATGTGTTAAAAAATAAATTTTTTCCTAATTGACAAAATCTAATATTAAAAGTGAGATATAATAATTCGAGAAGATGGTTTAAAAGTTTTTTCCTTTTATGGCTACATGAACTATTTTGTTTTATCAAGTATAAAAAGTGATAAGTAATTGTTGAATATGATTTAAATAAAAATTTAATATTTGTTCATATACTATAAAAAATTTTCAAAAATAATTTCAATTGCATGATTTTCTTGTGAATAGAGTGAATTTTATGTCATGGCAATTTTATACTTATTCTAATTAATACTCTTCAGTTAAATTGACTTGATTGATGAATTGACGCTTACCTTCAGATAATCGAGACAAATTTTCTATAACTTCGTCCCACCTTAGTAAGTCAGCAAAAGGAGAATAACCCCTATGAGGTGAAAGGATAATATTTTCAAGATCATGAAAAGGATAATTATATGGGTATTTTTTACCTTTTAAATCCTCATCAGGTGAATAATTGTACCAGACATCAATCGCTGCTCCTATTATTGCTTTATCTTTTAAAGCATTATAAAGAGCTAACTCATTTATTATCTCCCCTCTCCCAACATTTATTAATATACCTTCTTTTCCTAATAAATCCAGTTGCTTCTTTCCAATTAAATTCTTAGTCCTTGAAGTAAGAGGAATTGCAATTATTAAGATATCTATTTCATCACAAAAATCATTAACTTGAGATTCAGTAAATTTTTTTACTGGAGTAATCAATTGTTCATCGTTCTTATCCCAATGTTTACGGAGGACAGAAAATTCGATGTTGAAACCGTGTAACATTTCGTGGATTTTTTTGTTAATTGCTCCGTATCCCAGCAATCCCACTTTTCTAAAACGTAATGGTATCGAGGCTGCTTCCTCATCACCAGTCCTCCATTTTCCTTCTTTCATCCATTTATGATGCAAAATTATTTTATTCATAAATGTTAAAAGCAATGCAACAGCATGTTGTGCCACAAAATAGGAGTTCCCATGTCCATTGATAAGTTTTACTTCTCTTTCTGTGTTTAATTCTCGAAATAAATCAATTAGATGCGTTACACCCGCTCCAGGATTGATAAATAGTCTTAGCTTAGCTGCTCTTTTTAACATTTCTGCTGTTGGATGCCACCCAATTAAAACATCAGCATCTGCAGCGAGAGATAATACATTTTTAATTGAAGTGTCAGAAGGAAACAATAATTTTAGGTTGTCATATCTTTTTAAATTCGATGATAAATATTCCTGTATGGATTGGGATATTTCAGAAATGAAGAGGACGATTATTTCATCTGGTTTTTTTGACATAATTCATCGCGTGATTCAAGTTGACTCATAGAACAGAAAAGATAACCTTAAATATCTAATTTTTGTCCTATGATAATTGAAATAAATTTTGCAGTGGTATGAAGTAAGTAAACTTAGAATGAAAACTATCATATTTATCTGTCAGACTCAAATAAATTTTTATATCCTTTATATCAATATATTTATAATTAAAACAATAAATAAACAATTAGGTAATTGCTATTGTCTGAAATTAAATTATTTTCCATGTTCGTTGAGAGCATTCAATTAAATATCGATGATTTTTTAGTAGAAGAGCTTACAGAAATGCAAAAGGAAATCATAGATGAAGCCACGTTTATTTTCAAGGAAAATATCGTTGGAGATATTAAGCCCTTTGGAGGAAATATAAAAAAAAACGAGGAAAAATATAATGAATTATTAAAACATGCAGAAGAGGAACTCAAATTAGAAAAATATAAAGATATCAAGAAGCAACTCAAGGACTATCTTAGTAAATTACCAGAATTAATCATAAAAACCTGTGGAGCTAAAATTCCTGTTAAAGAATTTCCTTGGGTAGATATTATATTTCGAACTGTACCTCGTATTATATATGATGAAAAAGTAAAACTCTTAGATAAATCAATTACTTATTATGGAGAAATTAAATGTTTCATTGGTAGAACAACCCTCTATGGTAAAATCAAGGATCAAGAACCTCTGTTTGCACCATTTACAGGAAATCTTGATTTAGGAGGGTACAAGCTTGATACCGCGACAGAAAAACCTAAATCGGAAATGTTCTCTTATGTTAATGCTATCATAAATTCATTTGATTCAGCCA
>Ga0307445_10000186_pt1 | contig 30771 bp, 30 predicted proteins | sample SalMarSW160330MG_FD_202147 | JGI IMG/M metagenome (GOLD analysis project Ga0307445, IMG submission 202147) | Salt marsh sediment microbial communities from the Plum Island Ecosystem LTER, Massachusetts, United States - SW1603-30 | ecosystem: Environmental > Aquatic > Marine > Intertidal zone >... | reverse complement strand
CTCCAGACGGTTTGATTAATAGAAATAATGTTGATTCCATTAATTGGTGAGAAATAGTATCTGATTGTTCCAGAATTGATAGTATACCAAGCTTCAGCTAAATCATTATCCGTAATGGTTATATTAATTGTTGGAGCGGAAATCCCAAATATTCTCTCTGATACTTCAAGTGGTGAGTTAAGAATTATTATTGGGACTGGATTTGGACCATCGTCCCATATGGGGAAGTTATCTTGACTTAAGTCCGTTCCAAGAATAATATAAGGTGTATCTCCTATTTCATCATCGTTATTATCAGCACCTAAATAATCTGCCCAATAGTTACCTTGATTTTGATAATCCCATTGCGTATTTGTGCCATTATCATAAGCATTCATTCCTAACGGGTTAGCAATATTATTATCATAAATGATATTATCCAAACATTCTCGAGATTCTCTTTGAATTAATACGCCATATTCTGCATTATCGTGTATTGTATTATCAAAAATTTCATTTTCGTTCGAATTATCTAAAATTTCTATTCCTCTGTCATTATCTTTCAATATATTCTCTATTACTATATTTCCGTTACTATTTTTAATTTTAATCCCATCTCCATCATAGACTGAATGAGTGTTTTCTGTAAAATTATTACCAATTATTGTGTTATTATTACTTTGACTTTGTAAGAACAAACCGTAGTATCGACTACCTTTTTGTGTATTATTAATAATGAGATTATACATACTAAGGAGCAAAATAATGCCTTGTCCAATATTATTAAACACAATATTTCCTGTTATGTTGATACCTTCGCAATGACCAAGATACATTCCCGCATAATTATTACTAATATTATTATTAATAATAGTACCATTTTGAACCTCTATAAGTCTAATGCCTCCACTTGTTCCAGCACTCATTATTGTACAGTTTTTTACAATAAAATACTCATTTACTGAATTCTCTATGAAAATTCCACTTCCTACACCTCCACAATCGATTGTAATATTTTCAAGAAGATAAGGATTTATTAATGTACCGTTACCACTGCACCAAGGTTGGTTTTCTGCCCAGGTCCAATTATGAGCATCAACTCCTAGAGCTGATCCATTGATATAAATTGGTCCCATAATCCAATAATTAGATGACTTTGGATTATCATTTGCATTAAACTGAGCGATTTTAGTAGCAATATTAGGATGAATAATAAAATTCGATATAAGTGGTAATAGGAGTAAAACTATTGAGAAAATAAAGCTAAATTTTGTTTTTAGATTCATGATAATCAAATTTCATTGTTTTATATAATATAATGAGATATATAGATAGAAAATGTATCAAATTTGATTAATCAAAATTACAATTTTGTCTAAACTAAATTTAAATTGAATATATCGATTCAAATGTTAGAGCATCATTACCGTAGGTAGATCCCTATTAAATGAAAAATATGTATGATATAATAACAATTTAAAAAAATCATTCTTTGTTTAAACTATGGCCAATGCGTTATATATGAATGATTCTTACTTGAAAGTATGGGATGCAAAAGTACTGAAAGTCACTGAAGGGAAATTTGTTATTCTCGACAGAACTGCTTATTATCCAAAATCTGGCGGTCAGCCTCATGACGAGGGAATAATTACTAAAAATGGAGAAAAGTTTAGCGTCGTGTATGTGGGTAAATTTTCAGGAGAAATCAGTCATGAAGTTGATAAACCAGGTTTGATAGAGGGAGATCTTGTATCATGTAAGATCGATTGGGAGCGGCGATACACTTTTATGAGGTCCCATACAGCTTGTCATTTGATCAGTAATTTATTATATAGAAAAGCGAACGCTAAAATTACGGGCAATCAGATTGAAATGGATAAATGTCGAATGGATTTTTCAATGGAAGATTATTCTCCCGAGAAGCTTCAAGCTTTTGTAGATGAAGCTAACGATATTATTCAACAAGATCTGCCGGTAACTGTCGATTACATGAATCGTGAGGAAGTCATGAAGAAACCAGAACTTGCTCGTTTAGCCTTGGGATTACCTAAAGGGCTTAAAGAATTTCGCATCGTAAGAATAGGTGACATTGATGAACAAGTTGATGGTGGAACTCATATTCAGCATTTGAAAGAAATAGGTACTATTAAATTGATTAAAACAGTCAATAAAGGTGCTAAAAACCGAAGAATGTATTTCATCATTAAATAACTTCCATTCTCATTAAATGAATTTTCAAACAATAAATTGTGATGTAAAATTGAAAAATCAGATAAAGGAAAAACATATCATAGCAAATGGAATTAATACCTTTTATTTAGAACAAGGAGAAGGATATCCTATAATTTTACTCCATGGTGGGTTATCAACTGCGAAGATAAATTGGGGAAATCTAATTCCTAAACTTTCGAAAAATTTTCATATTATTGCACCTGATTATCGAGGTCACGGAAAAACTGATAATCCAACTGGTAAATTGAGTTATAAACTAATTGCAGATGATATTGCTGAATTGATTACCGTTTTAAATCTGGAAAAACCATTGATTTGTGGACAGAGTGATGGCGGACAAATTGCGTTAGAATTAGCTTTGAATTATCCCGAATTAATTAAAGCTATTGTCGTTTCAGGAGTATTAATAAAAATTTCAGAATCATATATTAAAAGTCTTAACGAAATTGGTTTTTTGAACCCAGGAGTTGTAAATTTTGAGATATTCGAGAATTTTTTTAAGGAATATATTCCCGTTTTACAAGAAGCTTATTCACCAGTCTATGGACTTGATTATTGGAAGAAATTTATGGTAGAAATATCAAAAGTTTGGTTAAGCCACGAAGAATTTCTTGGAGAAAAAATAAAAAACATCACCTTACCTGTACTTATCGTTCATGCTGATCATGATGATATCCCTGTTGAAGAAGCCGTGGAAATTTATCGACTCATACCATATTCAGAGCTTGCGATTGCACCTAATTCAGATCACATGCTTCCGACTAATAATTCAGAGCTTTATTATGCTCTTATCTCTAACTTTCTACGACGATATGGAACAATTAATCAATAATTAGAACACGTCTTCGTGGTTTTCCTCATCCCTCTCTTTACTGAGCTCCCAACGGCGTTCCTCAGCTTCCTTTTGTTGCCGTTTTATCGCCTTACGTTCTTTTAAGGTGAGACCTTCAGTCCATCTTACCTTAGTAATGATTTTTTCATATTTTCCCAGTAATGCATTAATATCTTCAGCCACGCCTAACTTATCTTCTAATCCATCTTCAAAAAACCAATTTCGTTTAAATTCCTTGCATGGAATACCAACATAAATCCAATTATCTTTTAAAACTTGTCCTACCGTGGTCACCGAATTTGCTGCTAACACGCTTTTATTTCCAATGTGGGTTCCTGGCATGACAATGGCGTGTGATCCAATCCTGACATCATCCTCTATAATTGTTTTTTTAATAATCAGGAGATTTCCAATTATTACACTGGATTGAATGATCGCACCTTGACCACAAACAACGTCTTTTCCAAACGAAATGAATTCAGTGTCCACCCATCCCTCAAACAAGGAATTAGAAAATTTAGTCTTCACATTAAAGACTTTAAAGCAAACATTATCCAAAAAAGGAAACGGAAATCTATGACAGACCCAAAAAGGCCATCTTTTAATCGTATTCCTTAATGACCAATATCTATAATCCTTATCAGAAGGGTGACGTAAAAACACGCCTTCACGAGGAGAATGGGACCAATTAACAAAAATCAAGATTAATTTAGCCCAAATCATCGCAGAAAATGCTAAGGTTAAATACATCGGCAATAATAACAAGGGTAGATATATAAAGAAGAAAATTGGTCGAATAGAGCTCCAAACAAAACGATAGTAAACCCAAAATTCAATAAAAAGGGGAATTGCGCTCAACCAGACTATTAATATGTAAAAAATTAAATATCTTTTCTTTACTAAAATAGTAGGCAGAAAAGGACCCACCCGCATGGAATTTGGAATTGACATGATAATTTACTTACCGTCTCCGATTTTAATAAATTTCTTTTTATCTTCATCGATATTGACTTCATGAATTTCTTCAGTCTTTTTTGATTCATCTACGTGTCTTTTTACTACAAGATCCCTTCGTTCTTCAGCATATTTATTTTCTTTCAAGGGAATGGCGGGAATTCCAAAGTAAATATAATTTGGATTGAGAATACGTTTATAAGTCGTGGAACTGATTGCCCCTATAACAGAATCGTGTCCCATGATTGTACCTGGTGCTATAGTAGTATGACCACCCACCATGACATAGTCATCAAACACCACGCGCTTAATAATCAAATATTTTCCAATTACCATGGATGACATGATCGTAGCCCCTTGACCAATAAGAACTTTTCTTCCAATCGAGATGAAATCTACATCACACCACGCATCATATAAATGACTTGAACTATCCATATTTACTCCAAACCACTTCAATGCTATAAAATCGGCCCAGGGTACGGGACTATTTCTTAAAAGCCATAAAGTAATTTTCTTTAGTTCTGTACGAAACATCCAAAAATCATAATCAGGATTTCTTACTTCTGCCAAAAAAATGCCTTCCTTTGGCTGATGTATCAAGTTGATGAATATTAATAATAATTTGCTAAAGATCAATACACCTAAAATGAAGAGATAAATCATGATTAAAATCGCGAGAGGAAGAAAGAGAATTGTGCTGATATTTTTGAAAATTGAATAAATTAGATTAGTTTGATTTGAAAAATTCCAAGCTCCTTTTGTATATTCATACCAGAATATGGAAATAATTAATCCTGCAAGCCATAAAATCGGAACATAGACTAAAAGGAATTTAATATTAATCCTACTAATTGCACTCGACGTTGTGAAATCTATGGAGAGATCTTCTTTAGTAAGACTTTCTACATCTATTTTTTCTTTTTGTACTTCTTTTATTTCTGTGGTGTTAGCTTCTGATGATACACTTTTCATCTCATTATTTTTCTTTCTTTTTTTCTCTTTACGGGTAACTTTTTCCTTATTTCTTTCTAGGTAGGCTTCAAGGTTCTCATTTTTTTCTAAATCTTCCTCAGTTAATCCCAAGTAGTTCATTGTCTTTTTCATGAATATTTTTCTGAGAGGAATGCCAAAATAGTAATTGTTTCCCCCTTTTAAAACACTATGTCTATTCGTTGATGCAAGGGGTAAGAGATATGAGCCATCCATAATATCGCTACCCGGTCCAATCTGATCCATTGCACCAATTGTTACATTATTTCCGATATGCATTCGAAAATATTGAATGTTCCCAAATATACCTTGAACGAGGTGGCTCGCCAGTGTTGCGTTCACGCCCATGTAGGTATTATTTCCAACTGTAATAAATTTATCTGAAGCAACAGACTCTTCTAAAGTTGTCCCTTTACCTATTTTTGATGATCCTACAAAATTAAAGAACCAGTTAGATAACCATGGAAACATTCCCTTCGTAAAAAGATTCTTACCATATTTCAACATGAAAGATCGAAGATGGTAATAATCAGCTGCCTTAGATCTAATATTTCTTGGAATTACTCCATCTTTGCTAGGAGAAATTCTCTCCGTAATTCGCCAAAAAATACGCGTTGTTATAGCAACAGATATCAATCTAATAACGTAGCAAGCGATTACTATCAATGGCATTAACAATAACGAGATTATAGATTTTGGTTCTGTAAATATGGTAATAAAAGAGCTAACTTGGAGGACGTTTGGCATGAATTCAATGAGGAAATATAAGAAAAATACGAAACCAGCTAATAACCAAGAAAGATAGTATATTGTGATAAAAATGAAGATATACCATCCAAATTGCATATTTATTTCCTCTTTTATAACTTCTGCTTTAGGAATCTCCTCTATTTTTGAACCTCTTTCTAAAGAATCCTCCAACATTTTTACAATTTCACCAATAATTTTTATATAACTGACTTAATGTTTTAAGATTTTAAAATTTACCTAATGGATAAAAATATCTTTAAAATAAAAAAAATACAAAAAGAATGAAATGAATTATGTAAGTAATAAATTAATTTATCTATCAATATGACTAACATCTGTTTCGATTGCGGAAAATGTTGTTTGGAAACTGAAATGATCCTTTCTCAAGAAGATGTGACACGAATAATGAGAAGTTTCAAGGGAGAAATGAAGCAAGATGATTTTTGTTTTGTTGGTAGAGATGGATGGTTACAATTAAGAAATCAAGATCATCACTGCTATTTCTATGACCTCATTTCAAAAAAGTGTCATATTTATGACATTAGACCACAAGGATGCAGATTTTATCCTTTAATTTACGATATTGATAATCATAAATGCACGCTCGACGATGATTGTCCAAAATCCTCTCTATTATACCCAGATAAAAAAAAAAGGAAAAAAACATGCTTAGATATTATAAAATATTTAAAAAATCAATTGAAAATAGAAATTTGAATATTAAAGGGAATGCCTTTTAATTTTCGTCATCATTATCTTTATCTTTTCTCAGATGTAATCTATCTTTTAAGTGGAAGGATGGTTTAATATTTTTTTCTAACAAACGACGTTTTTTCACTTCCCGCTTAACATATTGTTCATCATACTTTTTCAGCAATCCTTCATAATCTCCTACTTTTTGAGAAAGCTTTTCGATCGGAATGTCTTCGAAAAACCTGTTTTTTTTGAATTTTTTAGCTGGACCGCCATTATATATCCACCCTTCTTCCAATTCCTGTCCTATCATTGTAGAGGACCATGTATTTAAGATAGAGTTTCTCCCAATGTGAGTACCAGGCATTACTATTACATGAGCTCCTATCCTAACATTATCCTCAATTATGGTTTTTCTTATTATTAAAAAATTACCAATTATAACACTGGATTGAATGATTGCACCTTGACCACAAACCACGTTTTTTCCAAACGAAATGAATTCCGTGTCCACCCATCCTTCAAACAAGCTATTAGAAAAAGTTGTTTTTACATTAAAAACTTTAAAACAGAGATTATCGAGAAATGGGAAAGGAAATTTATGAGAAAGCCAAGTTGGCCATTTTTTAATAGTATTCCTTAATGACCAATATCTATAATCCTTATCAGAGGGGTGACGTAAAAATACACCTTCTTTTGGTTTATGCAAGATATTTATAACAATTAACACCATTTTCGTGAAAATTATTGCGGCAATTACCGTAGTAATATAAATTGCAAGTAATAAAAGAGGTAAATACACGTAAAAAAAAAGCGGTCGTACATCATTCCATAGTGCTTGCCAATATGCCCATAGTTCCAATAATCCTGGGAGTATACTTATCCAAATCAAAAATATGTACAAGAATAAATATCTCTTCTTGACCAACACAGAAGCACAAAATGGACCCACGCGCATCGAATTAGGTACGCTCATTCTTTAGAACCCCTTTTTAAAAATTTTCTTTTATTTTCATCAATATTAATGTCATATTCAACTTCAACTTTTTCTTCTTCATCTACATCGACTTTATGGATAGTTGAAGTGCGTTCTTCCGCATATTTATTAGGTTTAAACTTACGGGCCGGAATTCCTCCATAAATCCATCCATCTTCTAAACGCTGGTTTAGCGTGGTGACCGATACTGCTCCTAAAACGGTATCTTTTCCAAAATGAGTTCCTGGAGCTATTGTGCTTTGGCCTCCAATTAAGGAAAAATCATCCAAGGTTATCTTTTTTATAATTAAAAAGTTGCCAACAATCATGGAACTCATCAAAACAGCCCCTTGGCCGACTGTTATATTGTTGCCGAATTCGATGAATTCGCAATCTACCCATGCATCATTAAGATGGCTTGAAAAGTCTATTTTTACCCCGAAAAAGCGAAAAGCTAGCACATCTAGCCAAGGTAATGGCCAATTTCGTAAGAACCATAACACAATTTTTTTCAGTTCGATTCTCAATTTCCAGAATTCGAAATTTGGATCTTTAGTATCAATTCGAAAAATACCTTCTTTTGGAACACACATCAAATTTATTAGAATTAATAACAGTTTGCAAAAGAAAAAACTCGTGAAAATGAAAAGAAACATCAGAGATAACAGAAATAACGGTAAATATAATAGTTTTATTATCCAAAACGTTGAACCAGCAGCATATCCATACCAAAAAGTCGCAACAACAAGTCCACTGAACCAAAAAATTGGTATATATAGGACAAGAAATTTGAGTCCGACACTACTTATAGCAGAACTTGTTGTAAAATCAATAGAAAAATCATCATCGCTACTTTCATTACTACTTTCTTCAGTGTTTATATTACTATCTATGTCATCATTTTCCATAACTCATCACTCCTTTAGGTTCTCCTCACTAATTTTTTCAATATTTAGGGTTTTTTGTTTGTTTCGAAGTTCTTCTGCACGATCTAAATCTTCCTCAGTCACTTGTAAATATTCCATGATTTTTTTTTTGAAAATTCTGCGTAATGGCATCCCGAAGTAATAATTATCTCCTTTTGTTGTATTGTGTTTAGTAGCAGCTGCCATGGGCAACAAGTATGAATTATCGCTGATTTCACATCCTGGGGCAATATTATTAAACCCTCCAAGTGTTACATTATCTCCTAATTTTATTTTAAAATAAACAATATTACCAAAGATTCCTTCAACGAAATGACTTGATAATGCAGAATTGACTCCAACATAACAATTCTTTCCAACGATCGAATTTCTATCGTTAACAACAGATTCTTCAAGTGTAGAGCCTTTTCCTATAACACTTGCACCCACAAAATTAAAGAACCAATTAGATAACCATGGTAAGATTCCCTTCACGAATGCATTCTTTCCATACTTAATCATGAAGGATCGAATATGGTATAAATTGGCAGTTTTTGAAGCAATATTGCGTGGAATAATTCCATCCTTTGAGGGGCTGATTTTTTCAGTAATTCTCCAAAAAATACGCGTGATCAGAGCCACAAGTAGTAAGTGGATAAAATAACTAAATACAAGTACAACAGGAAGCATGAAAAAAGAAAATAAGTACTCCATATTCGTGAACACCGTGATTAGACTGTCTATTCTTAAGAAATTGGGAATAAAAAACAGTAAGATGTAATACATGAATATAATTCCCGGGATCACGTATGATATGTAGTAAATAATAATAAATATGGAGAGATACCAATGGTATTGTAAATTAATGTGTTCCTTTTTTATGGGGCTATCGTCAGGAATATTTGTATCAAATATTACATTGTTATTATCCTCTTCGAGCGTCAATTTTTATCTCATCAAATAAGTATTATGAATTAAAATCAAAACTTATCTATAATTATTTTGTTAATAAAATATTTATCATTCATGCTTATAAAGATGAAAAATTTAAAATTAAATATGATTACCACCTTTATTAGATCTTTATTTTGTTCCCATTAAATTTGGTGATATGAAATTAAAAAATTCGAAAAATGGATTGAAAAACTTTTTTTTAAGGGAAAATCGAGCAAGTGGAGTAAATGGCTTGCATACACGATAATTAACGTAGTTTTAATGATTGTTGTGTTCTATGTCTTGTTAAATACCATTGCTTATAAATGGACGGGTTCTTTGTATCCAGAAGGAACTGGTTTTCGCCTAGATTATCTCTGGGATGATTACATTCCTTTTGTCCCGGAAATGTCGATTTTTTACATTTATATATTCTATTCTATGGTAATTATCTCAATGCTATATTTCGCTTTTGTTGTTCCTGAAAAAGGATATGCACTTGGATGGGCTTTAGTCATTATAAACGCAATTGCAATAATTATCTATATTGTCTTTCCCGTTTCAACTTATTGGTGGAGACAACAATTATTCCCAATCGAAAGCTCCTACCAAGGAAATTTTCTTGCTGAAGCGATATTTGATTATTACAGGACCGACACTTCATTTAATTGTTTTCCAAGTCTTCATGCGGCCGTTTCAGTTATAATATTTTATGCATGGTACAGGTATTATAAATTAAAACCTGACTTAAAGAAAAAGATTGTTGCAATATTAACTTTTATCATTGCGGTTGGTGTAATCTTGTCAACCTTATTTGTAAAGCAACATTACATCCTTGATGAAATTTCTGGAACCGTCTTAGCTTATATTGTTGGTAGATATACATTTAATATTCTTTGGAAGAATTTTGAACAGAAAATTCCACCATCAGAATGATGCAAATTAGTTTTTTTTATTTTAAACTTAAATTTTAATTACTACTTTTATTTGATCTTTATTTGATTCGTAGGAATTAAATGCTTCTTCAATTTCAGAAAGTGTAAAAGTACTAGAGATTAAACCTTTAACTTGAACCTTTCCGGATTCAAGTCCTTGGATTGCTAATTCAAATGGGCCGCATCGACTACTGTATATTGTTATTTCCCTGACCACAATATCGGTCAAGTTTATGGGCACGTCGAGACCGTGAGTGCTTTTTATGTGAATTTTTCCTCTGGTTCTACAAGATTTTACGACATTATTCAAGGAATCGGGATTACCTGACGCATCCACTACTATATCTGCTCCTAAATTATTAGTTATTTTTTTAATTTCTTCGGGGATATGTTGACATTTTAAGCGATTGATTGCATGATGCGCCCCCCATTTTGTGGCAATATCAAGTTTTTTATCAGAGCCATCAATTACGATTACTTCTAAACCTTTAAGCAATGCAACTTGGACTAATAAGAGGCCTAGCTTGCCTAGTCCGAATATCGCAATTAATTTATCATCCTTTTCTATTGGCATCATTACAAAAGTTTGATAAGCCGCTGCTAAAGGTTCTATGAATGTTGCTTCTTCAAAAGATAATTTATCAGGAATTTCGTGAAGTAAATAAGAATCCAATGCGATATATTCAGCTAAAGCACCATTAACATCAATACCTAATGCTTTCCGAGAGATACATTGGGTGTACATGGCTCGTTGGCAATAATAACAATCAAAATCAAGATTAGCATTGATTTCTGCCGTGACTCGCTTATTAAGCCAAGATGAATCAATTTTTTTACCAATCTTGATGATTTCTCCAGAAAATTCATGACCGAGTATTAAAGGCGTGGGAGTTGGTAAATGACCTTTGTATATAGCAAGATCTGTTCCACATATACCCACTGCTTTTACTTTTACTAACACTTGGGTTTCGGATATGATTGGCTTCTCAATTTCTTCAATTCTAAGATATTTACCGTCGAAGATGGCAGCTTTCATAATTTTTCTCATTACTCTCCAACTTTTTGAACTTTATTTAATGAATTTATTTAAAATTATTTTTATTATGTATAAATTCATAACACAATTCTCTATTATTTAAATACCCTATTTTTTTATTTAAATCGTAAAGATTTAGTCCTTATAATTTTATAAATTATAGCAATTATTAGGTATTTAAAGGTCTTAACCTATAGTTCAATATCTTCAAAAAATAATGTATGAAATTTGATGAGATATGAGTAAATTCGAAGTTTATGAGTCTAACATGTGGCAAGTATATCTATTTGTGATAGTATTTTCAATCTTAGCGATATTTTTTAATATATTTTTCTCTGGATTGCTTGTTTTTGAGGATGGATGGATTATCGTTTTTATCTTAAATATTCCTTTTATCTTTATCGTAGCTCCTGGTATTATATATTTTTATTTAAATCATGCTCGGAAAAGAATTGTCATATTAGATACGAGTATTGAAATAAATACTCCATTGCATTCAAAACATGCATTTGGGTGGAATCAATTCGATATTTTACGATTGAACGCCCGTGGACCTCACAAATCTGCGTTAGATAACCTGAGTAATTCCTGGGGTCGAGACTATACCAAATTCAAAATTACCTTCGTTAAAGAATCAAATCACGCTGAGAACCGGACAATTAAATTTAGGATATACAATCGAAAGAAAGCCCTGCGCGTTATAGAATTATTATATTATTCTGCGAATAGCAATAAGAAAGAGATTGAAATAGATCGCAAGTATATTTAAAGATATTTTAGAATTAATTGAATTATATATATAGTTTATATCGTCGTATTTTTCACTTCAGAAATCTCCACCCCGTTTGTTCTTTAAATAATTCAACTATATACTTAATTTAATACACGTTATCATTTCGACATTATTACGACATTAAATTATGAGCAATCAATAAAACAAAATCGTTAAATTTTAAAATCAGAATTTTCATATGAATTATGGATTATATTGATCAAAAGCAAGCAAGAGTTTCAGAGATTCATCAACGTGCTAATAAAAGTGAAGCATAAATTTATATTACAACTGAATATTAAATATTAGGTAGGTTAAGGCATTTTAATTTAGTAATTTAAAATTTTAAAAAAAGCATAACTAAAAAATCATAAATTGAGTCTGGAGAAAAAAACATGACAGATAACTCGTTTTCTTTATCCGATTTATTCCCAAAATTCGTGATAAATTCAAAGGGAGAGAAAAAAAAGTTTGATGAGATGAACATATCCAAGATCTTGAATAAAGAAACAGGACTTGACATGAGAATCGCAACCGAAGTTTCTGAAGATGTCATTAGAAAAATAATCGGTTTGGGAGTAGATGAGATCACGACGAACTATATTAGAGAGCTCGTTTGTCTTGAACTCACGCAAAGACGATTGAATAAATATCGTAACCTCTTCGCACGTGCAATTAATTTAGAGAATATCTCTTTCAAATTAGATGAAGTATTCTTAAATAATTATAAAGATATTCAACCAGATTGGGGTCCGTTAGGTTATGTTACTTATAAACGAACTTATGCTCGGATGATTGAAGGAGAAAATCGAAAAGAAAAATTTTGGGAAACCGTCAGACGAGTTGTGGAAGGTTGCTATTCCATTCAAAAAGAACATTGCATCAAATTGAGCTTGCCTTGGAGCGATGAAAAGGCTCAAAAATCTGCCAAGATTATGTTCTCAAAAATTTGGAATTTCAAATTTCTCCCACCTGGACGAGGTTTATGGATGATGGGCACCGAATTCGTCCTAAAGAACGGTTCCATGTCACTGAATAATTGTGGGTTTGCATCGACCGAAGATATTAATCTAAAATTATCAAAATCTTTTGAATTCGTTATGGATGCCCTCATGTTGGGCGTGGGCGTAGGATTTGACACGAGAGGAGCGGGAAAAATCACGATTAAAAAACCTGCAGCTGGTGATTTCGATTTTCAAATTCCTGATAGTCGAGAAGGATGGGTAGAAGCCCTCAGACTGACCTTAGAAGCTTATTTTCTTGGTAAACAGATACCTAATTATGATTTTTCCCTTATCAGACCGGCAGGTAAACCAATAAGAGGCTTTGGAGGAATAGCAAGTGGACCCGAACCACTTAAAGATATGTTAAACGAAATAAAAAGTATTCTAGCAGCTCGAGTCAATGAACCAATTACTTCCGTTGACATTGTTGATCTAATGAATTTAATAGGTAAATGCGTTGTGGCAGGAAATGTCCGGCGCTCTGCTGAAATCGCATTAGGCGATCCAACAGATTTAGAATTTGTCACATGCAAGCAAGATCAAGATAAATTATACTCACATCGCTGGGCCAGTAATAATTCTGTATTTGCTGTAAAAGGATTGGATTACTCATTTATAAGTAAACAGATTGAAGTCAATGGAGAACCAGGTATTTTTTGGTTAGAAAACGCACGGGCTTATTCTAGAATGAAAGATAAACCAGATTATAAAGATAAGAAAGCAGCAGGAGTAAATCCATGTGGAGAACAAACGCTAGAATCCTTCGAACTTTGTTGTCTTGTAGAAACGTTTCCATCGAGACATGATTCATATGAAGAATTTGAAGAGACTTTGAAGTATGCTTATTTGTATGCGAAAAGCGTTACTTTAGTAAACACCCATTGGAAAGAAACTAACGCCGTAATGTTAAAAAATCGAAGAATGGGCATCTCTCAAACGGGTATTATTGAAGCATTCGTCAAACATGGAAGAAGAACAATGATTGATTGGTGTGATAAAGCTTATGATTTTTTAAAGGGACTGGATGAAGAATATTCTAATTGGCTTTGCATTCCTCATTCAATTAAACTAACAACTGTTAAGCCAAGTGGTAGTGTAAGCTTATTACCTGGAGTTACCCCAGGAATCCATTATCCTCATTCTAAATACTATATTCGTAGAATTCGCCTTTCTAAGAATTCAGATCTGATAGAACCAATTAAAAAAGCAGGTTATATCGTAGAAGCAGATGCTTATTCTCCAAATACAGTAGTAGCTGAATTTCCTGTCTTTGAAAAATTTTTCAACAGATCTAAAAATGACGTTTCTATTTGGGAACAAGCGCAAAATGCAGTCGATTATCAAAAGTTTTGGAGTGATAATCAAGTTTCAATCACGATAACATTCCAACCAAATGAAGCTGATCAAATTGTTCACGTTTTAGAATGTTTTGAAGATAAATTAAAAAGTGTTAGCTTTTTGCCCATTAAAACCCACGGATATAAACAAGCGCCTTATGAAGAAATCTCAAAAGAACGATATGAAGAATTAATTTCAAAAATTCAACCCTTATTTCTTGGAGATACAAAAGATCGTGCAATTGGAGAAAGATATTGTGATAGTGATAAGTGCGAAGTTGAATATTAATTGTAACTCGAGATTAACAGAAATCTAAATTTCATTAATTATAATATCAAAGATAAAACGTTATAAATTTAAAATCGTAATTATTTGTTTATAGTTAAACAATATTTTAAGAAAAAATTAAAAACAATCTGGAGAATTTAATTTTAAGATTACTTAAAATATGAATTAAAATAAAAATTAGTGAAGAATATGACTGAAGAAGATCCATTAGACGAAATTGAAGAGTTAGCGGAAAAAAAACCAAAAAAGCCTAAAGAAAAAGCTCGCGCAAAACCTACAAAAAAAAAAACACCTAAAAAAACAACTGCAGAGGCAGATACAGAAGATACTTCTAAAATAGTACATCTTAAAATTCTGGTTAATTTTTGGCGCACGAGACTCCATGACGAGGAATTAGGTATCCATCAACAGCTTAAGTACCAAGCGAAGACAAGATGGTATTCCAAGAATTTCGACATGGAGGGTCTTATTGAGGTCGATGGCCAGAAGAAATACGTTATTGCATTCAATAAAGAAGACTGGGAAGAAAAACCTCTTGAAGAAAAAAGGTTTGTCTGTCGTTTTTTTACCATTATGGAGGAATCAATGGATTCTTTACCTAAAGGTGGAGCTTTTAAGGGAGGAGTAGAATTAAGCATAGCTCATAGTTTAATTCAAAGTTATGAAATAAAGCATGCTGCTCCAGTATTTTTTTTCCAAGTACCAGGTATCATTAATTTGATACGTTGTTGTAGGGGATGGAGACTCATAGGTTCTCGATGGACATTTCCCCTAATACCTGAAGATAAAGATGATAAACTTCAAATGGTAATGGCAAAAGGAGTAGTCGGTCCAGGGCGAAATTATAAGATCTACATCGGTAATGTCTTGATTGCTCGTATAGACGGTCATCCAATACAAAAGGAATATGCGATTGAGATTTACGACAAGGATTATGCGAAAGACAAAACTTTTAAGAATTACATGATCCTTTTTGGATTAGCATGTAATTTTATGGACGATAGCCAAAAATTGATCAAGCGTTTGTATAAGAAGATGAAATCCAGTGGAACTAGTGATTACGTAATTCCAAGAACTGAACTCATGCTTTTTAGAAACCCCCGAATGATGCGTCGGTAATATAATAAAAAAAAATAATGAAATATCTTTTTATTTTTAATTTTTATCCTAATACTTTCTTTTTCCAAGCTAAATACCCGTTAGTTTCTTTACCACGATAAAGTGCTTTCTTTCCCGTTTGTTTTTCATAAGTTTCCATGATTGTTGCTTCATCAGCATCTTTTAAGCCTTCAATTTTAATAACTTCGTCAATCTCTTGTTCTTCTTCAATTCTTTTTACACGTTTGAGAACGGCATAAACTCCATGGTTCCATAGGACAAATCCTATGTAAATTAATAGTATGATGATAAACATCACTACGCCTACAAATAGCACCCATTCACCTGGATTAAAGTGTGTGATTACATAAAGCCAGAAATCTGCTACGATACTCCAGAAAATTGATGGTAAAATATAAACGATCAAGGTGATCACGAACATGTAGACAACAATTAAAGTCACTGCCAGAAGTAACCTGAGCGTAGTATAATCTTCATATTTTTTTGCAATTAATCTATCCTTAAAGATTCTCTTGCATAATTTGAGTATTCCTCCTCGGAATAAGGTATAAAAAAGGACAAGTAAGAACATGTGACCTGCTATGATACCTATTATAATCAAAGCTATGATTCCCGGTCCTAAACTTAATACTTCATCGATTTTACCTGTTTCTACTAACCAACCAATAATAGTAAGCCAGATTCCCAAGACTGTAATGATTGATGCAAGTATAACTCCATAATATATCGATTTAGCAATTCTAATATCCCAAGTACTATATTCTGCTAATGGATCAACTGGTCTTTTTGGTGCTTGCCTAGCTTTTCTTGCCATAATAGTTCCTCTTGAATTTGAAATTAAAATAAGATAAGAATTGGAATATAATAATTCTATTTATTTTAGATTATTTGAATGTTTTTGCTATTTAAATATTTATGTAGTTGATGTATTAATAAAATTGGAGTTAATAAAAAGAGTGTTATAATTTTGAAAAACAATATGGACATCTTTTGTCTGAAGAAGATATTTCCTCTCCACAAAATTCACAAATTGTATCCGTTTTTCTGTCTTTATCCTCATCATCTAGTTGTAATGTTACTTTTTCTCTCGGTCTTTTTTTGATTTGTGCTTTCTCTGATTTTCTCATGACTTTTTCTTTAGATGATAAATTTGCCATAAGTTCTTTCTCTTCTTCCTTTTCAGATTTGATCGGTTCACTTGTAAATCTTAATTTAGAAAAACAAGTCGAACAATAATGTTTCGGTTTGTTGGCATAAACGATTATAAAGACAATAGCAAGTATCCCCACAGAGGCAATAATTAGAAGAACCCAAATCACTTTTGTAAAAGTTTCCATGGGTTTACGTGTCGGATTAATTATTTCTTTTTTACATATATCACAGTAAGCATACTTAGGCATAATTTCACATTAATTTAACTTAATAATTGTTAATACTAGCTTATTATTTATTATATTATTAAATTTACGTATCTCAAGTTTTCTATTGTTATGAATTCCCAAATTTTTTACTTTTTGTAGTTTTTATAATAGTAGGATTTTATAACTTCGAACGCAAAAATGACTCCAAATTCTTTTTATATCGAAACGTATGGATGTGCTTCTAATAAAGCGGATTCGCAGATTATATCCAAAATATTAAAAGAAAATAGCTATATTCCCACAACTTTCTCAGAAGCTCAATTTGTTATTATTAACACTTGCGCTGTAAAACAACAAACGGAAAATAAAATCAAAGAACGACTAAAAGAATTATATCTTATTTATCAAGGGAATAAGAACAAATTTATAATAATTGCGGGATGTTTACCGCATGCCGGAGATAATTATTTTAATATTATTGAACGAATAGTGCCAAATTATTCAGCTATCCTTGATTTGGATAACTTTGAAGAACTTCCAGCTATTTTTGAGCAAATCAAGAAGGGAAAGAGAAATCTTTTTATTCCATCGAAAAAATCAATTGATAAATCTGAGTTTCTCATTGATTATCAAGAAGGCAAATTGACTGGCATTGTTCCCATCTCAGAAGGCTGTTTGGGAGCGTGTACCTATTGTTGCGTGAAAAATGCACGAGGAAGATTGAATTGTTATAATCCAAAAAATATTGTTAAAAATGTAGAACATCAACTAAAACAAGGCATTAAACAGATTTATCTTACTTCTCAAGATTGTAGTACTTACACTCATGATACTATGACACTATTCGATTTAGTTCATTCAATTAACAATTTACCCTTCCAGTTCTATTTACGAGTGGGGATGTTAAATCCGAAATTCTTAATTGATCATTATGATCAATTAGTATCCATTTTTGGATTAAAAAAGGTGTACCAATTCCTCCACGTGCCTATACAATCTGGAAGCAATAAAGTTCTTAAATTGATGAATCGCCCCTATACCATTGAAGATGTAAGAGAAAAGCTGAAAAGCTTAAGAGAAAAATTTTCATATCTCACCATATCGACAGATATAATATGTGGATTCCCTGGTGAAACGAGAGATGATTTTCAAAAATCTATCAATTTAATTGATTTCTTGAAACCAGAAATTTTGAATATATCGAAATTCACACCAAGACCTGGAACGAAAGCAAAAAGAATGAAACAAGTGAGTAGTAAGGAAATAAAAGCACGTTCGATAGAACTTTCAAACATTTTTAGAGATTCCTTATCAAATATAAATGATAAATGGAAGAATTGGCAAGGATTTTTTTTAACACTCCACGCAGGTACAGAAGAAAACCAAACGTTTGGGAGGAATTTTGCATACAAAAATATCTTTATCGATAATTTTAGAGGAGAATATGGCACTTTTGTCAAGATTAGGATCAATGCTGTTGATGGGTTTAACTTGCATGCTCAGATAATAGAATAACTCACTCTCTTTTGAATTCATATAAACAGGTATTTTTCCTTTTATTTACCAACCTTTCAGAAAAACTCATTTTATGAAAAAGCTCAATTAAGATTTCCTCACGTATACCGTGAGGGGTAGATATATATTCTATTACATAAATTTTACCGCCTGCTTTTAAAGTATTAACTACTTGTTGTATTAATTCAAACCGGTGATCATTCTCTAAATGATGAATCACCCAGGTAATTAGAATTATGTCAAATGAATCAATTGGAATGTTTTTCTCTCGCATGTCGCCCAAAATATAGTTTATATTTGTACTTTTTCGCAATTTTCTCCGAACCTTATTCAAAAAAGCTTCTGATACATCCAAACAAGTTAAATGACCATCATGTGATAATTTTTTAGATATTTTTTTCGCTAAAACTCCACTTCCACTTCCAAAATCCAAAATTGATTCATTTCCATTTAAAGTTAGTTCTTTCAGTAACATCTTGTAGAATTTTCTCCCATAAAAAGGACAAAATATGGAATAGAACCACGCGAAGATTTTTGATGGATTTTCAAAATTAAATGACATTATATTATTTTTACTGGCTTTTAATCTTGATAATTACCTTGATTAATAATTAATGAAAGTAATAAAATAGGTTATTTAAAACCAAATTTTTCTAATAGTTGCGTTGGACGTGCTCTATGGAATTTTAACCCAATATCATCCGGAGCAATACCAAACGATAATGCCATCAATTCAGTCAAGTATAGAATTGGAATGTTAAAATCGGAATTTGATTGTGTTCCTGCTTTTTTCTGGTTCGTGTCCATTTGTTGGAAACACGCGGGACAAATAACGATAAAAGCTTCAGCTCCAGCACCTAAAGCGCTCTTAAATTTATTTGCTAATAACTGCATTGAGGGTTCTTCTTCAGTATTCCCAACCCCTGCGCCACAACAAAGCATCTCTTCATCATAATCAACCGCTGTGGCACCTATTGCCTCAACAAGTTCTCTTAGCTTAACGGGTTCCATTGGATCATCAGTTTTCATTATTTCTGACGGCCTGTTGTAATGACAACCAGTATGACACGCCACTTTTAAGCTTGAAAAATCGTGAGTGACGTGTTCTTTAATATTTTGCGTGCCATATTCGTGTAAAACCTCTACAAAATGCTTTACATTTATAGATCCCTTGAATTCGCGTTTTATGAGTTTTAATTTAGAATTTACCTTCTCGCGTACTTGGCTATCATGTTTTAATTCGTGGTTCACGGCTTTAAGTGTTTGAAAGCATCCATTACATAAGGAGACGATGTCCTTTGATTCTCCTTCAGCGATGGTAAGGTTTCGAGCACCCATTGCTAACCAACTTTCGTGATCAACTGAATTGAATCCAACAGGGTCCGGGCAACATGCAAAATCGGCATCGGATGTTTTAATGCCTAAAGTATCGAATACTTTGCGGGCACTGGCTTCGATGAAAGGAATTCTATTCCCGATGGTACATCCGGGAAAAATCTTAAACTCTTCTGTTTTAGCCATGCTTTTCAACTATTTATTTTATTCTTATTATTGTATATAATTATGGTTAATATAAAACTAAAACTAAATGGGGTTCAATCTTCCTCCATTTTATCGTGATATCTGTGTCCTAAGGTACTATCTGCTAAGGTGAATCTATTGAATAATCCTGCTGGATCTTTTATAGCTTTTAAAATTTCACTTGGATCTTTATCAGCGCATAATGCGCCTAAAGTGCTAATAAATTTTGCTCCTTGATCTTTTACTCCCATTGAAGGACCATAACATCCAAGACATGGAGCATTGGCTTTATTTGGACAAATTGTCCCACATCCCGCCTGAGTTACTGGTCCCAAACAAATGTATCCTTGTTCTAAAAAACAAGTTTCAGTGTTAGGTAAACCGACATAATCACGTTTAAGATCCGTTGGTACTTTATCGACAATATCTCTATCACAGGTACTGCATACCGTTTTTGAACTGAATTTAAATTTAGGATCATTTTTTAGAAGATACAGTGCAAGCCCTACTATTTCATCTGTTAATTCACTTCCAGTAGAAGTAACATCCAAAATAAGCTTAGGACCATTCTTTGTCTCTACTTCTTTTACTTTAAAACTATCCGGTTCATATGCTAATCTCTGAACTAAATCACCCTTAAAGTAAAAGTTAGTAATATTTGAAGAGCCCAAGTAAACATCAAGAAAATGCTGCAAGCTTGCTCCAATTTCGTTAGTTAATTCCTCAATGTCATAAAGCATGCTTTTTAATTTACTGATTTTTTCACTTGGTTTGTTTGTTGCTTTAAAACAACCATAACAATAATCCCCATGATTAGGACACAATAATTCACATCCTCCTGCAGTAATTGGTCCAAAACATAGTTTTCCCTTATCTAAAAAGCATCCTTCCTTGAATAAATCACATTTTTCGCACATGGATTTATTTTTATCAAGTAATTTTGGATCTTCACTTACAAGCGTGAGAAGGTAAGATATTGCAGCGACAATATTATCGGAAGTGGGGGGACATCCCGGAATAAACATGTCAACATCTATTATATTTTTTACATTTACGATAAAATCCTCAATACCAGGAACGTGTTGAGTGGGTTCCTTAGGATTTTCATCAGTAATGGATTCTGTTTCCATGAATTTTCTCTTTATTAAATCCTCTTTATCGAAAAGATTTGCTAAGCCTTTCACACTTCCATAACAAGCACAAGCCCCAAAAGCAACGATAATTTTACATTTCTTCCTCATTAATTTAACATTTTCTGTGTCTTGTTTTGTTCGTGCAACACCTTCAAGAAAACCTACGACTATACTCCCATCTTCTCTTTCTACTAATGAATCATGCTTAAAATCGACGACTGCAGGCCAATAAACGATTTCTAAAGCAGGAAGAATGGGAAGTAAATTTAAATGTGCATTCAAGAGAGATTGATGGCATCCCCAACAGCTGCTAAGTTGCATGAACGCGACTGGGATTGGAATTATTATATCACCATATCTAACTAAATATTAATTATAATTATGATATTTGGTGTAATGTGAAATTTATTAAAAATTTGTTGATTAGGTATTATTCTTTACTTCATCTTTCTTGATTTATTAATTAAAAGAATTATTAAAAAAATAGAATAAAAAAAGATTAATCAAATGTTTTTCCACATTCACTACAAAAATTTGCAGTCATTGGCAATTTCTTGCTGCATTCGGGGCAGAATTTAAACTCTTCGGAAGAACTATCTTTTACATCAGTTTTGGATTTTGGAACTTTTTTGATACTTACTTTTCCGATTATTGCTAAGGTAACCCCTGTAAATGCAAATCCTGTATTGTAGGTAAATAATCCATAAATTTGATTTATCAATGCGTCACCTTGAGGTCCTAAAGATATTCCAGTAAAATTTACGAATTGAGTTATTACCCAAACGATCAATGCAATGGCACCAAAGGTTAATCCAATCCATACGATAAATTTACCAAGTTTCAGTGCACCTAATAATATGAAAACTGCTCCAGCTATAATTGCCCAACCTCCTTGTTGAGCTATCCATGTTAAAAGTCCCATTATGTCATTCACTAAAGAAACCCATTCTGGTGGAACGCTAGCAACCACATATCCCTGAAGAAATTCAAAAACACCTATGGTTCCAATTGCGTTACCAATAATCATTAAGGTTCCACCAATAAGGAGCAAAATAATTCCTACTTTATGCTTCATGTATTCACTTTCCCACTCTTTTAATTACGCATTATACAGTTTATAATATGGTAATAAAAAATTCAATTTATTTATATTTGGTATGAAAAGTGAGTTGTGTTGATATTTACAAAATTCATGTAACAATTCGATCAGCACGAGAATAAATGTTCATGGAGTTACCCCGTACAAATCCAATTAGTGTTATTCCATATGCAAATGCAATACGGATACCTGATTCAACAGCAGCAGATAGCGAAGTAACAATAGGTATACTTGCCCTTGCTGCTTTCAAAACAGAATCTCCCGTAAGCCTTCCCGTTGTTGTTAAAATTTTATCAGTAAATGAACCTCCCTTGATTAATAATTCTCCTATCACTTTATCTATCGCATTGTGTCTTCCAATATCTTCTTTTATAGATACTAGATTTCCATTAGAATCAAAAATAGCTGCACCGTGACACCCTCCAGTTTCACGAAATAAAATTGTATTTTTCTGCATTTTGACAATTGAAGAGAAAATAATTTTTGATTCTATTTTGTTATCCATATCTGATATCTTAGATTTTTTTGCCTCCTGTATTTTGTTTTTGATGAGATTTCTCCAGGGAGAAGGTATCCCACATGTTGTATCTATTACTCTATTGAACACATTCTTTTCAAAGTCAATAAGATTAAAATTTTTATCATCTTGCAAGGTAATCACTATTTTTCCCTCTAATTCGTTAATGGCTAATTCCTTAATATCCATATAAGAATTGATAACCCCAATGGAGAATAAAAATCCAACAACGAGTTCTTTCAAATCTTTAGGAAGGCAAATTATATTTACGAGAGATTTTGAATTTACTATTACATTAATCGCACTCTCAAAAAGAACAACATCAATTTCATCAACCTTTTGTGCTTTCTTAATTCGAGTAATATTCACTTTTCTCTTAAACATTTTTAGGATGATTTCTTAATTTTTTCACTTTGTTAATGTTTGGGAAAGATTAGCATTTGACCTTGCCATGTCCTTTTGAATTATATGAACTTCGCTTTCTTTCTCCATTAATTCTCGCAAGAGATGACTTAACTCGTTTTGTTTTTGTTTATAAACTGATTTTATCTTCATGATTTTTTCAGACGAATTTTCTTGAATTGCTTTTGCATATTTGAGTTGTAACTTGGCTAATTTCATTCGAATGTTTGCAACCTGAATTTTAGAGTTTGACAACACGATTTTACTCTTAGCTAAATTTTCTTCAAGTTTTGCAAGTTCTTTATGATGTTTTGCTAGCTCTAATTGATTTTCTGCGACATTTTCGTGGTAATTTGTAAAATTCTTCTCACTATTTATAACGTCATCAGAAAATTTGAGTAATACTTTAGATCTAACCCTATTTTCTAATAATACTTTATTATTCTCAACTAGATTCTGCCTTATTTGAGCCAATTTTATTTCTCTTTCGACAAATTTCTCTCTACTTCTTGCCTTTTTCAAGAGGTATTTAGCCAATTTTTTTAATTCTAATGCAACAAGCTTTTCTTTTGCAGCAATAATTAAGTTTTCTTTTGCTTTTAAATTAAGAATAGAGACTTTTTCCATACGACATCTGCCTTATGCTTATTAATTATTTGTAATAATCCTTCCTTCCGAACTAGCAAATTTAAGAGGTATATAAATTTTTCCATGATTTAATAATCATATCTCATTTAAAATAATAACATTTTGAAGTTCTTCACGGATTTAGATTATTTCTGTTTGTTTCTTCAATATGTAGTTAATTGATTTATCCTTAAATAATCTAATCCTTAAAATTTTTAAATTATTAGAAAATGAGGAATTTTTAGACGCTATGAAGAAATATGGTATTTTACTCTCTTTATAGATCAAATTACTCACGTATAGTCAAAAACTACTCAAGATAGATAGGAGTAAGGAATAGATTATCTCTACTAATAGTAAATTAATTTCAATACTACTAATCCAAATACAAAAAATTTTTTTCTTTAAAATTTATAGAGCAAATGTTTTAATAGAGAGTTATTTTTTTTAATTTAAAATTCAAAAAAGTGATGCATTATTTATAAGAAAATATTAATTGGCATTGATGGATCGGAGCATTCATATCAGGCATTGATGAAAGGAGTAGAACTTCACTCGTTATATAAATGCAAAATAATCGTGTTTCATTCCGTGGAACATCATATCGAGCCGAGTGGCATGTTTATTGCTCAACCATTTTTTACTGTTCCTCAAATATATAGCAATGAAAGCATCGATATACAAAGAATGAAAGATGTATACGAAAAAAACGCTCAAGGGCTTATAGATTCAGCGAAGGAAGTTTTTAGGGAAGAAGGAATTGAAATTGAAGGTCATTTGATTTACGATCAAGGTCCCTTATCTTATATTCAGAAGATGGTTAAGAAAGAGCAAGTTGATCTTGTTATTATTGGCAGAAAAGGCACTCATTCTCGTCTTGAAGAAATATTGACTGGTTCCATTGCTGGAAAACTTCTAACCCATGTATCTTGTGATGTTTTAGTCGTTGGGGGCAAGTAAAGCTTTAATTATTTTTCTTTTTTTAATTGAAATTTACGCAGATATTTGTCAGTTATTTTTTAAGCCTTTTAGTTGAAAGAAAAATTTTCATTACAGAAAAAGATAAAAAACTTTTTTCAATTTAATTTTACGTATCTAAAATAAGATAAAAAAAGATCATTTAATTGCGATGTAAAGCCTTCCAGCTGTTTCTTTACTAATTGAATGGTCTCCACTGTATTGTGCAAATTTCCCTGTAATTATCTCTCCATTCGGAAGCGTGATTTCGTTTACGTCATCCAACTTTTTGAATGATGGGAGTAATCTTGAAATTTTTCCTTTTATAACAATAGTTCCCCGAGATTGATCAGCTCCAATACAACGATCAGCATCGCCCTCAACTACCATCGTACCTCCGTGATTGTGTAAGCCTAAAAATGAACTAGCGCTACCACAATAAAGAGTTGGCCACTTATTTGATGGTTTAGAGCTTTTGGCCCATAACATTGATTCATTACCCACGCTGCCTTTCACACGTATTACACCATTTTGCATCCCCTGCCAAAAACCACGATAAGCTGACCCAACATAATGTCCTGCATTTCCTTCAATTTCCAATTCTCCACCTTGAAGCATTGCTCCTGCCCAATCATCAGCATTTCCTTTTACTAAAATTTTTCCCCCAGACATTGTATTACCAACATGCATGCCAACATCGCTATTGATGATTATCTCTCCTCCCGTCATTTTTTCTCCAACTCTTTTAACGTTGGAAACATCACCATCGATAATAATCTTCGTATTGGCCACATCTTCCGCTTTTCCGGAAACATCGAAGAAATCTCCGATAGTTACCAAATCTCTGGCATGATATAGAGGAAGTTTTTTAATCTCATTCAAAGTTTTTCCAGCAAAATTATCAGGAGTGATACTATCTGCTTCTAACGGAAATTTTGGTTTCTTTTTCAGTTTTAATTTGACTTCCGCCATAATCATTTACCCTCCTTTTCTTTCACTTTTTCTAACAATCGTTCTAAAATCTCTCTATCTGGCAAGCATTCCTCAGGAGCTTCCTTTACTTTTCTTAATCTAAGAGGAACTTTATCCATTCGGTAAGCTGTCCCTTCACATTCGATTCCCGCGAATGCTGGAGGTAATATCACGTCTGCATATACGGAGGTAGGAGTATGGTGTGGCTCAATTGCAATTATAGGGTGTTTGAACATGTTCCTTACAGCACCTGCGGGAAAATTGCTTGCGGGATCTGATGCCACAATTAACGTAGCATCAACCTCATCTTTCATTAGGAGATCTACCGAAGAAAATTCTCCAGGATTATATCTCCCATACCCTCTAGAAAAATCGATGGAATATGCATATCCCGTAGTCCAAGTGAAGACTTGATTGGCACCCGCAACGTTATAATGGCCCCTCATTGGAGTTAAGAGGAATTTGGTGTGATCATTCAATTCTCGTGTCAAACAAATTGCGGTATCGACGTTCCTATGATGTGATACTGATTGCGTGAGACCCATACCGAAAAAGATGACGCCAAAATGGCATTTTTTTAGTATTTCGACTAATTTTTTAATCTCTTCCATTGGGACACCTGACACTTCTTTAGCATCTAATTCTACGCCTCTGAGTACCGCTCTAATAGCATTGAGAAGTTCATAGTCTTCATTAGGTTTAACTTGTATGTATAAATCAGCTATTTGAGCCGTGTGAGTCTTACGGGGATCAACAACGACGATAAAACGATCATTTCTCCCATCTTTTCTAAAATAACCTCTTACATAATCACTATATCGACTCAAATGTCTTGGATGTGCATGGACTGGATTACTACCCCAGAATATTACTAAATCAGCTCTATTCTTGTATTCTCCTAGAGTTGATAATGGAGCACCAACATCTTGAATTGCCAATAAAGAGGGTCCATGACATACTGATGCGGTATTATCTAAAATAGCTCTTAAATATTCTGCTAATTCTACACCCACATTTTGTGCTTCACATTCAGTACTTGAAAACCCATATAGTAATGGTCTTTTTGCTTTGAGTAAAATATCGGCTGCTTTATCAAGCGCTTCATCCCAAGTTGCATCTCTAAAAGAACCCTTTTCTTTAATTTGGGGTTTTAAGTACCGATGCCCACTTGGATTAGATGAAAAAAATTTCTTAGTTCCTATTTGGCACGAATTTCTCATCTCTACAACTTCATTATCCGCTACATCTACTTCCAAATCATCACATAATGTTCCGCAGAACGGACACAAGACGTCATGATGAGTAATAATTTTCTTTTGAGACATTTTTACGCCTCCTTTAATTTTCCTATTAATTCAATTGCATCTAATACTCTTCCATCTTTCACGACTTCAACTTTGGCTTTCATGCCTTTAAACGTTGGAGTTCCACATCCTTGCGTGTCGGGATTGACGACTTGATTGCCCCAGGGACCCATTGGAATGAAAATAATACCAGGATGTGGCCCTTCTTCGGTAATTGTCGAATATACTAATACTTCACCATAATCGGTTGTGACTTTTACAGGTGTGCCTGCTATGCAATCTAACTTTTTAAAATCCTCTTTGTCAAACGTGCAAATTCCTGCTGCGCGAACATTTTCTTTCGTGTTTTTTCCTCCTTCAAGAGCGACTCCTTGATTAATCGTGCGTCCAGTTAACAAGATTAAATTATTTAAACTCATTTTAAGCTCCCTCCTTTTTAGACCATCGAAGATTTTTAAGCCTTTTAACTAATGGTGGCCAAAATAATTCGCTAAATTCTCCCGATGTATTTATTTCAGTGATTTGAAGTTGAAGTGCGCCAGTCGGACATACATTATCGCAAGCACCACATGCCACGCAAGCATCTGGATCAACAACCTCGACATTCTTAGACATTTCCCAGCCATGCTCGGGTCTTTTTGCTATTTCAATCGTACCAGAGGGACACACTTCTGCACATGATCCGCATCCCTTCGCGCATACTTCGTCATTGATACTCACGGTTGCTTTAGCATATTGTTTTGCGACCCTATCATTTTTGAGTTTTTTTGCTTTAAACTCTAATTTTGGAACAACTTTTTGAGAAACAATCGGGATGTCTTCTAAATTAATGATGTTTCCATCCTTTTTTAAAGTTAATGCTCCAAAAGGACACATTACCACGCAAGTTCCGCAAAACACGCACTTTCGAGGATTGTATACTTCAGGAATTATATCTCCAGTCGCAGGAAATCGTCGAGATGCTCCAACTGGTCCTCGAGAAATTGCTTCTTTTGGACAAACTCGAGCACAAGTCCCGCATCCCACGCATTTAATTCTATTTAAAATAAGTTCCAAGCTTTCTGTTAAAAATTGAACTTTTACATGTTCCTCTTCTTGATTTAATACTCTCGATATTTTAGGAAATGACATTTTTTTACCTTCCCTCCATGATTTCAATTCTAATTGCAACTTGAGGGCACATTTTCACGCATACACCACATCCATCGCAATTTATTTCTCTATCTTCTTTATAAATGGGGTGTGCCATTCCATTTCTTACAAGGATAACTGCATTACTTTCGTTCAAATGACTCTTTTGCCTTAATTGATTGAAGTTTATTGGACATGACACAACACACACATTGCAACCAGTGCATGTGTTTCTATTAATCTTAATTTCATAAATTTGCATAATTTTATCACTTTTTTTTAATTGGGTTTGGTCCTAATTCCTTTAAAACGTGCACGAACTCGTTTACTACTTCAGTTAATTCCGCTCCTTCTGAAGCGGATATCTGAGTGTAAAATACTCGTTTAGGATTGATGCCATATTGAGTCAGGTACCGATCCAATAGTGCCATTTTTCCAAATGTCTTGAGATTTCCAGTAACATAATGACAATCACCTTTATGGCAATGACTTACTAATACTCCATCAGCTCCATTCATTAATGCATCCAGAATAAATTGAGGATCAATTCTCCCGCCACACATTACTCTCATGATCCGGAGATTTGCTGGACGTTGCATTCGAGAAGTCCCCGCTTGATCCGCGCCCGCATAAGTGCACCAATTACAACATATACCTAGAATATATGGCTTGAATTCACTTTCTGTCATAATATGAGCATTTTTACTGTAAAATTACAATCTAAAATTAAGATTTTAAATTTTTTGTATTTTAAAAAATTTAGTATATGTATTTTAAAGAGAGTAATTAAAATGGAGATGTTGTTGTCTATTATAGAAATTTTAAATGTATAATTTTTGCTGCTTTTATTCGCTCCGATTTCTTAATTGCAGAAATAATCTTTTTATTCCAATTTGGATTTATCTTTGTTCTTGCCCAAATGATGTGCCAATCATATACTTAAATCTTAAAAGACCACCTTGGAAACATTTTTGAGGGATTACCGACTCCAAAATGAAATCTTAATCCTTTTTCACCAGCTTTTTTAGCTCTTAAGTTAACAACTGAATTAGCGAGTTTAGAGGTGGCATCAATAATAATTTCTGCTTTTGGGAAACGTTTTGCCATTTCAATCATTAAATTGGATATAGTTTCTTCGTTAAAATAATAGATAAAATCATCAGCAATGAAAAAGATTCTATTCTTTTGTTCATATTTCGATTTCATCGAACCGAGAATAATCGAGGGTTGATTTTGAAATGAAATTATTCCTTTCGGATTCGAATAAGAATTTTTTTCGATTGTCGCTGATGGATGATTTTTAATCTTATTTTAAAAAATCTATTCTTTATTATCTAATTGCTTTTGAAGATCTGCTTTTTCTTGCTCTAATTTATCAATCTTATTTTCTCTTTTTTTCATTTTAAATTCTTGGATTGTAATTCCACGTAGGCTGAGCAATCTCTTTAGAAAGATATATGATGCCAATACTATTCCTAACAAGTAGAAGATATTTATCGTCCAGAAATATTGTGATATTGCCGCGTAGAAAGGTAAATTCAAAAATGGAGCGATTAGGGCTATTATTCCAACAAGAGATATTCCTATTAGTAAAGCGATTCTCTCATAGTATTTCCTTTCTAATCTAAAAAGTACATACAATCTTAACCAATACATTACACAAATAAACGAAATAGGAGTGAAAATTAGGGAACCTATTGCAATAATGATTAGGAAATTGACTGCAAATTTATTTCTCCATGTACCTAATAAATCTTTTATAGTTAAATGATCTTGTTTTTCTAACTTCGCATATTCTCCTTTTAGTGCATAATATTTTTTTTTTACGTTTCTTGCTGCTTTTTTTGCACCTTTTTTTAATCCTACAAATTTACTCAATTCTACTCCCTTATAAAAAGCATCTTTTACCAAAGGCAATATGTATAAATTCAATAAAAGTGAGAGTATACCATAAACATACATTAAGATATCTATTATTAACGAAAACCCACCTTGCGAAAATAAAGAACTCTGGAAATAACTTGAGATAATTTGATATATTGCATATCCAATAAATACAAATGGTATTATAATCTCCATTATTACCAATAAATTAGTCCCCTTTTTACCTAATTTTTCACTTGTTTTATCTAAAAGTACTAAAAATCCGTTTGCTATACTTATTATTAAACCAAATCCTGCTAGATATTTAATGGCGTAAAAGAAGATCAGAGATACAATATCAAGCGTAAAACCTCCAAAATTCATAATTAAAAGCATCAATACTAATGAAATTGCTATACCTATATAATAAATGATTTTTAAACGATTTTCTTTCATGATATGTAATAATAAGTTTTTTTTTATAATAATTTTTAGTATTAATCTTTTAAAAATGGTCGATATAAACTACTTTTTAATGGATTATCGAAAGGATTATAAGACAAATATTTAAATAATATCCTAGAACTGTTAATCTATAGTTATTTCTTAATTCAATTATCAAAGCATATA
>Ga0307445_10000185_pt1 | contig 30851 bp, 30 predicted proteins | sample SalMarSW160330MG_FD_202147 | JGI IMG/M metagenome (GOLD analysis project Ga0307445, IMG submission 202147) | Salt marsh sediment microbial communities from the Plum Island Ecosystem LTER, Massachusetts, United States - SW1603-30 | ecosystem: Environmental > Aquatic > Marine > Intertidal zone >... | reverse complement strand
GCCGTGAGCGCGGCCCGCGGGAGGGCCGTGGACACCAATTCAGGGGTGAACCCGAGCACCAAGGGAGCTGTCATTATGACGACCACCGATCGCGGATCGGAAACACTGCGCAACCCACTCCGGCCGCTGTACCGGGCCGCGTTGCTCGTGGCGATGATGCTCGGCCTGGGCCTTCTTCCGCTTCCGGCCGGGGCGCAGAACCTGCTCGTCAACGGGACCTTCGATCACGACACTGGTGCCTGGGCGATCCTCTTCCCTGATCCGGCGAGAGAGATACACTTCGTCAGCACCCAGGGAAGCACGCTTACCGGGGGCTCCGGGCCGGGTTCAATCGAGGTCCGCGACCTCGACATGTCGGGCTTCAACGGGGCCGACATCCTGATGGCCTACCAGGATGTCACTGTTCAGGGTGGCGGCTCGTACTGGTGCTCGGCCGCCATGTTCCGGCCGACGATCCACAACGAGGCCCTTCGCATGGGCGTGTTCGTGGAGTGGTTGGACGCCTCGCAGTCGGTCATCGACGAACATTGGATCCGCCCTCCCTCCTACCCGGCCGACACCTGGATCCGCGGCGAAGCGTCCATGGTCGCTCCACCCAGCGCCGTCACGGCGCGGGTGTTGTTGACGGTCGGCCTGCCGCACAACCCCGGCGCAACCGACCCCGCCCTGATCTACTACGACGACCTGGTCTTCCAGGACCTGTCCACGACCACGGCTACTCAGGCGCTGTTCGTTCCCGCCGCGGCCTCGGCACACGGCTACAACGAGACCTTCTGGACCACGACCGGCTGGTTCGCGAGCCAAGTCGCGGTCCCGGTGGACCTGTTTGCCGGCTTCTTGCGCCAGGGCCAGGCCAACGGCGCGGCGGTGGAGGGCGTGCTATTCGTCGGGACGGTTCCGCCGTACGGCTTCCTCGAGGTCGATGATCTGGCCGCCAAGATCGGCGGCGCCGGGCTGACCGGCGGCATCTACATCCTGGCTGTGGCCGAGGGAGGAGGTCTACCGTCGACGCTGATCACCGCCACCACCTACACCTTCACCCCGAACCCCGATGGCGGCGGTGCGTTTGGCCAGGGACTGCCGGCCGTGCCGGCGGGGACGCGGAGTGCGGTGGTTGTTCCGGGCGTGTTCCAGGGTGTCGCGTACCGTACCAATATCGGCGTCCTCAATACCTCCGGCTCACAGGTCATCATCACCGTCGAGATCTTCTCCCCCGGCGGACAGTCGCTGGGCACGGTGCAGTGGGTCCTCGGCGCGTACGAGCAGAAGCAGGTTCCGGTGACCGCACTCGGTGTCAGCAGCGCTTCTGGGGGATACGTGACCTTCAGCCGGACGTCGAGCACGGGCAGCTTCCGAGCCTACGCGACGGTCGTCGACCAGAGGTCGGGCGACGCCGTCTACACGCCGGGCTTGTAGGTCAAGCTCCGTGTGAGCGGTTGCGAGAGAGGCAGCGACGGCTCCGGGGGGAAATAGCAGGCAGCGGGTCGGGTTCAGGGTGTGCTGTCACCCTCCTGGTCGCCGAGGGCTTCCGCGATGCGGCCGCGGTACTTCGCGAGCAGGCTCGTCTCCTCTGGGGTGGGCGGCGGGATGCGCTGGATCTGCTTGGCGGTGCGCTCCAGAGATGCCATGCCGCGGTCGAAGGACGCCAGGGCCTGCTTATAGGCCGGCTCGCCGATCTTGTCCTTCATCGCTTCTAGCTGCTTGCGCTGGGCCGGAATCTGCGCTTTAGCCGTCTGGAGCTGACTCGTGACCTCGGTTCGCATGATCAGGGTCTCAAGCCGCATCAGGTCCTTGAAGAACGACGTCGGGTCGAGGCCGTGCTGCTTGCACCAGCCGGCGAACTTGGGGTCCTTGATGATGAGTTTGAAGTTGTAGCGACCTTCACGGAAGGCGCGGTCGGCCAGCTTGTCTCCCTCGCCATCGTTGTCCAGCCGATTGAGCGAGTCCATGTTCGAGAGGACGGTCTGCAGTCGCTTCTCATCCAGTTGGATCCCCTTGGTGAAGCCGATGACGGCGTCGATGAACGCTGTCATGTGCTGCTCGGCGGCGGCGAGATCCGGCTCCTGTTGTGCAGCGACCGCGGTCTTCCAGCTCCCAGCAACAAGTAAGATCGTGACAACGGCGACGAGACCCGATCTCCGCATGACGCCCCCCTTCCGGCGCATGTGTACCACACCCGACGTCCCGATTCGAGGGGGGCAGGGCCAGACGGCTTCCTGGGTCCTGTCATCCACGGAAAGTCGGTCTGGGTCAGTCCAGATCGGCGGCGAGCTCGTTGCGCGTCTCCTCCCCGAGCACGGCCTGCGCCCGGTAGGTCGGGTGGTCGATGACCACCCGCAGCACGGTCCCGGCCGTCTTGATCAGCCCGGCCTGCTCCTCGCTCAGCGGCCATTTGACGTACTGGACGGACGAGATGCGGGTCGGGGAGACCTGGGCGCTGTCGAAGGCCGCCTTCACTGGCCTGGTGTTGCCGATGTGCAGCCAGAGGTGCTCATCGAGGCCGAGCAACTCTGTCAATCGCACCGCCCGCTCCTCGGGAGTCTCGTACTCGATCATCAGCGTCGCCGACAGCTCACCTCCCGACGGAATCAGCGGGTTGTAGGCCTCGATCTCATCCTCGATAGCCCCCGGCCGCTCCCAGCTGGACTCGGCGCGCAGCATCTCATGGACCTGGTAGAGCATGGTCTCGCGGGTCTCGAAGTGAAGGGTGGCGTGCTCGCCGACGGCGATGCGGCGGCGGTTCTTGAGCGCGATGACACGGCGCCGGAAGTCCGGGCGGGTCCGCTCATATTCGGCGCCGCCGAGGATGTCGTCCTTGCGGATCGGTTCCATCTCGTTCCTTTCCTGTCTCTTACTCGGCCGCAGGCTGCTCGGCCGGGGGCTCGACCCGCTCGGGGAAGCCGTCGTCGCGGTAGGCGCGTGCGAGGATCTCGACCGGGTGAAGCGCCTTTTTCCCGCATCCCTGCTCGAACTGCAGGGCCGCCAGCGGGCAGTCGGTGGACCACACGTCGGCGTCGGCTTCCTGCATCCCCTCGAACGCCTTCCTGCCGTTGCCGAGAGCCAGCTCGAAGTACTCTTTCTTCATCGCCCAGGTGCCGTCGTGGCCGCAGCACTCGGCGACCAGTCGCGGCTTGACGCCGGGAATGCGCCGCATCAGGTCGCGGCCGCGGAAGCCGACATTCTGCATGCGAAGGTGGCACGGGGCGTGGTAAGCGACCGTTGCGCCCGGCGTGGTCTTGAAGTCGTCCTTGAGGTGGCCTTCGGCGCGCAGCTCCCACAGGTACTCGGAGAGGTCGCGGACGGCGGCGGCGACACGTTTCGCGGCGTCGGCGATGACGGGGTCCGCGGGGTCGTCGAGCAGCTCGGGGTACTCCTCCCGCATGGTGAGGCTGCAGGTGGGGTTAATGACGGCGATCCGGTAGCCGCGATCGACCCACGGCGCCAGCGCCTCGACGTTGCGACGGGCCTTGCGGCGGGCGAGGTTGAGGTCGCCCGAGTCCATCGCCGGCATTCCGCAGCACTCGACCTCGGGGCAGGCGATGCGGCAGTCGTTGTGGCGCAGTACCTCGAAGGCGGCATGGCCGACCGCCGGGTTGTTGTAGGTGACAAAGCAGGTGGCGAAGAGCACCACCGGGTGATCACCGTCCACGGTCTCGACCGCGCCGCCGGTCTGCTTCGCAAACCAGGTGCTGAAGGTCTCGCCGGCGAAGCTGGGCAGCAGCTTGTCGCGGTGGATCCCGCCGATCATTTCCATCAGCACGCGGTTCGGCCTGAAACGGTTTCCCCAGTTCGCGAGCGCCGCCGTGCGGCTGCCGAGGCGCCCGACGCGGTCCGGGTCGGCCAGCATCCGCTCGCGCAGCGGCACGCCCTCGGCCTTGCGCCGTATTGCCTTGGCGCGCAGCATGAGGCGCGGGAAGTCGAGCTTGAACTCGTGCCCCTCCTTTTCGGTGTAGGGGCATTGGGTGTAGCAGAGCTTGCACTGGAAGCACTCGTCAACGACCTTGCGCACCTTCGCTTCCGGGATGGCGCGCACGTCGCCGTGCTCGTCAACGGCGGAGAACAGGGTTGGAAACGACTGGCAGAACTTGAAGCACATCCGGCAAGAGTGGCACAGCTCGAAGGAGCGCTCGAGCTCCCTGGCGAGCGCGGCACCGTCCCAATACAGCGGCTCGTTCGGGTTGTAGGTGAGGCCGTCGGTCGGCTGGAAGCCGATGTTGGGCCGGTCGTCGGTCTGCTCGGCCATGGCTGCCCCCTTGCGTAAGTGATCGAGATGCCGGGCCGGAACGGCTTGATGCCCTCCCGGCCCGGCTCACCATCGGATCATCGGATCAAATGCTGTCGAGGGCCTTCTGGAACTTGCCGGCGTGAGAGCGCTCGGCTTTGGCGAGCGTCTCGAACCAGTCGGCAATCTCGGTGAATCCCTCGTCGCGAGCGGTCTTGGCCATCCCTGGGTACATGTCGGTGTACTCGTGGGTCTCGCCGGCGACGGCCGAGGCCAGCATCTCCTCGACGTCAGCGAACGGCATGTCGGTGGCCGGGTCGGCGACCTTCTTGAGGTAGTCGAGGTGGCCATGGGCGTGACCGGTCTCACCCTCGGCGGTGTCGCGGAACAGCCCGGCGATCTCGGGCTGGCCCTCGATGTCCGCGGCCTTTGCGAAGTACAGGTAGCGCCGGTTGGCCTGGGACTCGCCGGCGAAAGCGTACTTCAGGTTCTCGTGGGTCTTGGTTCCCTTCAGCTCAGACATGTTGCACCTCCGCTTTCTGTGTTGTGCTTGTCGGCGGGCAATCCGCCGGTTCTCTCGGTTATCGTAACGCCCGTTCCTCGGCGCATGCGGGACAGATGACCTCAAACTCGACGCGTACGCCGCAGACCGCCAGCTGACCGGGCAGCCGTGCCGGTGGACTCGGCCCCGGGTATGTGTTCGCAGGCACATCGTAGATGTGCCCGCAGCCTCGGCACACCGCGTGGTGATGAGGGTACATGGTGCCGTCGAAGCGTTGCATGGGACCTTCGCCGTTCAGGCGCCGGCACAGCCCGACCTGCGCAAAGGCGTCAAGGGTCTTGTACACCGTTGACAGCGACAGGGATGGGTGAGCCGGCCTGAGCATGGCGTAGAGCTGGTCGGCGGTGGGGTGGCTGGCGTTCTGCTCCAGAACGTCGAGAATGGCGAGCCGGGGCCCCGTGACTTTGAGGCCGGACTGCTGCAGCCGCCGCGCCCGGGTAGTCGGGTCGGTCGGCGAGCAAGATGTATCTCGGAGTAATTCCGAACTCATAACAATTGTCAGTTTACTCGGCCTGCTCCCTGTGGTCAACCCCCCCCCTGCGGCAGGCTCCCCGGACCCGCGAGCCGCCACCGGCTGTGCTCCGCGCTACCGCCGGAGGAGGAAGTACCCGACGGCGGCGATCGCGGCCAGCAGCAGTAGGACGGCCAACAGCGAGCTCGCCGGGATCGGTTCGACCGGCTGCAGGAAGGTCTTGAACACAAGGTCGTTGGCAGGATCCGGAGTCCACACGGTGAAGCGTTGGTGACCGCTGTAGACGCCGAGCGTGTCGCCTCCCTCAAGGTCGCCTTGACTTCTACCTATAATAAGCATATGTTCGTTACTGGAGGTTGTGGTGGCACGACCGGAGAAGCTCAGGAGAGTTGGCTGCGTGGCCCATGGCCGGGGGTTCAAGCCGATTGGTCGACCGGTCGCCGATCTCGAGGCGGAAACGCTGCGCCTCGATGAGCTGGAGGCGCTGCGGCTGGTCGATCTGGAGGGCCTCTACCAGGAGGCTGCTGCGGAGCGCATGGGTGTTTCCAGGCCGACCCTAGCCCGTATTCTCGGCCGTGCCAGGTCAGCTGTGGCCAGGGCACTCCTCGAGGAGCGTGTGCTGCTGGTCGGCGAGGGTCCGGTGGTGACCGGCCCTCCCAGACCGCTTCCATGTCCCGTTCATGGGAGTGGACGGCGGCGCGGACGTGGCTGCCGTTGCCGTCATCGGCAGGATCACAACAACCGGGGGTCAGACCCTGGGTAGAAGCTCACACAACAGGGAGGAGACAACGAGATGAAGATCGCGGTTCCAGTTCATCAGGGAAGGTTCAGTGCTCACTTCGGCGGCGCCGAGGCGTTTGCCCTCTACGCCGTGGACGAGGCCAGCGGCACGATTGGAGAGCGCGTTCTCGAAGCTCTGCCGGAGCACGGGCGTGGGGTGTACCCCATGTGGCTGCAACAGCAGGGTGCCACCGTGGTCTTGGCCGGCGGCATGGGCCCACGCGCATCCGACATCCTGGCGCGACACGGCATCGAGGTGGTGCTCGGCATTGAGGGCGATGACCCCGATGCCGTGGTCCGGAGCTATCTCGCCGGCACCCTCGAGACGACGGGAGAGATCTGTCATGAGCACGGCTACCACGATTGCGGGCACGACCACGGTAGCCACGACCGTAGTGGATGTCACGGAGAATGAGAGGGACACCGCAACAGCGTTGCGGGTCAGGGAGGTTTGCCATGACGGGTCGAGGTAGAGGGCAAGGACGAGGACGGGGAGCGGAGGGCAGCGGACGCCGGCATCGCGGTGGCCAGGGCATTGGCGCCGGGGGCTTCTGCATCTGTCCCAAGTGCGGGTGGCGCGCACCTCACCGCGCGGGGGTTCCGTGTCTCGACGAGCGGTGCCCAACCTGTGGCGTCGCAATGCTGCGCGAGGGCTCACCGCACCACCAAGAGGTCGAGAGCCGGCGCACCGGCGGCGGTGCCGAGAGCTGATGTGAGCCGGTGCTTGCTGCGGCGGTCCTGGGGCGCGCGCCGATGAGGGGGGCATCTCAACGACCCCGTGCTTGCAGGTGTGTCATGCCACAGCGACAGCGAATGCGCTCTTCGGGCGGGAATGAACCCGGCGCTTCTTTCCTTGGTGTCGACAGAGACCCTCGCATCGAGTATTGGAGCTCGCTCCACGGACAGGGAGTCTGTCATGCCGAAGATCGCCATCGTCCAGCATCCGCCTGTACTGCTGAACCGAGAGGCAACCCTCGAGCGGGCCGTGTCGTTGACCGAGGAGGCAGCGAGCGCCGGGGCCGAGATGGTCGTCTTTCCGGAAGCGTTCGTCCCTGGGTATCCGACCTGGATGTGGCGCCTTCGCCCGGGTGGCGACATGAGGCTGACCGAGCAGATCCACGAGCGGCTGGTCGCCGGCGCCGTTGACCTCTCGAGGGACGATCTTGCCCCGTTGCGTGCCGCCGCACGACAGCACGGGGTGCACATCCTCTGCGGCATCGACGAGCTGGACGACCGGCTGAGCCGCTCCACGCTCTACAACACCTACGTTACGATCGGGCCGGACGGGCAGATCCGCAACCGCCACCGGAAGCTCATGCCGACCAATCCCGAGCGCATGGTGTGGGGTTTCGGCGACGCGTCCGGGCTGCGAGTGCTCGAGACTCCGTGCGGCCGGATTGGCACCCTCATCTGCTGGGAGAACTACATGCCGCTGGCCCGCTACGCCCTGTACGCCCAGGGCGTCGAGGTGTATGTGGCGCCGACGTGGGACTGCGGTGACGGGTGGATCGGCACCCTGCAGCACATTGCCAGAGAGGGCAGATGCTGGGTCCTCGGTTCGGGCACCTCGATGCAGGGGTCGGACATGCCGGCGGACTTCCCCGGGCGCGACCAGCTCTACCCGGCCGAGGACGAGTGGATCAACCAGGGCGACTCGGTCGTAGTGGAGCCGGGCGGAAAGCTCGCCGCCGGACCGCTGCGAAAGGAGCACGGCATCGTGTACGCGGATGTCGATCCCTCGCGGGTTGCGGCTGCCCGGCGGAGCTTCGACGTGGCCGGCCACTACTCGCGTCCGGATGTCTTCCAGCTGGCAATGCGAACCTCCCCGCAGACGCCATTCGTCCTCAGTGATAGCGGCTACTGATCGGCTACCGACCGCCGGGCGCGAACGGCCTCCTCGAGCCGGCTGCCGAGCACGCCGTCGAGCCGCGCCAGCACTGTGTCGCGGCCGGTGACGAGGTCCTCGACGGTGGGCTCGATCTTGACTCGTCACGTCCTTGACGGTCGACCAGCTGCAAGTCAGGGAACTTTCTCCGGACCTCGACGCGGAACCGAGCCGGATCATGACTCACCTCCAAGAGTGGGAGGAGCCTTGGTTCTTTATCGCGACACCCCCGAGCCTGGAGCAGCGGCAGCTGAGCCGTCGCTTGCCGCAGAGACACCGTCGTTATCCGTATTGTCCGCAGGTTGTGGGTCTTCCGTCCGGGACCGGCCACGTGGTGTGCACATGTGCGCGGAGGTTGTCGTTGAGCAGGGGGCGCGGCTCCGGTATCGTACGTCCAGGACCAGGAGTGAAGGAATCACGTGCTCGCGCAGGACCTGCCGGGGTGAAGCCACGCATGAGTCCGAAGAACCTCGTCTTGATCACTGTGGACTCCCTGCGGTACGACGCGCTGGGGTGTGACGGGGCCGTCGGCGTCTCGACACCCAGCCTCGACGGCCTGGCCCGGCGGGGGGTGCTGCTGAGGCAGGCCGTGGCCAACGGGCCGCGTACCCAGTCTTCCTTTCCCTCGATTATGTGCTCCCTGTACCCGTTGGCTGCGGGGGAGCGTGAGGCGTTGCCGGCCGAGGCGACGACGCTCGCGGAGGCTCTTCGTGGCGCCGGGTACCGGACTGCCGCCCTCAACCCCTCCAACCCGTTCCTGACTCGAGAAAGCGGCTACCATCGTGGTTTCGACCTCTTCGTGGACTTCTGGGACGTTCATCCACGCCAGGGGCCGCATCTTGCCCCCGGCCGCTGGAGGTCGATGAAGCGTCGTGTCCATGACGCCATGGGCCGGCGGGACCTCGGTTTCCTGATGCTGTTCCAGGCGGCGTTCCAAAGGGAAGGGGGCCAGTACCTCACGGGAGAGGTCATCGTGGACCAGGGGGTCGCCTGGGCGCGGGAGCAGGGAGGCCCCTTCTTCCTGTGGCTGCACCTCATGGACGTCCACTACCCGTACACGCCGCTGCCCGGCCAGTGGAGCTGGCGGGACAGGGTCCGCTGCATGGCCGGGATGGCCGGCCTCCTCGCCGGCCGGCCGCGGGGTGCTCTGCAACGGCTGAGGAGCCTGTATGACAGCCGGGTCGAGCTTGTGGACCGGATCCTTGGGCAGCTGCTCGAGCGGATGGAGGAGGCAGGGCTCTGCCAGCGGACGGTTGTGGTCGTGACCTCCGACCACGGCGAGCGCTTCTGCGAGCACGGGGGTCATGCACACGGCCCGGACCTCTACGAGGAGCTGCTGAGAGTTCCCCTGATCGTCTCAGGTCCGGGGATTCCGGCTGGCCTGGAGTCGCCGGAGCAGGTCTCCCTGATCGGTATGGCGCCGACGCTACTGGAGCTCGCAGGGGTGCCGGTGCCGCAGAGTTTCGCCGGAAAGAGCTTCCTCCCACTTCTCCAGGGGCGGTCAGGTTGTGGGGAGCCGTACGCGTTCAGCGAAGCGATGCACTCCGGCGGCCGGGAGAGCCGGGTCGGTGTGGCAGACCGGTACCGCGTGATGTCGTGCCGGACTCCCGGCTGGAAGCTGATTCGCGATGAGCAGGGGCCCGTGGAGGAGCTGTACGATCTCACTGCCGATCCTGGAGAAAGAACCAACCTCGTCGGTGAGCGCCTGACGATGGCGGGCGAACTGCGGCGAGAGCTCGACCGCCATCAGGAGGAGGTGGTTCGAGAGGCGTCGCGGTTCGCCGACAGGCGGGAGCGAGGAATCGCAGCCGACGACGACGATGTCAGGCAGCGCCTGGCCGCTCTGGGATACCTGTGACTCGGGCGGGCGGGCGGAACGACGACCCGCGGGGCGCGGGCGAGACCTCGACGCTTGCCGTCCGCGGCGCCTCGTGGACCGCCTTCGGGGTCGGCGCCCAACGGTTGGCCCAGACCGTCGCCCTGCTCGTGTTGGCCAGGATCCTGGTGCCCGAGGACTTCGGACTGGTGGCCCTGGCGATGCTCTTTCTCAGCTTCGCCAACCGCACGAAGTCGCTCGGGCTGCAGACGGCGCTGCTGCAGTTTCGCGGCGAGGTCGCCAGCGCGGCCGATGCCGCGTTCCTCATCAACGGCGTCATCACGATGGCCGTCCTCCTGCTCATCGTCCTCGCCTCCCCGCTGGTCTCCTCTTGGTTCGGTGATCCCAGGTCTGGCGCCGTGTTGGCGGTGATGGCGCTGCGCCTGCTTCCCCAGGCGGCCGCAGCCGTTCCGTCAGCACTGGCAGTGAAGGCTCTGCGGTTCCGCAAGCTGGCGTTGATTACGCTGGGCGACAGCGTGGTCGCCGCCGTGATCGCAGTCGTCATGGCCCTTCGGGGTTTCGGGGTGTGGGCATTGGTGGCCGGCTCACTGGGTGGGGCGACCGTCGGCGCGCTCCTGTGGTGGTGCCCGCCTGAGTGGCGCCCGAGGCTTCGGCTCGACCGCGAGACCTCGCGGCAGCTTGTCCAGCAGGGTGTGAGGATCTGGTCCTCTGGGAACCTCGCTTTCATGATCGACTCCGCCAACCGACTCTTCATAGGGTCGTTCCTCGGGGTCATCGTGCTCGGGCTGTACGACGTCGCCTCGCGCCTGGTTCACGCTCCGCTGCAGAGTTTGCTCGGAATCAACGACCGTGTGGCGCTGCCGGCGTTCTGCCGGGAGCAGGACGATCTGGGGATCCTGGGGGACTGGCTGATCCGGCTCACGGGGTGCCTCTTACTCATCACCGTACCGGCATCGGGCACTCTGTTCTTCTTCGCGGATGTCCTGGTCCCCGTGCTCATCGGTTCCCGGTGGGCGCCCGTGGTGGGACCGGTGAGAGCTCTGGCCCCGTACGTTCTGGTTATGCCGCTGCTCTCGATGAGCGCTGTCTACATTGCCAGGGGGAGGACGGGTCTGCTTCTTCGCTTTACGGCGGTGCGGGCGGCAGTGACGGTCATGGCGCTCTTCGCAGCCGCGCACGTCAGTTTGCTGGCAGTTTGCGCGGTGGAGTCGGCCTCAGCGGCGGTGTTCGTTCCCCTCAACCTCTTCCTGGTGGGTCGAATCCTCGGGCTGGGCCCGACACAGCTGGCGCGGGCCGTCACCGTTCCAGCGGCCGGCTTGGTGGCCTTTTCGGCCGCGGCGCTGGCGTTGCGGGCCTCGGGAGCCGGCGCGCTCCTCGGGCCGGCAGCGTCCGCATTGCTGTTTCCGCTGGGATCGGCCCTCGTGTTCGCGGTTGCCGTCTTCCTCCTTCGGCCCGGAATCGTGAGCGAGGGGCGCGAGGTTCTGGCCGTGGCCCTGGGGCGGAAGTGCTTCAACTGATTCCCTCGGGCGCTCTCCCCACAAGGACATCGAAAGAGTCAGGTCGTGATCAAACCACGAAGACGCGTGCTATGCGCCGTTGCGCTGACAGGCGGCGAGGTGCTCAGCATTCCAGGAGAATCGCACGTCGAGGCCATCGTCCCGAAGGGCGGAGACAGCCGCGTCGAGGTTCTGCTTGTAGACGGGGAACTGGGAGATGACCTCGGCGGGCGCCGCGTAGCCGCCCGGCGCCGTGGAAGAGGTTAGGGTTAGGATCACACCGCCTCCGAAGGCGTCGATCAGGCGCCGGTTGAGGTCGAACGACTCCCGGGTTTGCAGCCATAGGATGCCGTCGAATAGCAGTCGGTCGAGAGCGATGTTGAGCTCGTAGTCCTCGTCGCTCATGTGGTACTGGCGGATGGCCCCCGAGCGGACGAAGCGGCCCTTGACCCGCGGCGTGCCGATGATCGAGAACCCGCGCCCGAACCGCTCTTTGAGGTATCGGTCGAAGAGGTAGAGAACCAGCTCCTCCCTTCGCCAGTCGGCCAAGCCCTTGAGAAAGGCGCCGGCCACGTGCCGGATTCCGGCGGCACGGGCGCGCTCGAAAGAATCCAGCCGGTAGGCTTGGTTGCCCTTGGGACCGTACCTGGAGTGCAGGCGCCTGTACTGAGTGGTGTCGAAGGTCTCCAGCCATACCAGGTAGCAGTCCAGCCCGGCGTCCCTCAGGTTTCGAAAGGAGTCGATGTCCACCGGCGGGATGTTGCTGGTGATCATGCCGCCGCCGTTGGTCCCGAGCGATGACCGGAGGATCTCGAAGTAATTTGCCGCGCCCTTGAGATCGAAGCGCTGGTCGTCGAGGTCGAACGACTCGCAATGCACATACAGGTCCGGATCCTGGCTGCTCACAAGCTCGATGCTCCGGTAGCCCAGCTCCATGAGGACATCGATCTCCCTCTGGAAGCCGCTCGTCGACAAGCGGGTCCCGCCGCCCAGCGAGAAGTCGCAGTACGCACAGGTGTTCTCGCAGATGCTGGAGAAGTAGAGCGGAGGAAGAAGCAGAACCTGGTCGTCGTTGGGCCGGCGCTGTGCCCGAGCGCGATCCAAGACCACTTCGGCGTTTTCCGGCTCCGACAGGCCGTTGACCAGTGAGAAGATCTCGTCGTCGGCGAGGCTCTCGCCTGCGGCGGCCTTGTCGGCCAGCTCCGCTGTTCCCGTCCTGGAGAGGGGCGGCTCCCCGCCGATGGCGTCAGCCCGCTCCAGGATTCCTGGCAATAATTCACTGAACATCGTAGCTCCTATGAGGAGAGATGATAGCAAAGCCTCCCGCGCGGTCAAAGGTCTTGCGGTGGCGTGACGCTCCTCTGGCGGGCGCGTTGCCTCGGACTGATGACGAGCACACGGCAGGCTGCTACCCTGTCGGGGATGTCGGTGAGAGTACAGTCTGATTCCCCTTTGCGAACGGCATGCCGTGTCCGGCGGCCGGTGGGTGCGCCGCAATGAGTCCGATGAACGGCGTCTGGGAGCTGCGGGCGCTGGCTGCGCGCCAGTGGTGGCCCCGGCAGGAGCTCGAGAAGCTGCAGCTTCGGCGTCTCCGGAACCTCGTGCATCACGCCGCTTCGGAGGTCCCGTTGTACCGGCGCCTGTACGCCGGCGCAGGGATCGGAACCCCGGAGGTTTCCTCGTTGGACGACCTTCGCAGGCTCCCCCTCGTCCGCCGGGAGGACATCCAGCCGCTGGCCGAGGAAGACCTGGTGGCTCGCGGCACGGATCTGTCGCGCTGCATCAGGACGAGGACCAGCGGCTCGACCGGGGTTCCCCTCGAGATCCTCTCCTCTCGCTCCGACCGTGCGGTATTCAACCCCTCATTCTTCCGCGTCTACCTGGCGTGGGGGCTGCGCCCGTGGCATCGGCTGACCTACTTCCAGGCACGTCCTGAGACTCTCAAAATCCGTTCCTGGTACGAGAACCTCGGGGTCTTCCAGCGCCAGATGCTGTTCTCGCTCGACGAGCCGGCGCGCTGGATCGAGGCCATCCGCGCGTGGCGGCCGCACCTCATTCACGGCTACTCCCTGACCCTCAAGCTGCTGGCCGAAGCGGTGCATCGGAGTGGCGTGGACGACCTTAGGGTCCCGCTGGTGGCGAGCACCTCTGGTGTGCTCGACGAGGTGGGACGGAGCCTGCTGGCAAGCGCTCTCGGGGCCAGCGTAGTCGACATCTACGCCTCGGAGGAGGCCGGCTCCGTGATCGCCTGGGAATGCCCCGACTGCGAGGGGTACCACCTCTGCACCGATACCGTCGTCGTCGAGCTTCTCAAGGACGGTCGGCCCGCCCGGCCGGGCGAGGACGCCGAGGTCGTGGTGACCAACCTCAGCAACTTCACGATGCCCCTGATCCGTTACGACCAGGGAGACGTGGTGCGGGTCTCCGCCAGGTCCCCGGTGTGCGGCCGCGGCTTTCCCCTGATCGACTCGGTGTGCGGCAGGGCGGGCGACTACGTGCTACTGCCGTCCGGGCGGCGGCTGACACCCCATCCCTTCTTCCTCGTCCTCGACCACGCCATGGGAGTGGGCAGGTGGCAGGTCGTGCAGGAGACGCTTGACCGGATCGTGGTACGGACGACGGTCGGAGCCGGCCGCGACGGTGCCGATGTGGAGGGGATCCGCCGGGCTCTGTATAACCTCATGGGCGACGGGGTGCGGATCGATGTAGAGGTCGTGGATAGCCTGCGAACGAGCCCGGCACACAAGCTGCGCTCGGTCATTTCCCTGCTGCCGGAATCCCCGATCTGACGTCTCTGCCGGTCGGGAGATCAGTGCTTACGACAGGCCCTGACGGCCTCGGGTAGGGAGGCGATTCGGCGTAGGAGAAGGCAGGCGGCGGCCGGCGGCACCTCCCAGCAGCTGAAACCCGCCGCCTTCCGGTGGCGTAGGAGGCGCGCGCCATCGAGGAGCGCCCGGCCGAGGGTGGCCGCGATGACGCCCGGTGCGCCGGCCCTCACGAAGGCGGACCAACGGAGGCTGGGATCCAGCCGCCTGGCCTCGACAAAGCTCCTGCCGTAGCGCCGGGCCCGGACGAGGAGTTCGGCGGCGCCCGCCGTGGGGTTGTGCCGGACAACGATGTCCGGCTCATAGCGGAGGGTGGCACCCAGCCGCCGTAGCCCCTCGCAGAGCAGGGTGTCGGCGTTGGGTCGCAGACGGGGGTCGAAGCGAACCTGAGTGAACAGCTCTTTCCACACGCCCATGCTGCACGTGGGTAGGGTTCGGACCTCGCGCGCCGTCGGCCCCTGGTACTCGCCAAAGTCGGCAATACCGATCAGCCGCTGCCAGAACGTCCCGCGGTGGACGATCCTGCCCCCGATGACGAGCAGAGGATTCGCCCGCAGACTGTCGACGATCCGCTGCAGCCAGCCGGGCTCGGCCGTGCAGTCCGAGTCGATGAAGGCGATGATCTCGCCGCCGGCTGCATCCACGCCCCGGTTTCGGGCGACCTCTGCTCCCCGGTTGTCCCCTTCCACGAGGAGGACGCCTGGGTGGTCCCTCCGAACCATCTCTGCTGTCCCGTCTGTGCTGCCGTCGTCGACGACGATGATCTGCGCGGCCCCGCCTGCGTGCTGCTGGCGGGAGAGGGAGAGCAGGCACTCGTGCAAGCGGTCGCGGTCGTTGTACGCGGCGACGACGATGCTGACCCGGACGGACTCGTCCCGGGGGGCAGCCGTCATGAGGACGTCGCCGCGGCGCCGGCCGGACGTGACGCCGCGTAGTCTTCGGCGATCAGCCGGCCGGCGCGTTCCGCCGCCTCGCAGACGGCAGGGAGCGACCGTCTAAGTGTCTCGCGAACCATGGTCTCCTCCCGGCGCAGGCGGCCGAAGAGAGCCGCCAGCCGGCCGGCGGTCAGGTCATCGATAGAGATGGCGAACTCCTCCAGCCCAAGCTGCTCCAGGATACCGACCGTCTTGGGCTGGTAGGCGATGGCGATCACGGGCACCCCCATCGAGAGGGCGAAGATGTTCGAGTGCATGCGGGTCCCCACGAAGAGGTCCATTCGGCCGCAGACCCACTTGATTTCATTGGCCGCGAGATCGTCGTCCAGAAGCCGGGCCGCCTCCGGGTGTCCTGCGAGGTCGAGAACCCTGCGGGCGACCAGGCGGTCGTCATCGTGCTTGGAGGGGACCGTGACCTGTGGGAGGAGAACGATCTTCGCGTGATGCTCCTCCACGAGCTGGCCGATGAACGTGGCCATGGCTCGTTCGTATGCCTGCTGGCGATCGTCTTCCCGGTACCAGCGGCGCACGGTCATACCGACGAGGAGGGTTCCTTCCGCACGCCGCAAACCGATGCGAGGGGCGTCCGCGCCGAGCAGGAAGGCCGCGTCCGCGGCCTCGCGAACCGGCGCCGCGAGGCCCCACCGGGCCAGTAGCTCCGCGGTCCAGCGTTCCCTGGCCTCGACGAGCCGGACGCCGCGCAGCGCGGCGCGCACGAGCCGCTCCTGGTACCGTGCCGCGAAAGGCCCTATCGACTGGGCGTACAGGTACACCGGCTTGCCGAGGACGCGGCCCATCATGAAGCTGTGAAGGTGAATGAGGAGCATGACATTGCCGTTGACCCTGGAAGTGGTGTAGAGGTAGCCGCCGCCGGCTGCGATGACGAGATCGGCGGCTGCATAGGCGCGCATCAGTGTTCGGAACCCGGACGGCGCGGGTAGCTGCAGGTGACAGCAGCGTTGGAGCAGGGCCCAGACAAGGCTTGCGGGCAGCAGGACGACGAGGAAGTACAGGCACTGCAGCCTGCCGCCGCCGCGGGTGGCGCTCATGAGGGAGTGGAAGGAGGGGATGACCTGCACCGGGTAACCCCCCTGGTCAGCGGGATGATCGGCCGAGGAGATAACCACCTCGGCGCCGCCGAGCTGGGCCGTGCGGCGAAGGCTCTCCAGCATGCCCAGGATGATGGCTGCGTCGCCCCGGTTGCGGGTGCTGTAGGCGTTGGTGATCAGGACGTGGGTCACGATCCGAGACGGGGTTCCTTCCTTTGCAGCCGCCGGAGCACTATTGCGGAGAGCATTTTCGGGAGGTCCTTCTCGATCTCCCAACGGGTGCGGGTGTACGGAGGGCACACGAGACACTTCTTCTGCCGCAGCTCGCGACGCCTGTACTCCAGATTCTCGGGATCGTAGTAGATGGAGTTTGGTGCGCGGTCACGGCAGTTGCCGACCGCCCTGCTGTGCGGGCAGTAGTAGAGGGTGCCGTCGTGCCCGAGGAGCAGTCCGCCCATGGCGTAGTAGCAGGAGAGGCGGCGCGTCTTCCGGCCTTCGAGGACGTCGGCCAACTCGCGGTACTTCACCGCCGACGGGGCGCCCTGGGCCGGGTCGTCGGCGACCGAGCGCAGGAAGGAGAGCAGCTCGTGTTGACGCTCGGCACCGATGAACGCGCCTTCCAGGCCGCCGGTTCGAAACCTGTCGCGCTGTTCTCCGACGACGAAGCTCACCGGAATGCTGCGTTCGCCGGCCCACCGAGTGAGGTCGCGGACGTTCTCGAGGTTTTCCGCCAGCAGGACACAGTTGAAGGAGAAGGTGAGGCGGCCCTGCTCCCGCAGATCCTGCAGCAGCCGGACGCCACGCTCCATCTTCTCGAAAGCGTGGGGGACACCGTAGACCTGCCCCAGCGTGTCGCCGATTCCGTGGACGGATACGGAGACGTCGAAGAGGACACCCGCCGCGTTTGCGTTGTCGGCAAGCTCGGCCAGCACGGCCTCCATCCGCTGGGGGATGAGCCCGTTGGTTGTCAGGCTGAGGCGCTTGAGCCGCGGGCACTCCCCGAGAAACGCCTCGAGGAGGAGATCCAGGTCCTTGCGGAGAAACGGCTCGCCGCCGCTGACGCCCACGTACTCCATGCGCGAGAAGAGGGGATCGGCGAGGATTCGTGCGAGCTCGGCGGGGCTCAGGTCCTCCCCGGCCGTGTTGCCCTCCTTCCAGATCCCGCACATGACGCAGCGGGCGTTGCAGCGGTGCGTCGACAGGTAGTGCATGGCCCGGGGAAGCGAGGGAGCGCTGCGGAGGGGTTCCACGACGGCGTGCCGGAGGTACACGCCAAGGGCCTCCATGACCAGGGAGAGCATCCCAGGGATGTTGCGGCGGCCGGTCATGCCTCGGCAGCGTCCGTCGCGGGCCGATTCCGTCTCCGGGGAAGGAGCTTTCCTGTGAACTTCTTGACCAGCATCGGCAGCCCGACCCGCGGCGGAATGGCGATCAGGTGCGTGCCGAAGTTGACCGAGGCCATGTACATGGCCTCGTAGAGGCGGTTCGGAGGCAGCTTGATCAGGAGCCGGACCAGCGGCTTCAGCCACGGGAACCAGATCAGCAACGGGAAGAACTTGTGCAGGTTCTCGACCTGCTTGGCCTCGGCCTGGTCAGGGTGGCGGAGGGCGGTCGAGAACCCGAAGCCGCCGGTCGAGAGCTGCTCCAGGTTGTCCTCCTGCAACAGGCTGAGCTGCTCGGCGATCTCGTGGATCTCGGTGCCGGGAAGAGCCTGGAGGAGCGAGGCGGAGCCGTAGTTCGGCCGTGCCTCGAGGTTGAGGTCGACGGTCTCCCAGTCCGCCGCCAGGGAGCCGCCCGGGACGGCCAGGATGTTGGCAGTGACCAGCTTGACGCCGGCGCCGCGGATCATCCTGGCCGCATTCAGGATGTGCTCGCGGGTCATCCGGCGCTTGAAGACCTCGTTGCGAAGGCGGTCATTCCCGGCCTCGATCCCCATCATGATCCGGTGGCAGCCCGCCTCCTTGAGCCACTTCACCATGTCGTCGCTGACCATGTTCGCGCGGACGAGGCAGGAGAACGGGAGGCCGATCTCCGCTCGGTACCGTTGCGAGAACTCGTGGATCCACTCGGGAGAGACCGTGAAGACGTCATCCATGAAGCGGATGAACCGGCAACCCTCTTTTTTGAGCAGTCTCAGCTCGCGCATGACATGGTCGACGCTGCGGCGCCGGACCACCTTTCCCAGGCCGGCGTACAGCTTGTGGTAGGCGTGGTTGTAGCAGTAGGTGCACGAGTACGGGCAGCCGCGGCCGGTCATCACGATGGCGTGAATCGGCGGTTTGCGCGCCGCACGCATGAAGACCTGATGATCCGGGATCGGCAGCGTGTCGAGGTCTTCCACTAGCGGGCGGAGGGGGTTCTTGTGGATGGTCCCGTTCTGCTTGACCCAGAGGTTCCGGATCGAAGTGTGGTCGTCGCCGCGGCTCCTGGTCTCGACCAGCTCGGTCATCGCGTACTCGCCCTCGCCCACGCAGACGACGTCGACCCCCTCCTCCTGGATGACCTCCGGAAAGTAGGTCGGGTGGGCCCCGCCGAAGGCCGTCAGGACCCCAGGGAACCGCTGCTTGACGCGGCGGGCGAGCTCGAGGTAGTGCGAGGCGAAGGCCGTCGTGCTACTGAAGCCGACGATGGCGTCTTTCTCGTCCTTGAGCCGTGCACAGACGCTGGCCAGATCGGCGGCAACGACCTCGCTCCGGAACCCGCGCTCCTTCAGCGAGGCGGAGATCACCATGATTCCCGGGTACTGGCTGTGCTCGAGCTCGAGTTGGCGGATCGGCCAGAGGATCAGCATGACCGCTCGAAGAGGACGCTCAACCGGGTTACCACGTGCTCGGGGATCGATGGGAGCCGGACCAGGGGCGCAGCGAGGCCTCCCGGCGTGTGCAGGCGCACGGAGACCGGTTTGAGGGACGCGGCGGGCAACATTTCCAGGAATCGGCGTATCGTCATTCTGTTCAGACTCCACAGCTCGGGGATTGTCTCGGCTTCCATAATACAACGCGCCCGAGCTGCGCTTGTCCGGAACCGACCCCGGGAGACCTCCCGTTGATGGATCTCTCGCCACAGATCTGGGAGTTGTCTCTCGGGGCAGATGAGGTGGGCCCAGGGTATCCGTACGTGCTTCTAGAGGTGGGCGCCCCACGGTCCGAGGTAGGGCGGGAAGGTGACGAGCCCCTCCAGGAACTGGATTCCTCCGCGGAGGCGATTGCGAAGAAACCGCAACGGGTCCTGCCGGTCCCAAATCATCGGCGCCGGTAGGAGCCACGAGATGGGTGGCGCACAGAACACGGAGTTCGCCAGGCGACAGAGGTTCACCGCGACTTCCTCTTTGTGAGCAGCGACTCATAGATCTCTTCCAGGCGCCGGATGTGAATCTCGGGCGTAAACCGAGTCCGGTGCAAGAGAAGTGCCTGCTCGCCGGCGGCCTGCACGAGGTTGGGGTCTGAGAAAAGCGCCAGGATCTTGGCCGCGAGGTCCGCGGCGTTTCCCCGTTCGAAGAGGGCCCCGCTGACTCTGTCCTGCACGAGCTCGGGGAGTCCGCCGATCCGGGTAGCCACTACCGGCCGGCCGTGGGCCATCGCCTCCAGCACGGCGACGGGGCAGTTCTCCATCCACAAAGATGGCAGGACGACGAGGTTCGTCTCCCCGTACAGGTCTTGAAGCCGGTCGCCGGAACACCGGCCGAGAAACCGCACCCGGTCCTCGAGCCCCAAGCTCCGTGCCATCTGCTCGAGGTCCCGTCGGCGCGGTCCGTCGCCGGCCACAGTCAGCAGCGCGTCGGAGTGCTCCCGAAGGACTGTCGGCATGGCCTCCAGGAGTACGTGGACGCCCTTCTCCCGGCTCAGACGTCCGGCGAACAGGATCGACGGCGGCGCCCCTAGCGGTGGCCCAGGCGGTTGCTCGGGTGCGGCTGTGAAGTTGGGTACGGTGACCAGGTCGTTGACGTCCATGTTGCTGGCGAGCCAGGACGCGAGGTGCTCGGAAGGTGAGATGAAGAGGTCGACCCATGCGCTCAACATCCGGCGGTGCCCTCCTATCTTGAGCCATCGGAGGTCGTTGTACGGGAGGGAGGCCCAACCCTCGGGCCTGCCGCGGCAGTTCGAGACCAGGCAGCGCGGACCGAAGCCGGTCTCGCACGGGAGATCGGCCGCGGTGATCATCCACTTGCGCGGACAGACCAGGTGGTAGTCGTGAACCGTCATGACGACCGGGATGCCGGCGCGGCGGGCTGTGAGAAGGGGCGCCGGGGAGAGCCGCATCCAGAGGTTGTGGGCGTGCACGATGTCCGGCCGATCTGTGTGGATGCGGTCGGCCAGCGTCCTCCGGTGGCGGAGACTAAACCACCTGGAGAGAACGCCGGCGAGGCGGCCGCCGGGCTCCTGGGTGGAAAGCTCGCACTCGATGCCGCGGGGCCGCAGGTGCTCGCGCAGCTGGATGAGGTAGCTTCTGACCCCGCTCATCCCCTGCAGGTCGTCGGTGAGGTGAAGGACCTTCATGGCGCGCGTCCCGGAGGATCGTGAGGAGGGTCCGGGGAGGCCCCAGTCTCCAGAAGTTGGCGGAAGATCTCGTCGAACCTGAGGGCGATCCGTTCCCAGCTGAAGACCTCGGTCACCAGTTGTCGTCCGGCCTCGGTCGTGCGTCGGCGCAGCTCCTCGTCCTCGAGCAGGTCGATGCACTTCGCTGCCAGGTCCTCCTGGTCCCCGGGCCTGCACAGCAGACCCGTGACGCCGTCGCGGATGACGTCGGGGATTCCACCGACCCGCGATCCAACGACCGGCGTGCCACTGGCCAGGGCCTCCAACAGTACCACGCCCAGCCCCTCAACCGTCTCGGACGGCAGAACGGCGAGGTCGGCAGAGGCGAGGTACGCGGGCACCTCGGAGTGGGGGATTCGGCCTACCAGGCGGACCCGATCCTCGACCCCTGCACTGGCCACGGTGCGACGGATGGTCACTTCCTCGGGACCGAACCCGATCAGGGCGAGTCGAGCGGACGGGTGAGCGCGCACGATCTCCGGCATGGCCCTGACCAGGTGGCCGATCCCCTTGTGGCGGGAGAACCGCCCGATGAAGAGGATCTGCGGTCGGCCTGCTCCCATGTTGCGCCGCGCCTCGGGAGAGGCCAGGTGTGGACCGTAGCGGGAAGGGTGAACACCCATGGGCACGATCTCGGTTCGAGCGCCGGGATCGATGCTGTGGACGCGGGCGCGGGTGCCCCGGCTGTTGACCGTGCAGACCTGTGAGCGCTCGAGGACGAACCGGTTGGCGGTCTGAAAGAGCAGGTTCTGGAGGTAGACGTCGCTGCCGTGCGCGCTGACGACGAGCGGACGGTTTCGGACGCCCGCCGCGAGGGCTCCCATGAGCCCGCTGCTGATGAGCCAGTGGCAGTGCACGAGGTCCGGCGAGGAGCGACGGACCTCCCGTGCCACCGCGGCTGCCTGTGTCGCAAGGAAGAACGGCAGGTTGACCCGTGCCGTCCAGCTGCGATGCAGATTCGGGAGGATGCCGCCGTTGTAGCAGAGCTTCTGCAGCGAGGGCGGAAGGAAGTACCTGAAACGGCGGATCTCAATGCCGTCCATTGTCTCAGCGAGGCGCGCGCCGGGTGCGTGAGGCAGAAGGGCTGTAACTTGGTGACCGAGAGCAGCCAGGCCGCGGTTGACCTCGAGTACGTACGCGGGCTCGCCATCACCGGGAAAGCGGGGGTGGGTGGTGGCGACGCTGAGGACTCTCAAGGGGCCCCTACGATCGCGACCGGAAGACCGATTTTCCCGCGCGAGACCTCGGATGCCCGTCGAGCCTCGCAAGCCACGAACCCCACCTCCTCGACGACGAACTTCCCAGTGGACGGCCGCAAGACGAACCGCCGCTGTTCACCGTCGCGTCTCATCCAGAGCTCGACCAGGGCCGACTCCCTCCGCTCGGGGACGCCGTCCGGCAAGTCGATCACCTCGTCCCAGCGTTCCACACCCCGGAGGCTCACAGCGGCAACCGGCGTTCCGTCCACGCGGACCTCGAAGTGGGGCCGCGGTCCCATGTCCGGTGGGACCCACACGCAGACGTGCAGGCATCGGAGATTCTCCGGCTTCAGGAGGACGCCGCAGACCGCACGCGAGACCGCCTTCCACTCCGGGTTGTCCCCGATTCCGGAAGCGAACCGGTACTCGTCGAGCTCCGGTTTGAATACGCTGAGGAGCTCTCTGGCATCCCGGGGGGCCGGGATCGGTCGGTAGGGTAGTACCTCGTCGAGGCGGTACAAGAAGAACTCCCCGACCCTGCGAACCAGCGAGCTGCGGCTGCGCTCGAGGACCTCTTCCACCTGCTCGGGCTCGTTCCGATAAAGGGCCGCGTCGACGACGAAGAAGGTGTAGGAGAGGGGCCTGCCGTACGACGACAGGGGGAACTGGTTGAAGTCCTTCAACACCCTCCCCGTGAGCGCGGCCAGTACCGGCGCCTGGTACCAACCGCGGGCGTAGAGAACGACATCGCGGTTGAGATGGCGGATCGTATCTGCCATGGCGTCGGTGCCCACGCGCTCGGCGGTCGGGTGTCGGCGAAGTCGCAACTGAGGGAGGCCGTGCCACAGAAGGCTTCCCGCTCCAAGCACGAGGACAGCCGTCAGAACCGCGACCGGCCACAGTGAGCGGGGGAGGTGGGTCGGAGATCGCTCCGTGGCGCTTGGACGCCGTAGAAGGACCGCGATACCCCAGGTGAGAGCCGCGGCCGCCACGATCTCCTGGAGGATCAGGCCGGGGAAGGCACGGCGAAGCCACGTATGGCTTGTCGGTGAAAGGGTGAGCCACCAGAGAAGGTTGAGGGCCGCGGCCGACGCCAACACCAAGATCGAGAAGGGGACCGCCTTCTCGCTGCGCGACTCCTTCCACCGACGCGCCAGAAGAGCGGCGACCAGCAATGTCGAGGTCACCAAGAACACGACAAGAGAGAGCTCGGGAAGACGCGACTTGCGGACCAGAATCTCGAGATGACCTTCCAGCTTGTGGGCCCCGTGCAGGGTAATCGGCATCCCGTACGAGGTTCCCTGGGCGAACGTCCGCCGCGCCATCGTCGACCACCACTCCCAGTAGACCCGCGGGCCGAGGGTTGCCAGCTTGTACGCCTCGAACGGAAGGTGAACGAGGACGAAGCCCGCCAGTATCGAGCCCCAGCTCCGAACTGATGTCCGTCGGAGAAGCCAGCGGTCGACCACGAAGGCCATTCCCAGCCCGGCGACCGAGATCAACATCATGATCTTGGTGAGGACCGACAGCCCGAAAGCGGCGCCGGCTGCCATCGCGATGGATCTTCCGGGTCGGGAGGTCATGCAGTCCAGCAGGAGAAGAGCGGCCAAGAAGAAGACAAGCGCCGGCACCTCCCCGTACAGGCGGAGACCGAAGTCGAAGAGCCGGGGCGTTTGCAGGATCAGGATCGCCGTCAGAACGGCCGCGGTTGGTCCCGCGTGGCGTCCCGCGTAGAAAGTGGCGAACACGAAGAGGAGCATGAGATAGGCCAGGCTCGGGAGCTGGAGAACGGTTTCGCCGGCACCGAGAACCTTGTAGACGACGGCCACTGGGAGAATCAGGGTCGGCCCGGTCTGAACACGATGGTCGAAGTCATGGAGGCCTCGGTAGCGAGCTGCGTACCGCCCGTCCTCGACAAGACTCAGCGCGACCTGGGCGTTCATCCCCCCGTCGAACGACAGAGCCGTATTCCGGATCTGCAGGGACCCGATCACCGAGACAACCGCAGTGGCCGCCACGATGATGACGAGGAGAATGAAACTGTGCCCTCTTGGTCGCCGGCCAGCGTCCTTCACGAAGATTGCTCCGAGCTCGGGTATCATGACATGAGCGTCACGGATTATAGCAGCGGGCTGAGGGCGATCCATTGCGGCCGAATCGCGTGCCGATTCTCGACCTCTGTCGGGACCCGCTCGGTCGGTATGGTGGAGTGTAGGGATTGCGGTTCCGAGTCGCGCCGGCAGATGGCGCAGGAGGGGAGGCTATCGAGCGGTGGCTATTGTGGCGGAGGAAGGGCCGCGACGGCTATTGATCCGACGATCCCGCGCTGCTCTCGGCGTCTCCACGGTTCCGGTACAAGCTCGGGTTGACGGCGCGGGCCATGCGGTCGGTGTCGAGAGGGAGGTCGACGAACTCCCGCAGACGCTCGGCGACCCGCTCAGGTTCATGGATGGCCTGGCGGTAGTCGATCTCGAGGATAGCGAAGCAGGCACGGAGACTCAGGATGGTCCGGATCTTGACGAGGTGATCCACGTACCCCCGCCTCATCTCCAGGGGGGAAGCCCCGGGAGGCTCCCCGCGCCGCTCGAGCATGCGCGCCTGGGAGGCCAGGATTTCCTCGAGGTCACGGGTCATGAATACGACCCGGTAGTCGAGGTCGTCCGGAAGGTACGGAAGGAGGTAGGAGATGACCTTCACGGCCTTGCCGCGGGCGCCGTGGAGCCAGCGGAGGTCGCCGGCCTCGGCCAGCTCCTTGGTGCGCTCCAGCTCGAAGTACCCTTCGGGGTTGTCCTCGTCGGCGCGTCGGACGCCGTCGGTCAGAACCTCCATGCCCCCGGCGTGGAGCATCTTCATGGCCATCGAGGTGCCGGATCGTGGCAGGCCGCTGACGATGACGACCGGTTGCGCCGCCGCTCGTGTCCCGCGAGGAGTTGGCGGCGGGACCTTTCGGACTCGACAGCTCATCGGGTCTCCTTGCTGCCCCTTGTCTCGGGCTCATCCTACCAGGGGGAGCTCGGGCTCCGCCGCGCCGCTTCCCTTCCTGGTGTGCTCCCAGTATCGTAGGCGCTGTAGTGCGGAAGCTCGGTTGGCTCCCTTGGCTGGTGGCGGTGTTGGTGATGGCCGCCCTTTGGGGGCCGATCTTTGTGCCGATGGCTCACGACATGCCATTTGGCTTTCACTCGTGGAAGCAGGGGGACTGTCTCGCGATCGCCCAGCAGTACCTGGAGGACGACAGCTGGAACATCCTCGACCCCCGGGTGCCGAGCCTGTTGCCGGTGGAGAGGCGGGTCAACGCCGAGCTCCCGCTCACGCCCTACCTGGCCGCGGTCGGGGCCCGGATGTTCGGGCGGTCCCACCTCGTCGACATCTACCGGATCCTCACGCTCCTGCTCTCCGCCCTGGGGCCACTCGCCCTCTTCGGTTTCGTCTGGCACGACGACTAGGCCATCGACCTCTTTGATCCGCTGGCGGGACTCCTCAGCGTCCAGCTCGCCCTGCAGCTCCACAGGCTGAGGGGATCCCTCCGGAGCCACGTTGCCACCGGTGTAATGCTGGCGGCGATCGTGGCCGTGGGAGCGGTCGAGGGGGGTCCGGCCAGGGATTGGGTCCAAGAGCGTATCACCCCCTGGTGGCGCGGCCAGGTCGTGTGGCTCGAGGAGGCCGCCACATCACTGGATCGGTGCGGGACAGAGTGCGATGGGCCGGTCGCCGTGCTCGGCTCGGGTGCGCCGAACCTCGCCCTGACCTACCTCGATCGGCGGGGCATCGTCGTCGGTCTCGACCTTGAGAACCAGCTCCGCCTTCCATCATGTCCTGACAGGACATGCACGATGCTTCCAAACTCCCTTGTGGGAATTACTTGCTATTTGCCGGTTGTTGTGGGATGATGTCTGATCGGCTGCGAGTGGACAAACGGTGTCACTGCAGCGGCCGGTTTGAAACTTGCAGGGTCCTTCGATGACCCGAACGGCAGTCCCCCCGGCGATTCTCCCGTTCACAACCCAGCCGGAAATGACACGCAGCGCACCTGCGATAGTCAGTCGTGCGCGTGCAGAAAGAGCCATTGCCCCTTGAGATTCAATGACCTTCAACTCGATCCCGCCCTGGTGCGCGGGATCTCCGATATGGGCTTCGAAAAGCCCACTCCCATTCAGACCGCTGCCCTGCCGCCGGCCCTCGCCGGTCGCGACATTCTCGCGTCCGCGATGACCGGAAGCGGCAAGACCGCAGCCTTTGTCCTGCCGATCCTGCAGCGCCTGACGAGGTCGGCAGGCAGAACAGGAACCCGCGCTCTCGTTCTCACCCCGACGCGAGAGCTCGCCGCCCAGGTGCACGAGCACTTCGTGGCGTTGGGCCGGCATGGCCGGATCACTTCGGCAACAGTGTTCGGCGGCGTCAAGCCGGCGGCACAGGTGAGGGCTCTACGTTCGGGAGTCAACGTCGTGGTGGCGACCCCAGGCCGCCTGCTCGACCACATGCAGCAGCCGTGGTTCCGCATTGATCAGCTCGAGGTGCTGGTGCTGGACGAGGCCGACCGCATGCTCGACATGGGCTTTCTGCCCGATATCCGTCGGATCCTTGCCAAGCTTCCCGAACGCCGGCAGACCATGCTCTTTTCGGCCACCTTGCCGCGCCCGATCGTGGCTCTCAGCCGTGACCTGCTCACCCAGCCCATCCGGCTCGACATCGAGCGTCGGACGGCGCCAGCGACCGGCATCCGCCAGGCGGTCATGTCAGTTCCCGAGGAGCTCAAGAAGGGCCTGCTGCTCGAGATGCTGCACCGTGAGGTGCAGACTGCGCTCGTCTTCACCCGCACCAAGCACCGTGCCAACCGCCTGGCCAAGTACCTTGACCGAGAGGGCATTCCCTGTGACCGCATCCACGGCAACCGCTCCCAGCCGCAGCGCGAATCCGCCTTGGCGGCGTTCAAGGCCGGCCGCATCCGGGTTCTGGTGGCAACCGACGTGGCCTCCCGCGGCATCGACGTCGAAGCCTTGCCGCACGTGATCAACTTCGACGTCCCGGGGCAGCCCGACGACTACGTCCACCGCGTGGGACGGACGGCCCGCGCCGGCGCCACGGGCGACGCCCTGACCTTCGTGTCGCCGGCTGAGGAGGGCGAGATGAGGGCCATTGAGCAAACGGTCGGGCGGCGGATCGAGCGCCGAAAGATCGACGGCTTCGAGCTCCGTCTGCAACCTAGCTTGGGCCGGGAGACGGTCGACAGAGCTGACCGCCGAGTCGGGCAGGTGAACCGGGGCACGCAGCCGGATGCCCCTCGAAGGCACCGGCGGCGAGGCGCAGACCGGGCAGCGAGCGAGAGCTCAAGACGATCAGGGTCCGGACAGTCGCGCTCGAAGCGTGGAGCCCGAGCTTGAGTTGAGATCAGAGACGTATCAGGCCGACCACCGTGGTCGGCCGGCGATTCGGCGGGCAGCAGGCCCGCCACAATGAGGAAACAGGGGACCGCCGGCAAAGCCGGAGCCCCCAGGAAACGAGAGAGACGAGATGTCGAAGAAGCTGTTTGTTGGAAGCCTGAGTTGGAACACTGATGACCAAGGCCTGCGTGAGGCGTTCGCGCCCCACGGTGAGGTCACCGAAGCAACAGTCATCGCCGATCGCGATTCCGGCCGCTCGCGCGGTTTCGGTTTCGTGACCTTTGCCGACGACGAGTCGGCCGATAAGGCCATTGCAGCCCTCAACCAGACCGAGCTGGATGGACGTACCATCAAGGTCGACGTTGCCCAGTCCAAGAACCGTGACCGGGATAACGCAGGTAGCGGCTGGTAGGACTCTCAGCACGCCGGTACAACCCCCTCCTTCGGGAGGGGGTTTTTGTTTCCGGCCTGGTCGGAGAGCCTGCAGAGCTGCGGTCCACCTTCGACCATCTTGTCGGTACGGAACCTGCGGCAGGTCAATGGCACCCTGATGCACGAGGATTTCTTGGAGGACGTGGAGGCCGGCATTCACCGTGCACCGATGTCGGTTCGGGTCACGCGGTACCTGATGAGCCTTATCGATTGCCAGGCGGTTCTACACCTACCCCTACCTGCGACCGCTGACGGGGCCGTGCGTGATCGAGGGGTTCAAGTGGGCGGGAGGCTCAATCGAGGGAGGTACGAGCTCGCCATCCTCGCACGACCCGCCACCGCTTTGAGGGAGCCGATCCAGGTTTCCGATGCGTGCTAACCTCAGGGATCGGGTCTGCTTCCACGGCGCCCGCTGCGGGAAATGCAATGTTCGATCGCGTGCGATCTCAGCGGTATTGGGTTCTCCAGGCCGGTCTCGCCCTGTGCTGGATTGGGACCTGGCAGCTCGGCCGCATCCTCGAGCTGTCGGCCTTCTCCAGCCTGTGGTTTCCGCCGGCCGCGATGACGTTCGCCCTGTTCCTGGCCGAGGGCCGGTTTGCGCTCCCCGCCGTCACGACCGGCGTTCTGGTCACCAACTTCGAGTGGGCCTCCCTGCACGGGGATCAGCGTGGCTTGCTCGCGGTTCTGGTCACAGGCCTCGCCTTCTGCGTCGCACACTGCCTGGCGTACTGGCTGGGCGCCGGGCTCTTCGACCGCCTGGACAAAGGGGAGCGGTTCGGGACGCCACTGTCGGTGGTCGGGTTTCTCACCATCTCCTCCGGGTCCGCCCTGCTGGCGGCGGTTGCGGGCATCGGCAGCATGGTCCTGTCGGGCGCGGCGGAGGGCGGGTTTACCGCGGATCTGATTCCGTGGTGGATCGGCGACCTGGTCGCGGTCGTCACCCTGGCTCCCGCATTCCTGGTTCTCATCGACCGGGCTACCAACGCCCTGGGGCTGCCGTCCTCCGGCTGGTCCGCGAGCCTCAAGCGCCTGGGGCCGTCAGGCACGCCGGCTGGCGGCTTCGTGGTGAAGCTCGCCGTCACACTCACGGTCGTTCTTTGCGTCGGTGAGCTCGCCGCCGTCGGCGAGTTCGGCGTCCCGGCGGCCCTGTTGGTGTACGTCGTCATCGTGCCGCTGATGTGGATTGCCCACACCGAAGGAGGGCTTCGCACCGTCATTGCCGTGGCTGTCCTGGCGACGGCGGTGGTGGCCCTGACACGGTCGCTCGGCTTGACGGAGCAGGCCTTCAATTACCAGGCGGCGATGATCACGATCGCCGGCGCAGGCCTTTTCAACCTGACGGTGCCACGTCTGTATGTGGACAACCGAAAGCTGCTCAACCTGGTGACCTTCGACCAGCTGACCGGAGCGCGCACCCGCCAGGCCTTCCTCGCGGCCGCCGAGGAAGCGCTTGCCGACCGACATCGGAACCCGAGGGCGATCTCACTGCTGACATTCGACATCGATCACTTCAAGGCGGTCAACGACAGCCTCGGGCACGCCGCCGGCGACGCCGTTCTCGCAGCGGTTGGGGAGATCTGTCGTCGGGAACTGCGCGGCATCGACCTGTTCGGGCGTCTGGGCGGCGAGGAGTTCGCCGTGCTGGTGCGGGACGCCGACCGCGACGCCACGGCGGTGGTGGCCGAACGCCTCCGGGAGAGCCTGGCGACGGCGAAGTGGGGCCCTCGCCTCGAGCCCCTGAAGGTCACGGCGAGCTTCGGTGTGGTCGCTGTCGAGCCCGAGGAGAAGCTGAGGGGGGCGCTCGAGCGGGCCGATCGAGCACTGTACATGGCGAAGCGTGCCGGCCGGGACCGGGTGTGCATGTTGTGATCGGCGAGCAGCTGTGCCGCCTGCCGGGAAACGAGAGGCGGCGAGCTGGCCTGTGTTCAACGCCCTCTTCGCCGAGAGTTAACTCGCTACCGCCCGTCCGCCTTTACACGCGAGCGCCCCGACCTCAGGAGCGAGGTGGATGCAGGCCGCCCCCCGCCCTCTGACGAAGGCGCGCACGCCGTGAGGCGGAGGAGGTAGCCGCGTGGTGGCGCAGTCGCCCTCCCCGGCCCTTGGCCCGTGGCTGTGCCGAACGCCGCCGAGGATGGCACCCATGGACGTCGTGTCTTCCGCAAGCGCCGCTTTGAGAGGGTGATAGGCGGCACCTACGGGAGGAGAGGTGTTAGATTGAGTAGGTGATCGGTCGCACCTTGGGGCACTACCGTATTCTCGCGAAGCTCGGAGGCGGCGGCATGGGTCTCGTCTACGAGGCCGAGGACACCAATCTCGGGCGGCATGTAGCCTTGAAGCTCCTGCCGGACGAGATGGGATCGGACGACGAGATGCTCCAGCGGTTCGAGCGCGAGGCGAGGGCGGCCTCGGCGCTCAACCACCCCCACATCTGCACCATTCACGACATCGGTGAGGAGGACGGCAGGCCCTACATCGTGATGGAGCTGATGCGGGGGCAGACGCTGAAGGCGGGCATCGCCGGCGGGCCGCTGCCCACCGAACAGGCGATCCAGCTGGCGGTGGAGATCGTCGATGCGCTCGAAGCCGCACACGCCGCCGGGATGGTGCACCGGGACATCAAACCGGCGAACATCTTCGTCACCGAGCGGGGCGAGGCGAAGCTCCTGGACTTCGGCCTCGCGAAGGTCGGCCCGGCGAGCTTCTACGGAGCCGGCGACGCCCAGCGTGGCGAGACCCTCTCCCGGCCCGGGCAGCTCACGGTGCCCGGGACGACGGTGGGGACCATCGAGTACATGTCCCCGGAGCAGGCGTGGGGCCGGGAGGTGGATCTCCGCGCCGACCTGTTCTCCTTCGGGGTGGTCCTCTACGAGATGGTCACGGGGACTCCGCCGTTCAGGGGCGAGAGCTCGATTCAGACGGTGGACAGCATCCTCCACCGGCAGCCGGTGGCGCCGGTCCGCCTGAACCCCGACGTTCCTCCCGAGCTGGAGCGGATCATCACCAAGGCAATCGAGAAGGACCGGGCGCTCCGCTACCAGAGCGCGGCGGAGATCAAGGCGGACCTCAAGCGGCTGCTGCGGGACTCGGCGACGGCCGTCCCGGCGCGCACCCGCCGCCCGCGGAGTGGGCTCAGGATGGCCGCGGCGGCCGGCGCGCTAGCGCTGGCGACGGCTGTCGTCCTGGTCGGTCGTGAGGTGTGGCGGGAGCATCCCCACGTCGGGGCCGCGGCCGCGAAGGCGCCCCC